>Ga0209536_100012275_pt1 | contig 12471 bp, 11 predicted proteins | sample DeeMarSeWOR28_12_FD_187461 | JGI IMG/M metagenome (GOLD analysis project Ga0209536, IMG submission 187461) | Marine sediment microbial communities from White Oak River estuary, North Carolina - WOR-2-8_12 (SPAdes) (version 2) | ecosystem: Environmental > Aquatic > Marine > Intertidal zone >...
GCCGCCTGCCGGAATGTCTAGCTGAGGTCGTTCAGCAGCGATTGGCGGGTTTCGCCTTCGATGGTGACATCGTAGGTGTAGACAGGGTGCTGCACACCGATACGCCATCCGGCGCCGTTCTTCAGGTCCTCAGCGATTTCTTCGCCGAGTTCGAAACGCATGAAGTGCACGGCGGAAGTCTTGGTTTCGGTGGCGCGCTCCAGATCCTCGTCCGCGATCGACCAGATCTTGTCGTGCTCGCCGATCTGCATCCACACCAGGTCCTCGATGCCGACCAGCTTTTCCAGCTGCGCGGCGCGCACCGTCGGATCGGGGTATTCGATCATGAAGGTTGCCTTGAAGTTGCGGCCGTCAGGCAGCAGCGGATTATAGGCGTCGAGTTCCTCGTTGATGCCTTCCGCTTCGAACACCTTTTCGATACGCAGCATTTCCTGGATCTGGTACAGCAGGGTCAGGCGATCCTCGAAGTAAAGCGTTGCATTCGGACCAAGCGCGACCTGGCGGTGTTTCTTGTGCGCCAGCACCTGCTGCCGGAACTCGCTGCGCTTTTCCGCGTATTGTTCGAGGCTCATCAAGTCGCTGCGGGTGATTGGTCTATTTCCGGGTTGCGTCATGTTCAACTCCATCATTCATACTCCATAGGCCTGTCGCAACAGGCTGATCGGGTGTTGGGTCTTGCTGCCGTCGTCGAGGCCCGCAGATATATGCTGGCCCGCCATCGGGCAGTCGCTGGTGTAGGCGTTGGGCTCGGCCTTCTTCACGCGGTTTACCACCGGCTTGCATATCTTCATCGATACGTCGTGGAATTCCTGCTTGACCGCGTAGGTGCCGTCGTGGCCGGAGCAGCGCTCGATGACATCGATTTCGGTGTCCGGTACCAGCGCCAGGATATCGCGCGTCTTCAGGCCGATACGCTGCACGCGCTGGTGGCAGGCGACGTGGTAGGAAACCTTGCCGATGCTGTTGGCGAACTCGGTCTTCATCAGGCCGGCCTTGTGCCTCAGGGCCAGGTATTCGAACGGGTCGAAGAAGGCATTACGCACCTTCTCGACCGCCTCGTCGTCGGGAAACATCAGCGGCAGCTCCTGCTTGAACTGCAGCGTGCAGGACGGTACCGGCGAAATGATATCCCAGCCGTCGTCGATCAGTTCGGCGAGCAGCGGGATGTTATGGTTCTTCAGTTTTTCCACGGCATCGAGGTCGCCCAGCTCGAGCTTCGGCATGCCGCAGCAGACGCTGTCGCGAACAATCGTGGTCGGAATACCGTTATGCTCGAACACCGCCAGCAGGTCTTCGCCGATCTGCGGCTCGTTATATTCGCCGTAGCAGGTAGCGAAGATCGCGACCTTGCCGGTGGTGCGCTCGGTCGGAGTCACCTCGACTTCGGCCGGCTTGTGACCGCGGCTGCGCTTGCTCAACGTGTTGGAGTGGTATTCCGGCAGGCGCGCCTCGGCGTGAATGCCGAGCGAAGATTCCAGCAGCGCGCGCGTGTGCTCGTTCCTGTTAACCGCGTTGACGACGTTGACGACGATCGGAATACTCGCCAGCTGGCCGACCTTGTCGGTCGAGCTGATAATCCTGTCGCGGAATTTGGCCCGGCCCTGCTTGAAGCCAAGCGCCTTGGCGCGCAGCATCAGGTGCGGAAAATCAACGTTCCACTCGTGCGGCGGCACGTACGGGCACTTGGTCAGATAGCAAAGGTCGCACAGGTAACAATGATCGACGACCTTCCAGTAATCCTTGCGGTCGACACCGTCGACTTCCATGGTGTCGGACTCGTCGACGAGATCGAACAGGGTAGGGAATGCGTTACACAGGCTGACGCAGCGACGGCAGCCATGGCAAATGTCGAACACGCGCTCGAGTTCATCGAAGATCGCGGTCTCATCGTAAAAGCCCGGCTCTTTCTGGCCAAGCGGATGGCGAGTAGGCGCTTCGAGGCTGCCCTCTCTGGATGCTGTAGACATGATTCTTGCCCCGGGTCGGGTTTACCGGGCCCGGCTCGCCGGACCCGGTAAATCGATTAAGCGTCGAGGTTATCCAGTGCCTTCTGGAAACGGTTCGCGTGCGAACGCTCGGCTTTGGCCAGCGTTTCGAACCAGTCGGCAATCTCGTCGAAACCTTCGTCGCGAGCGGTTTTCGCCATACCCGGGTACATGTCGGTGTACTCGTGGGTTTCACCTGCGATCGAAGCTTTCAGGTTGTCGGCAGTGCTGCCCATCGGCAGGCCGGTAGCCGGATCGCCAACTTCTTCGAGGTACTCGAGGTGGCCGTGTGCGTGGCCGGTTTCGCCTTCGGCGGTAGAACGGAATACGGCAGAGACGTCGTTGAAACCTTCAACATCGGCCTTGGCGGCGAAGTACAGGTAACGACGATTGGCTTGTGATTCACCGGCGAAAGCGTCTTTCAGATTTTGCTCGGTTTTCGATCCTTTCAGGGACATAGTGCCTCCAGTTTTTGACTAGGGTTGATCAGTTTGGAGGCGGTATGGTACCAATTCCCGAAGATAAAGGAAGTTAATTTTATTTATACAATCAATTAACAATTACTATTCCTGATCCGCAGCTGACATGCCGTAAACAGCAACTCGCCAGCGCTGGCCAGCGCCGGTTTCAGGCTTTGCTGTCGTAGTGGGCGAGGGTATGCCGCGAGGGATCCTGCAGGTACAGATCCCTGTTCTGCTCGGATTCGAAATAAATCACCAGGCGGTCGTCGTCCTTTTCCTCGATGACATAGGGCATATCGGCGAGATCGCCCAGCGATTTACCGGTGATCGGGTCGGTCGTTTCGATGCGATACATGTTTTTTCCCCCTCTGCAGTTTTCCAAGGGTGGCAGTTATAAAGGTTTTGCCGGCCCATTTGAAGCTGAAACGGTCGAATTCGACGAATTAAATTTTTTTTTGCCTCGAAATCAAAACATTATCCTATGTCGATGACATTACGGTTAAAATGCGCCGATTAAATGACTGACCTAAGGAAGATAATGAAGAAGTATGATGTCTACGCGCTCGGCAATGCCCTGCTCGATATCGAGTATCACGCGACGCCGCAGAAACTCACTCAACTCAGTATCGACAAGGGCGTGATGACGCTGATCGACGAGCAGCGGCAAAACAGCCTGATCGCGCAGCTAGCCGAATCACACGAGAAAATGACCTGTGGCGGCTCGGCAGCCAACACCATCATTGCGCTGACGCAGATGGGGGCGAAGGCCCATTTCGACTGCCGCGTAGCGAACGACATGACCGGTCAGATCTTCGCGCGCGACCTGCACGATTCCGGCGTGCATTCCAACCTCGACAGCAAGCCTTTACCGGGCGGCATAACCGGCAAGTGCCTGGTGTTCGTCACCCCCGACGCGGATCGCACGATGAATACCTTTCTCGGCGTCAGCGGCGAGCTCGACAGCAGCGACGTCGACAAGGGGGCGATCAAGCAATCGCACGCGGTTTATATCGAGGGCTACCTGGCGAGCGCAGACAATACCCGCGACGCCGCGATTACCGCGCGCCGAATCGCCGAGCAACGAAACATCATGACTTCGCTGACGCTTTCCGACCCGAACATGGTGCGTTTTTTTCGCGACTCGCTCGAGGCCATGATCGGCGACGGCGTCGACCTGTTGTTCGCCAACGAGGATGAGGCAATGGAGCTCGCCGGCAGCGACAATCTCGCGGACGCCGTGCAGCTTTTCAAACAGATTTCGCGCAGCTTTGCGATTACCCGCGGCGGCGAGGGGGCGCTGCTGTATGACGGCGAACGCGAGATCGAGATCAAGCCGAAGCCGGTCGAGGCGATCGACACGCTGGGAGCGGGCGACATGTTCGCCGGCGCAATGCTTTACGGGCTGTCGCAGGGCATGAATTTTCAGCAGTCGGGCGACCTGGCGTCGCTGGCGGCGGGGAAACTCGTCACCCAGTTCGGACCGCGGCTGAAAGCCGAGCAGACACAGCAACTGCTGGCCGAATTTAGGTCTGGTAATTAAGCCGGCGATCGGCAAAAATAGCCGGCTTTTCAAGGACGTCCCGGCTGGGCGTGAAGCAATCGATAATGACCATGCAACAGACCAAAGACCTGCGCATCACGGGCACCAAGGAAATTCAGACGCCCGAGGCGCTGATGCAGGAATTGCCGCTGACCGAGCAGGCTGCGCAAACGGTAACCGATACCCGTCAGCAGATTTACGACGTGCTCGACGGCAAGGACGACCGCCTGGTGGTAATCATCGGCCCCTGTTCGATACACGATACCGCGGCGGCGCTCGAGTACGGCGGCCATTTGAAGAAGATGATCGACGAGCTGAAGAACGAACTGATCATCGTCATGCGCGTCTACTTCGAGAAGCCGCGTACCACGGTCGGCTGGAAGGGGTTGATCAACGACCCTGACCTCGACGGCAGTTTCCATATCAACAAGGGCGTGCGCAAAGCGCGCGAGTTGCTGCTCACGCTTGCCGAAAACGGCGTGCCGGCGGGCCACGAGTACCTCGACCTGATCAGCCCGCAGTACATTTCCGACCTGGTCTGCTGGGGCGCCATCGGCGCGCGCACCACGGAGAGCCAGGGACACCGCGAACTCGCCTCCGGACTGTCCTGCCCGGTCGGTTTCAAGAACGGCACCGACGGCGGCGTGCAGGTTGCAATCGACGCTATGCGCGCGGCGCAGGGGACGCACCATTTCATTTCGATCACGCTGCAGGGGCATTCCGCCATTTTCACGACTTCGGGCAATAACTATACCCACGTCATCCTTCGCGGCGGCAGCGACCGGCCGAACTACGACCGGGTCAGCGTCGCCAAGGTCACGGAGAACCTGGAAAAGAGCGGTCTCAACCCGCGCATCATGATCGACACCAGCCACGCCAACAGCCAGAAGCAGTTCCACAAGCAGATCGAGGTGTGCCGCGACATCATTCACCAGATCAAAACCGGCCAGGACAATATTTTCGGTCTCATGATCGAGTCCAACCTCGTCGAGGGTCGGCAGGACTACAAGCCGGGTGTCGAGCCTGTCTACGGGCAAAGCATTACCGATGCCTGCATCGGCTGGGACGACTCGGAAATGCTGCTGCGCGAACTCGCCGAAGCGGTCAAGGCAAAGCGCCAGTCCGCCTAGCACCCTTGTCGACGCGGCATAGGCATGCCTCGTAAACCGGCCCGCAGAAAACCCGCGCGAAAACCGGCCAGCAAGGCGCGCGGCTCGGCGCGGGCAGCCGGCAAGGGCCGTTATTTCGCCGCCGCGGGATTCCTGTCGCTGTTGCTGCTGGCGATATACCTCGGCTATCTCAACCACATCATCGATTCCCGCTTCGAGGGCGGCGCCTGGGCGCTGCCGTCGCGGGTTTATGCGCGCGCGCTCGAACTCTACCCGGGGCTCAGGCTGAGCCGTGAGCAGCTGGCTTACGAACTCGAACTTTCCAGTTACCTGCGCGTCGAGCGCGAGCCCCTGCCTGGCGAATACCGTCTGCTCGGCGCGTCGCTTGAGTTGAACAGCCGCGCCTTCGACTTCGTCGATCAGGCGCAGGCGCCGCGTTTGCTGCAGGTATTCTTCGCCAATGAACGCGTCGTTGCGCTGAGCGATTCCCGCAACGGCGAGGATCTGGCGGTATTTCGTCTGCCGCCGCTGATTCTCGGCAGCTATTTCCCGCAAAGCGGCGAGGACCGCCTGCTGCTTGCCGAGAACGAGGTTCCCGATGAACTCGTCGCGACCCTGATCGCGGTCGAGGATCGCGCTTTCTACGAGCATTCCGGGGTCAGTCCGCTGGCGGTGCTGCGCGCGCTCTGGGTCAATCTGAAAGCGGGCCGGGCGGTGCAGGGCGGCAGCACGCTGACGCAGCAGCTTGCCAAGAACCTGTTCCTGACGCCGGAAAAATCGTTACTGCGCAAGATCAACGAGGCTTTCATGGCACTGTTGCTGGAAATGCGCTTCAGCAAGCAGGCCATCATCACCGCCTACATCAACGAAGTGTTCCTGTTACAGCAAAACCGCATCGCCATTCACGGCTTCGCCCGCGCCAGCCGCATGCTGTTCAACCGCGGTGTCGACCGACTCGAAGCCAATCAGCTTGCGCTGCTGGTGGGCATGGTCAAGGGCCCGTCGCGTTACAACCCGATGACCAAGCCCGAGGCCGCGCTCGAGCGCCGCAACCTGGTATTGAAAATCATGCGGCAGCAGGGCCTGCTGGACGATGCCGGCTACGAACGCGAACGCGCGGCGCCGCTCGGCGTGCCGCAGAAGCTTCCGGGCGTGAATCCTTTCCCGGCATACCTCGACATGGTCAAGCATCAGCTGCGCGCCGGTTATTCCGGCAGCGACCTTTCGCGCCGCGGGCTGCGCGTATTTACCGCCTTCGATCCGCTGCTGCAACGCAACCTCGAGCTCGGCCTTGGGCGCGGGCTCAGCCGCTTCGAGCAACCGGAGCTGCAGTCGGCTGTGGTGATCGCGGACTACCTGAACGGCGACATCCAGGCGTTGATCGGCGACCGGGTGACCGATTACCCCGGTTTCAACCGCGCGTTGATGGCGCAGCGCCCGATCGGTTCGCTGATCAAGCCGCTGTTGCTGTACGGCCTGCTTGAGGAAGAGCTGACGCTGGCGAGCGTTGTCTCGGATCAACCGATTCGTATCCGCCAGTCGAATGGAGATATCTGGGAGCCGCGCAACTACGACCGCGAACTGCACGGCAACATGACCCTGTACGAAGCCTTTATCCATTCCTATAACCTGCCGTTTATCGCGCTCGGCGTGAATGATGACGGCCTGCAGAGGCTGGCACAGAACCTCGACCGGATAAAGCTGCTGAAACACGAGGTGGTGTACCCGTCGATGCTGCTCGGCACCACGGCGATGTCCGCCTACGAGGTGGCGCAGATGTACCAGGTGATCGCCAACAACGGCTATTTCACGCCGCTGACCACGATTCGCAGCGTGACCGACCAGGACAACCGCGCGCTCTCCAGGATTCCGCTCGAATCGCACAAGTTGTACGACCAGGCGCGCATGCTGCAGGTACAGCGGGCCATGGTCGGCGTCAGCGAGCAGGGCACCGCCCGCTATCTCGCCGAGCGCTTCGGCGAGCGCAGCCTGGCCGGCAAGACCGGCACTACCGACGACCTGCGCGATTCCTGGTTCGCTGGCTTTTCCGAGCGCCTGCTCGCCGTGGTCTGGCTGGGGCGGGACGACAATGCGCCGATCGGGCTTACCGGCTCGTCCGGCGCGCTCAGGGTCTGGGCGGACATCATGGAGCTGCAGGATTTCAGCGCCTTCAAGCTGAATCGGGACGACAGCCTGGCCTGGCTGTACATCGATTCCAAAAATGGCGGAATCAGCAAACAGGGCTGCGCAAATAGTGTATTGTTACCGATTCCGAAGGATCGAATTCCGAAGACCCGTTCGCGATGCCAGTAACCCGCAGCCTGCAAACCCTCTGCCGCCCGGCGCTACTCGCCCTGGTCGCCGTCGGCAGTGCCTGCAGCGTGCCGGAGCAATACCCGGACAACCGCTACCAGCGCAGTATCGAAACCAGCGACCAGGCGGCTGCGACCGCCTCCGCCCCGGTGGTGCAGTTGCAGAACCAGGCGCTGGCCGCAATCAACGAGGATGAGTATCCGCTCGCCATCGATTACCTCGAGCGCGCGATCAAGATTCAGCCGCGCAACGCCTGGAGCTGGCATTATCTCGCCGACGTTTACTGGCGGCGCGGTGAACGCGAGCGCTGCCGCGCCATGATCGAGCGTTCGCAAAGTTACGCGGTGAACGATCCCCGGCTCGACGACGCCAACGCTGCGTTGCTGAGGCAGTGCCGATAAACGATGCCGCGGCTTGCAACTGAACTCGACGTCGCCGCGGTGCTCGGCAGCGGTGGTGTCATCGGCGAGTATATCGACGATTTCGAGCCGCGCGCGAGCCAGCTGGCGATGGCCGAGCTGATCGCCGAGGCGATGACGCTCGGCGAATCGCGCGTGATCGAGGCCAGCACCGGAATCGGCAAGTCGTTCGCCTATCTGGTACCGGCGTTTCTGAGCGATGCGCGCGTGATCATATCGACCGGTACGCGCAACCTGCAGGACCAGCTTTTCCAGAAAGATATCCCGCTGTTACGCCGCGCGATCGTCAGCTCGCGCAGGGTGGCGCTGCTGAAAGGGCGCAGCAATTACTGCTGCCCGCATCGACTGAACCGTTATCGCCGCCAGGATCGTTTCAAGAGCCGCGAAATGGCCGCCGTGTTCGGCGCGCTGGCGGCATGGTCGGAGCACACCGACAGCGGCGATATCGGCGAATTCGCGGAATTGCCGGAAAACGACAGCCTGTGGTATTACGCCACCTCGAGCGCGGACAACTGCCTCGGCAGCGATTGCCCGGAAATCGATCGCTGCTTCGTGCTCAAGGCGCGCAAGCGGGCGATGGATGCCGATATCGTCGTCATCAACCATCACCTCTATTTTTCCGACCTGGCGTTGAAGCAGGACGGCTTCGGCGAGCTGCTGCCGGACGCGGACGTGCTGATTTTCGACGAGGCGCATCAGTTGCCCGACATCGCCGGCAATTTCTACGGCGAACAGATCAGCCTGCGGCAGATCGATCTGCTGTGCCGCGAAATCACCGATGCCGAGGTCAGCGAGGCAAGCGAATCGCGCACGCTGCAAAAGCTCGGCGATGCGCTCGTCAAGAGCGCCGCCGATTTCAGGCTGGCGCTGCAGCCGTTTGCCGGCAAGGAGGACTGGGAGCGGATCCGGCATGCACCCGCGGTGCAGCACGCGCTGACGGCGATGCAGGATGCGCTGCAGCGCCTGCACGACGAGCTCGAACCGGTGATCGGCCGCGGCAAGGAACTCGCGGTCTGTCACCGTCGCCTGCAGACGCTGATGCTGGCGCTGGCGAGTTTTCTCGATGACGACGACAACCAGGTGAGCTGGTACGAACTCAGCGAGCGCAGTTTCCGGCTGGTGCGCTCGCCACTGGAAGTCGCGCGTCCTTTTCGCGAGCAGATGCAGCTTGCCGATTTTCGCTCCGTTTTCTTCACCTCGGCGACGCTGAGCTCGCAGCAATCGTTTCGTTACTACTGCGATCGGCTCGGGCTCGACAATATCGAGTGCACCAGCTTCGACAGCCCGTTCGACTACGCCACCCAGGCGATGCTGTACCTGCCGCAAAACCTGCCGGAGCCTTCCGACGCGCGCTTTCCGATGCTGTTCGGCGAACTCTGCCTGGAGCTGCTCAGAGCCTGTTCCGGTCACAGCTTCATCCTGTTCACCAGCTATCGCATGCTCAGCCTGACCGCGGAATACCTGCGCGCCCACTGCGATTACCCGTTGCTGGTGCAGGGTGAACTGCAGCGCAGCGAACTGCTGCGGCAATTCATCAATGGCGATAACCCGGTGCTGCTCGGCACCAGTAGTTTCTGGGAGGGTGTCGACGTCAAGGGCGATCAGCTGCGCTGCGTGATCATCGACAAGCTGCCATTCAAGTCACCGCAGGATCCGGTTTACCGCAAGCGTATTCAGCGGGTCAATCGCGAGGGGGGCAATGCCTTCGTCGACGTGCAGATTCCGGAGGCAACCATCAGCCTGCGCCAGGGAGTCGGCCGGTTGATCCGCGATGCCGCCGACCGCGGTATCGTTGCGCTGTGCGACAACCGCGTCAATTCGAAGGCCTACGGCCGCGGCATGCTCGACAGCCTGCCGCCGATGCGGCGCAGCACCGATCTGGACGAGGTGAAGGCGTTTGCGCATACCCTGGGACTGCGCTGATGCGTGCCGGCGCCGTTTACGAAGGATTGTGTTAGATTCGAGCCTGTCATGAGCGCTTCGATTTAAACAGGCGCGCCGGACGTGCCGCGGTTGGCGCCGGTGGCGCGGCCGTCGCGCAACCCGAGGGAGACCCGATGAAGATATCCGTGCTCGACGAACATCGCTGCCGGCTCGGCGAAGGCCCGCTCTGGGATCCGCGCGACGAGGCGCTGTACTGGGTCGACAGTTTCGGCCCGACCCTGTTGCGCCATGATCTCGGCGCGGGCAAAACACGATCCTGGCAATTGCCGGGGCAAACCGTCGGCAGCCTCGCGCCGCGCGCCGCGGGCGGCCTGCTGCTCGCCATGGATCAGGGCATTTACGCCTTCGATCCCGACAGCGGCAAGGCCGAATCGATCGTGCAGCCGCTTGCCGACCGGCCCGGCCTGCGCCTCAACGACGGCAAGGTCGACCCTTTCGGCTGTTTCGTTACCGGCGCCATGAATATCGATTATCGCCAGCACGTCGATTGCTCGATGTACCTGTTGACGGCCGATCTCGAGCTGCGGCCGATCCTCGACGGTTTCAGCTGCTTCAACGGGCCCTGTTTCAGCGCTGACGGCGGTACGCTTTTCGTCACCGGCCGCGACGAGCGCGCGATCGAGGCCTTCGATTACGGCCCCGAGCAGAACCCGCGCAACGGCCGGGTGTTACTTGCCGATTGCAACCCGGACGGCGCCACGGTCGATGCCGAGGGTTACCTCTGGAGCGCGCAATGGGACGATGGCTGCATACTGCGCATCGCGCCGGACGGCAGCGTCGACAAACGTATCGATTTTCCGGGCCAGGTGACCAGCAGCGTCATGTTCGGCGGGCCCGCGCTCGATCTCATCTTCGTCACCACGACCTCGACCGAAGTCCACGGGGTCGCCCCCACGGCCAGCGATCCCGGCCACGTGCTGGTCGTCAGCGGCAGCGGCTACCGCGGACGCCCTGAACCCCTGTTCGCCGGTTAATCGCGTTCCCGCGCTTGCGGGAAGGTTGATTGACATTCAAGGCAAATCTCCATCGGTTTCGATGTGTCCCGGGAACGGTCGGCAGCCCGCAAGAAGATTTCGCGAATGTCTCGGCGGTTGCGCCGCCTGCGATTTACTTCGCGAAATCTTCTTGCGGGCTTCCGCCCGGGCATTTGTGCCCTGATCGTGTTCCGACGTATCGGATCCGGGGTGAGGTGAGGCTTTCCTAGAGGCTGAGCCGGCGCGTGTTCTGGTCGGGCTCCGAGCCTTCCCACATTTCGAGGAAGTCGTCGAGATAGCTGCGGCACTCGAGCTTGTTGTCGAGCTCGTAGCAGCCCTCGTAGCGCTCCGGGTTTCGCAGCCGCAGGTAGGCGCCGTCGTCGGCGATCAACCAGCTTTCGCGGAAGCGCCGGTCGGCCGGCGTCACCGTGGTGCGAATCTGCACGAAACTCGGCAGTTTCTGCGCGAGATGGATCAGGTAGTGGCCCTGGTTGGCGGCGCTGCGCGTATCGTGGGCGATGATACGGATATCGGCATTGCGGTTGGTCGTCGTCAGTGCCGACAGGTGGTCGTGGATTTCGGCGTGGTTATAAAGTTCGGGCTCGAGCCGTTGCGTGACCAGGTAGAGGCGGCCGACGCAGCCCAGCACCAGCGTCTTCGCGGCCTCGGCGCAGTCCGCGCGGCCATCTAATGCTATAGGTGAGATTTCTTCCATAACTTGTTGAATTTAATTAGGATTTACTCGTTATATGGCAGGATCGCATGCTGCGTCGCCAGTTCCAGCAACAAATCACGCAGGGCCTCGAAGCGGATCGATTCACGCATCAGATCGACCGACCATTCGTGATGCTCGCACAGTTTCTGCAGCTGCCTGAGCATCTCGCCGTTGTCAGGCAGCCGGTGCATATTGCCATTATAGTAGACCTCGATGCTTTCGCCGGAGCGATGGTACAGCAGGCGGGTTTCCGGGTGCCGAATCCAGCCGCAAGCCTGCAGGTCAGACAGGTAAACGGGCTGATTGCTGTCCGCCTCCGGCATCGAAACAGGGCTGTCGGACAGCATCTTGCCGACCGCGTCGCGCCATAACTCTGGTGACTGTTCGAGCAGGCGCTGCGTCATCGCGCGCAGCCGCTCGATCTCGCGGTCGGTAATCTCGGCGTGATGGCGCCCGGTCTCGAGGTCGGGATCGCGGTAACGTTCGAACGCGCCGAGCCGTTCACTCTCCAGCACGAACGATTCCAGCACCGTGTCCGCGCTCGGCGCGCGAAAACCGATCGAGTAGGTCATGCAGGCGTCGAGCGCGATGCCGTGATGCGCGTGCCCGGGCGGCAGGTAGAGTATGTCGCCCGGGTGCAGCGTGACGTCCACTTCCGGCCTGAAATCCTCGAGGATGGCGAGTTCCAGTCCCGGTATGATTGCTTCGTCACCGCGCGCCGGCGTTTCGTTGTAGAGCCAGCGGCGGCTGCCCATCGCCTGCAGCAAAAACACGTCGTACTGGTCGACGTGCGGTCCAACCGAGCCGCCGGGCGGGGCGTAACTGATCATCAGGTCGTCGATACGCCAGTCGGGCAGGAAGCGGAACTGGTCGAGCAGTTCGGATAACTCGGGCAGCCATTTTTCGCACTCGGATACCAGCAGCGAGTAATTCGACTCCGGCAGGTCGAGAAAATCGCTCTCCTGGAAAGGGCCGTAACGCAGCGTCCAGGGCGGCTCGGCGCCGGTTTGC
>Ga0209536_100012276_pt1 | contig 12471 bp, 8 predicted proteins | sample DeeMarSeWOR28_12_FD_187461 | JGI IMG/M metagenome (GOLD analysis project Ga0209536, IMG submission 187461) | Marine sediment microbial communities from White Oak River estuary, North Carolina - WOR-2-8_12 (SPAdes) (version 2) | ecosystem: Environmental > Aquatic > Marine > Intertidal zone >...
GTCCGCAAATGGGGGAATCTTGTGTCATAATACAGATGGAGTTTGGTTATGGGTTCCTCGTCAATTTCCGCTTGATTTTTCTGTGAATTTGGTAAATCCATCTGAATCTGAACAAATAATCGAATTTAAAGAAAGTTTAATCGATAAAATATTGAATGAAAAAGTGAAATCTGCTGGGTTCGTAAATGATAATTATTGGTATAATGATGGAATGAAAATTGAAAAAACAAGTAAGAGTTTGATTCAATTTGAACAGGATGGTCCTTATGATTTTCAATTTGTAATGGGGAAGAAGAAGTATATTGTTTATAACTATGATAAATATAATAAGATTTGGGAGGAAAAGGAGCTCACTGGGCTAGAGTCAAAACGAGCTGACTTTTCTGAATTACAAAAATACTTTCAGGAAGAAATTATAAAGGTATATTTACAGAATTATAATCCTGAATCTCCTTTAAGTCTTTCACAACTATATCAAGAAGCTAATAAGGTTTCTGATCGAATTCATTCTGAAATAAGTAACGGAGAAATTGATATCTCTCATTTAGTAAAACCCAAAGCGATTAACAAATCAATAACAGATTATAAATCTAAATTACCACAGGTAGATGCAGCAAAAATACTAATTGATTTAGGTTTTTCCGTTGAACCAGGTACAAGAGTTCAGATGCTTAATATAAAAGGAAATCGTGTCATTCCAAAGCAGGTCTTTGATTTCGACTTTTCCACCATTAAACGCATTCTGATAAATCATGATATTGCTAGATTAAGTTTCGAAATAGACACATTTAAGACTGTAGCTGATGTAAAAAGTCTGATCGACGTAAATCAGTATATAAAAGAGATTTTTGGGCCCTCTAGAATATATGATCGGATGATTAAATACCCAATGGAAATCCAACAAGCAATAGTTGAAGAACAAAGAGAATTAGAATTTTCTGATTTAGAATCTATTGAATCATCTTCTGAAATTCAAACAAATATATCTAATGATTTAATAATTAATAGAGAGGAAATTTTAATTCTTAAAGAATCGATAGTAGAAGATACTAATCCTGTACAATTAAAATCGAATAAAAAAGGAAAAAAACGCAAGAAATCCAGCTTTAAACATCTTGATTTAGATCAAATGATAGGGGTTAAAACCCCAGAAATAAATAATACGAAGAAAAAAGTACCACGGATTAAGGAAGTAAATAAAGGTTCACATATAGGTAAAAGTGATTTAAAAGAGATGACTCTTGAGTCTATTGCTGAATTAGAATTAACCACTTCTGAAATATCTGAATTAGAAAGCGAAAATTTATTTTCAAAGGGAGCAAATATCCTAAAAATTGGCAAAGAATCAAATCAGCCTTCTGATGATTTCAAAATGTTTTGTTCTGAATGTGGATCTCTATTAAGTATTAATGATCTTCTACCAATTGGTTGTCCTTTTTGTGGAGAGAGGAAAATATGATATTAAACTACCACAATAGTTAATCATAAAAATATCTTTACAAAAAAATGTAAGAAAATTACAGGTATCATATATTGATATACAGATAGGAATTTACAAAAATCATATCTAATATTGTTATATTTCACCTTTAAATCTCATATAATTCTCTAAAAGAGGTCATAACCTTTCAAGAAGTAATAGATCACTACTATTTTAGAAGGAAGTACTTAAAGTGACAAATCAAGGTTTTTTTCCTAATTTTCGTTCTCTTGAGAGTATAGCTTTAGATCAAACTGAAAAATTCATGAAACCACGAACTTTTCTTGATTTAGTTTATACTTTATTCCTGATATTATGGTGGCTTTTTGCATTTAATCCAAATATTCGTTCAACCTTATTTTTTGCTACCTTGATAATTTTTTTCTTTACACCAATTTATCTGACACTTTGGAAACCAGAAAAATCTTCAGCTAGTTCCATGAACAGAGCAATTAAATTCCTTATTTTCTTTATATTCATTCAATTTACCTCTCCCCAAATCCCTATTTTCCCTGAATTTGATAATGTTTTTATTCTTACATATGCAGAAATTGAACGGTTTATTATTTGTTTTATTGTGCCTTTTGTGGTTATTTTAAAATCTTTCTCGTTTGAATTATTAAATTTAGGATATTTCTATTATTTAAGTCAGATCTTAAGATCATTTTGGAAAGCACTTATAATTATTTTTATCTTCAAAGGATTAAATCTTTTTATTCCTTCAACAAATTTTCCATTTGATTTTGACATAGTTTTGTTCATCGCTTATATTTTATATGTTTTTAGTAGTTTATTACCAATTTCTCGAAAAAAGGTTAAAATCTCTGCTGAATCAATACTTGAACAATACCAAGCATTCCAATCTCCAGGAGAGAGAGTAAGAGATGTTTTTCTTACAAGTGGGATTATCATTCTTATACTCAATGGGTTAAAGTGGATTCAACCAGAAAATCAAAATTTCTTTTCATATATAGCAGTGATTAGTATAATCCTTGGCTTTATCTTTATTTTTGCCCCAAAAGAACAAAATGGAGTAAAAAGTTTCTTAAGTTCCTTAGCAGGGGGAAGTATTGACCCCAATAGCGATTTAGGAACTCGAGTCCACAACTATTTTAAAATAATTCAGCAAACATCTTTTCAAAAGCCTGAAACGATTTATACCATCTCAGATGACAAAGTTACTTTACTTGATAAAGGAAAAACAATACTTAAAGCAAATAAGGGGGCAATAGCCTTTCCTACAGTTACTGATAAAGGAACAGCTCTAGTATTAGTCGGAAAGTCTGAAATGGAGACAATAGGTGATTCAAATAAGCATGAAGCAAAGGAAATTGATGGTACTACAACCATTTGGGTAAATCCCGAAGAGTGGGCTAAGATTAAAAATCAACTCACTATAAAAGATTTTTCGACCATATCTGAATCTGAACTTTCACAAGTAGGAATTAACACGAAAAATGAACTTTCTGCTAAGGCAGAAAGCGCGTTTAACACCCTTAAAAACTGGAAAGGACCCCAAGGTATATTTAACTCTTTCTTCGACCCTACCCCTTCTAAATATGCTATAACCGAGACAAAGGATTATACTTCGATTCGTTTACCTGGTGTACAAGTTTTTGAGTCGAAACAATTAGAATTGGTTAATATTTTGGGTGGAGTAGTTAAAGTGATTGAAATGAAAGAAATAGGTACGTATGTACAAATACTAGGAGGAATTGTAACCGTAATAGAGAAAGGAGATTATACATTTGTACAAACTCCTGTTGTTTCAGTGATAGATACACCAAAAGGTGAAATGGTAAGAGTTTTTGGGATTGACATCCAAGGTGGAGAAAAAATTGATTTGCTTGAATTTCAAGAGAAAATCATTACAGATCACTCTAAATTTAATCAATTATTTACAGCCCGATTAGAGCGATTATTTGAAACCAATCCCCAATTATTATTAGCTGAATCAAAAGGAGAGCAACTAGGATTCCTAGTTGGCGAAGATGGATTACTCGAAGGTAGTTCTACAGGTTATATACAATCAAAATCTACAATAGACGAAAGCAAACCAATTGTAATAAGTACAGTTGAGGATAATCAGAGAATATTGGTTGAAGATATTGAAAAAGAAATAAATCAGGTTGAATCATTAATTAATGAAGCTGATGATAGACTTCTATCAACACAAATCTCTGAAAATAAACATACAGAGATAGTTAAAAGATTAGAGGAAAGAAAATCTCAGCTCTTAGATAAATTATACAAAATTAAAGAATGAAAAGAATATTCGAAGCATCATTCTGCTGATAATCCGTTAATTTTTGTCAGTTATTGTCTGAGTAATCTTTAAGCTATTTATTAATGTTTCAATTTTATATTTTGATTCAGCGAGTAATAAAAAGTCTTTTCTTATCGAAAGGCTTGCTATTCTATCATTAATTACTTTTTTTGTTTCTTCAGGAGATTTTTGAACGTTTAATTCTCTCCATTCAAGTAATAATGTGATAGAACGAGTAAAAAGGTCAATTGATTTTGATTCATCACCTGTTTTCAGTGTTATGAGTGCAGCATAATGATAAGCGTTACTCGCTCTCCTTAAACTTATTGCTGCGTTTAGGATTACTTTTTCTCGTTGGGAATTTTGTATTTGGCCTTCAGGTAATGATTTTAACATTTCATTCGCTTCTAAGAAAAATCTTGCAGCTTCTTCAAATTCTTCAAAAGTAAAATGATAATTCGCAATTTGGATGTGAACTGGAAGTAAGTCTACTTTTGCAGCAAATGATTTTTTCAAGTTTTCAAGAGCAAATTTAAAGGCATTGAAAGCAGCAATATTTCTATTTTTCTTTTTCTCAATTTGTCCAATTTCAAAATAAATTGCACCTAAAAGTCTGGATTTATGCATTCCTACTTCCATTTGACTAACTAAACTTGCAGCTTTATTTAATAATCGTAAAGAACTTTCTAAATCATTTTTTACCGCTCTTGCTCCTTCATATAAAGATTTTGAAGCTGAAGTATAATCTTCAATCTCCATAAAAAGATTAGTCGATTCTTCGAGAAGTTCGAGAGCCTTATTATTCTCTCCTAAAGCAAAATATGATGTTGTAGCAAGAATTAAAGAGCTAGCAGCATCCTTTATCTTTCCATCAATTTTGAGTAGAAATTCCGCGACTTTTTCCCTTTGAGCTGCTGATCTTCTTAATAAACTTAATGAATAATTATGATTCCCTTGTTTTTCTGTCTCTGAATGAAGAAATAGTTTACTGGCATATGTAGCAGAGTATTTCGCAGTGTTTAAAGGATCCAATTCAGAGATAAGCTTAATCGATTTTTCAAAACAAGAATATGCTTCTTCAAATCGATCTTGCTCGTGTAGGACAATTCCCATGTCATAATTTAGAGCTGCAGTATTATTAGGATCACTAATCCATAATGATCCCGCTTGTAATAGTTCTATAGCCTTTTGATGTTCTTGAAGGAGGTAGGCACATCTTCCCGCTAACGCAGAACATTCACCCGCCATTTCAAAATTTCTAGCTCTAGCAAATACATTTGATCCTTTCTCATAAGCATCTTTTGCATCACGATAATTCTTTCCATCAAAAAATATATGGCCTGCTAGTTTAAAAGCGTCTCCTGCTTTATTATCATTTATATGTTCCAGTCTATTCGCTGCTTTTAAAGCGTTCCATAATTGATTTCGATCGTGTGTTTTTGTCCAAGCATGATAGGCTAAATCAACATCACGTGTCGCACGAGGAATTGAATACTCAATATTGAGGTCATTATCATCTAGTTCAGTATATATTTTATCTTCATGAGAAGCAAAGGTCTCAATCAGTTTATTCCAAATTTCTTGCGAATTGAATTCATCTTCTTTTATTTTAAGAATATCAAGATAATGGTATATGAAGAGATCTAGATGTTCGTGAAGATACTTTTCAGTCTCTTGTTCAAGAATGAAAGCTAAAAAGAATGGTCGTTCTTTTCCACGAAGGTTTTGATCTGGCCATGCGTCAAAAGCTACTCTAGCTGTTACTCCATGTCCTAAACTTAGCATGGGAACAGAAAATTCTGTTCTTTGAGATTGACCATGTTGACCAAATACTGTAACTGAAGCAAGATATATTTGAAGTGCTATAGACTCGGGATCGACAAGTTCTGTTGGAGGAAAAAGAGAAATAATTGAGGGACCAGTAATGTCATCCCATCTAACTGCGAGAATACTCACACCTAAGTTTAGAGGATCCGACATTATTTTTTCTCTTCTATATTCTTCAATTTTCTTATATCTATAAGTTTCTTCTCTGAAAATGAATTTCTTTCTAGTAAGAAAAGATCATCTTTTCCTGGAATTATAATTATGGGTCCAATTGGGGTAAAAGATTCGCTTCCTCTAATTCGTAAAACGATGAACGATTTATGTTCTTTTTTATCCAAGAAATTCCATTCGAGAATAATTTGGTTTTTATCTTTCTTCAAAGTTGGTTTTAGATGAATAGGATCTACTAACTCTATATCAAAATCTGATGGTATTCTATCACTCAAGTTGATTTTATTTTCTGAAGAGTTCTCTATTGAATAATACCAAATATAATCGTATGAAAATGAATCATGAAGAGGTTGAGAAATTTTCTCTATTTTTATTAAACCAGTATTAGTAACAATCTCCTCAATATAATGTCTTGTTATCGGTTTTTCTCGGAATTGATAAAAAATACAAAAGTTGTCACCAGGATTAAAGGTATTAAAAGTCCATCTATATAATGTAGAATCATGAGTGGGAATTGTATATGGTTTAAGACTTTGAGATGACTTTGAATCACTTACAATAAGTTCTGGGGGAATAACATCTTCAATTAAAATTTCATTATAAACATTTCCAGATGTATTCACAAATTCTAAGTTTGCTTGTAGATCTTGTTTTATAGAATGATATGTTGTTACAACAGAGACTTGATTTTGTCTTCTTAACAGAATAGATCTTTCTACTCTTTTTCTGAGGATATATTCCACCGCAAGCTTTGAACCAGGGTCGATTTTACCTGTTTTCCATGTAAAAACCATTCCAGTTTGCGTTGGTTTTTTTGTTTCTAGATCAAAGTCGGATTTTACATCAATAACCTGCCATTGAAATGGTATGGTATCCACAAGCTCAATATCAACTAATTCTTCTTCATATTCATTGATAAATTCAGTTCGTGCAGTATAATTGAGATCTAATGTATCTGGTTCTGAAATATCAATTAAAAAATGTTCATTCACTTTTTCTGGCTCAATTCTATCTTCTTTGATCAGATCTGAGGTTTCTGATTCCTTAATTCCTTTTTTAATGCGATTTAAAGTCTTTATAGGCTCAATTAAATGTGTTTCACCTTTTTTATCTTTAAAAGCTGCATTAGCTTGAAGATTTGACTTTTTTTTCTGTCTTGTTGCCTTAGAAACAGCAGTCATAACATCAAAAGTATCTAACTTGGTTTTACTTTCATTTAATTGAGGGATAACATAATCCTTTGAATCTTGAATGATTTCATCATTCTCATGAAATTCATCATATCTAATGGGAAAAATTGCTTGTTCCGATTCAATTGGGACGATATCAATCTCAAATATTTCCTCTTGTACCTCTTTTTCCTCAATATCATTCATCTCTTCGTCTTGTTTTGTTGAGAATTTTCTCTCTATTGCATCATGAGCAATACTAAATTGATGAAAGGAGGTAGTAAATCCGTATTCTTGGCCTTTTTTGAGTAATATTTGAGCTGTATCAAAGTCTTCAATCATTAAATATCTTAATATTGCTTTTCCATAACAACTAGCTGCTTTTTCTAGATCATTGAGATCCATATGGAAATCACCAGCCAAAGTCAAATATTGACCAGCTTTTTTCCTATTTCCAGCACTATCAAAACAGATAGCTGTTTCCTCCAAAATACTTGCGGCTAATTCTAAGTTAGTTTTAGCTGCGGTTAATCCATTTTTCGCTAATCCATCACATTCAGAATTTTTTGACATATAATTAACCAACAAATTATTCAATTAGCCGATATTTCGATTTAATCGTAAGAACTTCAGTGATTCTTGGTGTATAGTTAGCAAGTGGATCACTATAATCATATTTTATTGATTGATAATGTCTTGAAAAAATAACCCAAGAAACGCGTTTGTTTTCACTTTCGATAAACCTTGAAAGTTTTTCAAATGCGTCCTTCCCATCTTCACCGAAATATAGGTAACACATTTCCTTTATATCGTTTAATATTTCTTCTGATTTATTACGAGAATACTCACCAAGCTTTTCTAACAGATCCCCTTCCTTAGGATTAATTTTTTTACTTTTCAAAAGTTCGAATATTATAGTTGAGTCTTCTAAGGAATTTTTTGCCTCAGCAAAGGAGATATTGATGAATGGCACTTAGGGAATCCTCATAAAAAATAACACTGGAAATTTATTAAATACCTAGCTAAACAAACTTAAATCCATAGATTTCTTTAATAATTGTAATGAGGTTAATAAGTGATTCAACGCCCATTATGTCTTCAAAAATTACACTTATTGCTTTCAAGCAATACAAGAACTATCATTGATTTGCCTAAAGGGTTTCAGCGAGCCTCGGTTTTAGTTCCTTTTTTTCTTAGAGATGAGGAATGGAAACTTATATTCATTCGTCGTACCGAAATCGTAACTAATCATAAAAACGAGATTTCTTTTCCAGGTGGACGATATGAACCAGATAAAGACAAAGATCTTGTTGAAACAGCTTTAAGAGAAGCTTTTGAAGAAATTGGAGTAAAAACAATTGATATTCTTGGATTGATTGATGATATTTTTACTATTAGTAAATATGTTGTAACTCCAGTGGTAGGATTCATCCAAGTAAATGAAGAACTGGATCGAAAATGCTTTGACTTAGTTGAAACAAATTATGTTATAGAAGCGCCATTAAATCATCTGACTAATACTAAATATTTCTCTTTTCAGGGAGTTACTTATAAAGAAGGAATTAAATTTCATGTTCCATTCTTTAGTTTCCAAGAGGAGATTATTTGGGGAGCTACTGGTAGAATTTTAATTAATTTATTTAATCTATTGAAGGGACTTGACACTGAATGCAAAATTAATTTAATGAAGCATGATTATTGGATATTAAGGGAAACTGATAGTAAGTCTCTTTATTCTAAATATCCTCTTGAACTAGAATAAGGAAAAAGTAATCTAAATTACTTTAATTCCTCATAGATTCCTTTTATATTATCAAAGGTCACTTTTAGATTTCTTTCTTCTACCAAATTCAGAATCTTTTCGATTATTTCTCCTTTAGCTCCTAAGGAGGCTGCTAGGTTTCTTGCATGAAGTTTCATGTGACCTGCTTGTATTCCAACGGTTGTCAAGGCTCTTAAAGCCCCAAAATTCTGTGCTAAACCAACTGCAGCCATAATTTCCGCCAATTCCAGAGCACCACCAGGAATGCTAAGGTTAAGAATTTTAAAAGAAATTTGAGCTATAGGATGAATACGGGCAACTCCTCCTACTAATCCTACAGCTAGTGGTAGTTCAATAGTACCAACAAGGTCTCCTTCATTATTCTTTTCCCAGGTTGTTAATGAAGAATATTTCCCAGGTATTTTTGTAGCTGCATAAGTGTGTGCACCTGCTTCAATCGCTCTCCAGTCTTGAGCTGTAGCAAGCGCAACTGCATCGATACCATTCATTATACCTTTATTGTGTGTTGCACAGCGATAAGGATCAGCTTCTGCAAATGAATAAGCTTTTATTATTCCATCAACGACTTCTTCTCCAGAAAATTCCTTAGTAGCTAGTTCTTCATTTTTAAAAGTTGCTCTTGCACGTACTAACCTTTTATCAGCTAAATTTGATATAATTCTTAGGAGGGATTTTCCTCCTGTAATTTCCTGAGCTAAAATAGAAACTGATTCATTCATTGTATTAACTGCATTTGCTCCCATAGCATCACGTACATCAACTAACAGTTCTAGAATAACCATAGATCCCTGTGAAGTTTCCGGAAGAACTTTAACCATGATTCCTCTACAACCGCCTCCAAATTTTAAAAGAACAGGATCTTGCTGATTAGCTATCTCAATTATCTCTTTTTCCTTTTCTAGAAGCTTGTTTCGTGCATTAAAAGGATCAGGAATATTTGTTAGCTGAATTTGACCAATCATCATGGGTGCTGTGTGACTAGTAAAAAAACCACCGCTATCCCTCGCAACTTTTGCACTATTTGAAGCAGCTGCGACTACAGAAGCTTCTTCAACTGCCATAGGAATTAGATAATCCTTTCCGTTAATTGTGAAGTTAGTTGCAATTCCTAATGGAATCTGCATTACTCCAATTGTATTTTCAATATAATGACCGTGGCCTGCTTTGTCTAGGACAGATGTAGAATCTTTTAAACATTGTAATTCGTCTGTACTCAAATTACATAGTTCCTTCATCAATTTTCGTCTTTCTTCTACATTTATTTTAAAAAATCCTGCAATTCTTGAGTTAATTTTTCTTTCATTCATCTTTTATCCACCTAAATCAGATTCCTAGAGTAATACTGATTTTAATCGATTATCCATACCTAAAAGGATCATTGTTAATATTTTTTTTAGTTGAAAACTAATTGAAAAGGAAATTTTAAAATGGCAAGATCTATCCAAATTAGATAAAAATGTATTTTTTACATCTGAAATAGATTTTTGACTAACTTGTCAAGTTTATTCCAATAAATGTAGAAGCAGGACTTGAAAAATAAATAGAATTCCCTTTAGGAATTGGGATAAATAGATCATCAAGTTCAATGGTGGATGAATCCTTTTGAATGTATATAGCTAAAATCGGTGTTTGAGATTTACAATTAAGAACTTTAGAATTCTTTGGTGCACTATAAAATGTCACCTTTCCTCCTGAAGAGGCTGAAGACAGAATCAAATTTGTAAAAATGAGATTTTTTTCACTTGGAGGTGAAAGCAGTTTTGCTTTTGAATCTAAAACTTCCTCAACATTATCAGAGGAGAAATATCGAACATCCTCCATTTCCTCAATGAACTCTTCCTCAAGACTAATTGATTCTTTTCTAGGGGTTATTTCCACCTCTGAAGTTTTTGCGTTATTAATTGGAGTGGGATGACCATTCGAGATTGATGTTTGGGGAGGTTCAGGAGCTGTTTTGGGGGTTATGGCCTCTGGAATAATTTTTTTAGAATTTATATCTTCTTCATCAATAACCTCAAATAAAGAAGTAGGAGTAACTTCTAATAGTGTATCTGCAGATATGCCTGTCTTAGAAATTATATCAATAAATTCTAGAAATTTTGCAGTTTCATTCCCCTGATCTTCTGTGGATATTCTATGTGTTAAACCTTTTTCTAATCGCATTTGGCGTGCAATTTGACTGGAGATAAATCGCTTACGGACATTTGATTTTGAACCAGTCCAAATAAATATCTGACGATCTTCTTCATCAAGAAATATAACTACTTCGGTTTCTTTAAGATCTTTTGCTGACTTAAATTTTACTGGAATGTATTCCCCGTCTGGGGATGGCATAAAAGCATAAGCACGTTGTGAGTTCATTTATATCCCTACTTTTAAGGTTCAAACAGTTTATTAAACAAAAAACTAAGTAGAATTCTTACAAAAAAACAATGAAATGTGTACTTATTTAAGGTTTGCAAATAAAAAAGCAAAATTCTAAAGAAATCTATAAACAAAGTCACCCCTTCAGAACATACAAATAACATTTAGAAATGAAGAAGTTGAACTTTACTTAAAAAGTAGAAAACGTATGATAGTAGAAATGTTATTTATTTGATTAATAGTTACTATTATAATTTCCCTTTTTGAATATTTTCCCGTCATATACAATATGATCTGCAAATTTTAAAGTGAAATAGATGTGATAAGCATGATTTGGATATTATTTCAAGGTAAATTTAAACCACATAAATAAACTTTAAAAAATTGAAGAATTAAAGTAATAAATAGTTAATCACAATTCTTTACAATATTTATAAAGTGTATAAAAGTAAAAAGAACCCTAAACCCTAAGCGGAGGTACCAAAGTGGCTATGGAGCGGCCTGCAAGAAGGAAGTACACTTTATTTCCTTCTAGATAGCCGTATTACGTGCGTTCAAATCGCACCCTCCGCTTTTCTCTTTTCCACTAAATCTTGAAATTAAATTATTGTATTTCTTAATAAAATGAGCTGCCTGCAATGTCTTAGCAGTAAATTGATTGACATTCCATTCAGGCCGAAAATATACAAAATCGAGTTGGCAGATGAGTTTTATATCATATTTATTTGACGAATGAAGAGCAGCTTCGAATCTGTCTAAGTGTGTTTTTCCATTAATACCCGCATACCTGGCGCAGCTAACCGGCACATCGTTCCAGGAGCTGCAGGCAATGGACGAGAAGAAACGCCAGCGAATAATGGTTAGAAATTCGGCAGCCTTTGTCCTCGGCTTGGCAGTCGTCTTCACTTTGTTTGGTGCTTCCGCTACATTCCTTGGCCGCTTTTTCCTGGACAACCAGATGCTTGTGGGGCGGATCGCCGCGGATAACCAGAACACTCTCTACCCCTAACCCCCGATAGTCATCCAGGGCAGCTATAATGTCTTCGGGTCCCAATCCATAGCCAGCGAAATAGGCAATTACCTCCAGGCCCTTTTCATTTTTTTTTGCTCCCTGGCAGCAATCGGGTTCTTTCGCCTTGGTCCGGTCTCGATCGGCACCGACGAGTGCGCCGACGGGTATATCATGAACGCCGGCTACAAGCCGGAGGTGTCCCCGAATTTGGAATTGACGATGCGTATAAAAATCGAAAACACCGGAATCGTCAGGAGATGGTTTGAGATAAAAAATACAGGGACCGGGCCGACGGAGGAGAAGGTGTACCTGCAGGAAGAGGTCCGGGCCGATGTTGAAGACACGGTGATGCCCTTTGACGGACAAATAATAGAGACACGTACCGAAACGGTCGGCGAG
>Ga0209536_100012278_pt1 | contig 12469 bp, 15 predicted proteins | sample DeeMarSeWOR28_12_FD_187461 | JGI IMG/M metagenome (GOLD analysis project Ga0209536, IMG submission 187461) | Marine sediment microbial communities from White Oak River estuary, North Carolina - WOR-2-8_12 (SPAdes) (version 2) | ecosystem: Environmental > Aquatic > Marine > Intertidal zone >...
CTACTTGTGCTGTCAAGAGTGACTCGTGCAGAGATGGATCGAACTGATGTTAATCTCTCTAAGATAGCTATTGAGATCATCAGTGATTTTCAAGAGGTGGATTCTGAACGAGATGTTGCCATCAGAATCTCAGAAGATATACATGCCCGCTGTGACCCGAGATTGATCAAACTCGTAATTCAGAATCTTCTGGATAACGCGTGGAAGTTCACCAGTAAGATCTCTAACGCTCAAATCGAATTTGGAAGTCAAGAACAAGAAGGAGAAACCGTGTTCTTCGTGAAAGACAATGGCGCTGGCTTCAACATGGAGCATACCGACAAGCTTTTCGTGCCATTCCAACGCCTACACCCAGTCGAAGCCTTTGAGGGTTCAGGTATTGGCCTCGCAACTGTGCAACGAATTATAAACCGTCACGGTGGTAAGGTATGGGCTGAGAGTATTACCAACGAAGGGTCGACCTTCTTCTTCACTATACCTGAATGAAGGAATGAAATTGAATGTTATCTAAGAAAATTCTCCTAGTTGAAGATAATACAAACGATGCCTTGTTGACACTTAGAGCATTGCAACGTGCGGACATTCTGAATGAGGTTGTTGTTGCTCGTGATGGTGCTGAAGCTCTTGATTATCTGACCTCTCAGGGGCAATATGTTGGTCGAAACTCAGAGGACCTGCCTGTGGTTGTACTTCTTGATTTGAAGATGCCAAGAATGGGGGGATTAGAGTTCCTTGAGAAAATCCGCAATATCAGCTCTCTCAAGTTCCTTCCTGTGGTTATTTTAACATCCTCAAATGAAGATCGAGATGTTTGTGAAAGCTATAATCTTGGTGCTAACTCTTACATCCAGAAACCAGTAGATTTCGATCGATTTGTACAAGCAATCCGCACCCTAGGATTGTACTGGTTAGTCCTCAACGTCAGCCCTATGGGAGGTCCGGAAACCTGTGAGTAAGAAGACTCGGATTCTCCTAATCGAAGACTCAGAGGATGATGCTTTCCTCATTGAGCGAGTTCTGAACAAAGGTGGACTAAAACTCATAATGGAAAGAGTCAGCACTGCGGATCAGATGACTCAAGCTTTGGATCATCAAACCTGGGATGCTGTGCTTTGTGACTATATGATGCCTAACTTCAGTATAAGAGATGCAATGAAGGTGATTGAACTTCGAGGTCTTGACCTGCCTTTCATCATAGTTTCCGGAACTATCTCTGATGAAGTTGCTGTAGATATGATGCAGGCTGGAGCTCATGATTATCTAACAAAGATCAACCTGAGTCGATTGGTTCCTGCAATCAAGCGTGAGATTGGTGAGGCTGAACAAAGAAAAAAACGAAGAGCTGCTGAAATCGCGCTTCGTGAGAGTGAGAAAAAACATCGTACATTGGTTGAATCACTGAGTGACACTGTATTTGTCCTTGAGAAGGATGGAGAAATATCGGAGTTCTATTCTAAGAGTGGTATTATTCCTGGAGTGAGTCCTGGGAAATATATCGGTAGAAAAATGTCTGATTTGCTACCAAAGACAACTGCTGACAAATACACCGACACCACAAAGCTGGTCCTAGAATCTGCAAATATACTTAGTTTCGAACATCCAATTGACATAGCCGAATCGCAAAAATGGGTTTCAGTAAGTCTCAGCCCCCACGAGGATGGGGAACGGGTTGTTGTTGTCATTCGTGATGTGTCTGCTCTCAAGAAAGCTGAGGAGGAAGCCCGGGCAGCTCATAATGTGGCACTGCTGTATCAGGATATCACCGGACATGATATTCGGAACTATCTCCAAGCTATAATGATTGCATCGGATCTGCTTTCCACCGACGAGGTTGACATAACTCGGGTGTCTTTACTTGATCATATCAATAACTCAGTGTCTGAATGCAGTGAACTCATCGCAAATGTTCAGTCAACTGCAATGCTTCTCACCACGCCTCTCAAGAAGGTTTCCCTCGATTCCATTCTTAGGAGCTGTATTGATCTCTTCATGGAAGATCATGAAGCAGTCACAATTGTCAAAAAAATCCCAAAGACTCAGGCTGTTATTCATGCTGATCAGTTTCTGAACTATCTAATCATGAACACACTCTCAAATGCTGAGAAACACAACGAGAAAGAGAGGAAGAAAATCTGGGTCGAACTGACTGAGGTTGATGGCGGCTACGCAGTTACTATCGCTGATGATGGTCCTGGAATCAATGATGCAATGAAGAAGAACTTGCTCAACCCTGAACGACGTTCAGGAGGCGTAGGGATTCATCAGTGCGTGCAGATTGTCAGTAAATATAGTGGGGCTTTAGATATTCAAGACCGAGTTGAGGGTGACCACACAAGGGGAGCGAAGTTTAGATTCTGGTTTCCTAAGGCTACCAACTAGATATTTATCGAACTCTAGCGATGGGAAGAGGCTGCCTCTTATGTTTTGAAATGCTCATCATCTTGAGTGCTATCTGAACTTTGGATCTGTCAACTCCCCACTCAACAATTTGGTCTTCAGTCATGCCTTTCTCAAGGTTTAGGAAGAGTATACTATCCAGTTCTGGGTATGTTATCCCGATTTCGCCTTCATCTGTCTGACCCTTCCAAAGACCCGCTGATGGAACCTTGTTTATAATCTTCTCAGGAACTCCAAGATGCTTCGATAGGTTTCGGACATTCTCCTTGTATAGGTCTCCAATTGGGAGAAAATCTGTTCCACCATCACCATATTTCGTGAAATATCCAATCATCAGCTCAGTCTTGTTTCCTGTTCCGATTACTAGTAGGTTCTCCTGATTTGCTCTTGCATACCAAGTTACCATTCGGAGTCTTGCAGTAAGGTTCCCAAGAGCAACACGATCAAGTGATAATGAGTCATAAGCTGAAACAGCTGGCTTCAACTCAAACAGCTCGTGTTTTAGATGAAGAAGCTCAGCCAGTTCTATCGCATCAGACACATTCTCTGCATCCTTCTCTGCATCAACAGGCAACATGATTCCCCTTACTTTATCAGATCCAAGTGCCTCGCAAGCAAGAGTAGCAACAAGACTTGAATCAATTCCACCACTCAGACCAAGAATTACGCCCCTAACACCAGCTCTTGATACATAGTTTCTGATGAAGTTAACGATGAGATTCCGTGGCTTTTCATAATCATCGAACCTTAGTCCGTCTGGGAGCTTCATTCAGACACCTCATCTCTGCAGCCTCAGCAGTCCTTTTGTAACTTACTCGAATGGCAATGCTTGCCTTCTACATACATTTCTGGCAAGCTGTAGGTTATGCACCAAGTAACAGTGTTTCGATTAGGAAGAAGAAGAATGAAGCATTGCCAATATAGAGAATCATCACAGTGAATACACCTACTATCTTCATCCAGAGCGCCTTGTCCTTGACAATGTTGTAGAAGATGAATGTTGATACGCCAAGAAGAAGCTCAGGGACAATGATATACCAAGCAAGATTTCCAATCTTCCCACTGACAGTTGCTGTCCATGATGGAAGATTGACAAGGGTCAACTCAGCGAGTGCGAAAATCAAGACTGAGAGTACAGCAACAACTGTGTAGGCAAGCTTCACAGACTTTTGTTCTTGCAGAAGATTTCCCACAAACAGGATTATGAAGAATGGAATTGACCAAAGTCCAGCCATATATATCGGGATGGCTCCCCCTATCATTGGAAATCCGTCATCAGGAAACTGCAGCGCTCCCAAAGTTTCTGAAAGATACCAATCTGGAAACACCATTAGAAGACTCAGTATGAAAGCGAAGACCCAGATACTTTTCCAGTCATCATATCCTTTTCCGTAGAACTCAACAATGACTAGACCATTATAGATGATTACAAGTACGAGCATTTTTCCACTAATAGTGGCACTTGGTAGGGGAATAAGCAAAGTAACAGCTGCGATCACTGCAAAGATGATGTGTATCATTAAGAAATCCTTAATCTTTGGTTTACTGAAGACCTGCATGGTTTCATTTGTCTGAATGAGAACCTATAAACTGTAGGGCCAGAACATGCCAAGACTTATCTTCACTCACGAAGGGAACTCGCCGAAGCTATTGTTCTTACTACTTTTATGAAACAAATAGCACGCTAGCGAGGAGTTAAAATTGTCAGAAAAAATCGGACAACTTGACTTAGTATTCGTAGTGGATAATACTGGGTCAATGGGGCCATATATAGCAAACGTCAAGTCTAAAATCCTAGAGATTATTCGTACAATTAAGAAAGAAGAGATGGTTCACAGACTTCGAGTAGGTCTTGTATCTTATCGAGACCACCCCCCAGAGGAAGCAACATACGTCACTCAGAAATATGAGCTGTCGCCAGATACATCAAAGATTGAGAGCTACGTAATGCAGATGGATGCGTCAGGTGGGGGGGATGGTCCAGAGGCTGTTTCAACAGCGCTTCAGGTCATGAACAAGATGGAGTTTCTCAATGAGTCAGCAAAGATTGCTGTCCTCATTGGAGATGCCCCTCCTCACGGAGTTGAGGATGGAGACCGTTGGCCAAAGGGAACCCCTGATGGTGCCAAATGGACAGAGGAGGCTAAGAGGGCATTTGGAAAGGGAATAGTTATCCACACAGTTGGCTGTTTCCCAGAGATTGCAAGCTATCAGAAAGGTGTTGAAACCTACGAAAAGATAGCAGCAGACTCGCAGGGAAGATTCATTCCACTCGAAAAGGCTGAGCTTCTTGTCAATATCATCACCGGACTTGCAGTCGAGGAGATAGATAAACTAGCCATCCAGAAGTCAATCCTTGAGGACCTTGGTGTAAGCATGGATGAGTTCCCGGCAGATGAAGAGTTCACTGAGGACAAGATCTCAGAGATTGTTGCGAGGGTTCAGGCTAAGGGGGTAAAGAAACGTGCTATGGCAGAGAGAGCCGCAAGTGCTCCTGCAGCAGCAAGTGAAGATATCGTGATGGAAGAACAAGAAATTGATGAAGCTGATATCCGCGAGGCAGTACGCCAACTAAAATCAAAGTCACGAAAATAATCTCTTAAGGTGCTGCAAAAAGCAGCACCACTTTTTACTTGGTTTGAAGATTCATTACTGGAATCTCCATACCACACCGGATAGTTCCTTTTTCCTCAACATCACTTAGCTAAAATGATATCAATGAGGTTGGTGGGAGGCGCCGATGAGGCAAATGGTAGGAGGGGGGGGGAGTTATGAGGGCATGTTACAGAAAATGTTGCCCAATCAGCCGCCTGTCCACCATTTTTGCTAGTGACAAGGTTCCTAATAAGCGTCACCATCCTACGCACCGAGAGGAAAAAGTACAGATTCCGCTAGCAAAAGGCTATTCAATGCAACTATTTTTCCCAGAAAATATGTCAGATAATCAAGATGAACACATCTACAGCATGAACAGTAACTGGGTGAGAGACAAAATAGTCACCATTGAGATAGCTGGGAAACCTAACTTTCAGGTAGCCACACCCCCAGATTTCTGGCCTGATAGTCCAAAGGACATTATATCTCCTGAGGATCTCTTTGTAGCTTCAGCTCTATCTTGTTATGGTGTGTCTCTGTCCGGTGTCGCAAAAAGATTTCATGGAGAGTTCAAGGATTTTCATCTATCTGCAACTGGCACTCTCCAAAAAGGAGAGTTTGGTTGGGAGTTTGAACAGATCACTATAAACGCAAAGATCATTGTTGAAACAGAACAGGACCACAAAAGGATGTCAAAAGCGGCAGAAAGAGCACATCGCTACTGTCTTGTAGCAAACTCAATGAAATGTTCAATCCATCTGAATTATGAAGTTCTTATTGAGCAAGAGCACCTAACAATTTACTAATAATTGCTTAATAATTATGAAATATGGAAGAGCATGTCTATGAGAACACTCAATTCAAGGATGCCAAAGATTGTTATTGGTTAATCTCATAATTGCGGAAGTGGAATCTCTGCTGCATATTCCTCTCCGCACTCGCAGTTCAGATTGACAGACCATTTCTTGGGCACAGGGACATTGAACTCTTTGATATGGTCTTTGAGACTATCTCGCACTCCCGCAAGCAGTTTTACATAAGCATCAGCGAGAGATGCAATCTCCTGTGGGAAATCCAAATCCGAGAGGTAGTATCTGAACGCAGCCTTGCACTTAGGACAAGCTGTGAGTAGCAGGTGGGTCACATCGCCACAGTTACCACATTTGATCTCATTACGTTCGATTTTTGGTGCAAGTGGGACCTTCAATGTCAGATCATTTGAGTGACCACAAACATAGCAGTAGTATCGTAACGGAAGCTTTGGCATAGACGCATCCTCGTCTCGTAGATGAATTGATTTTATCGCATCTATCGCTAAAAGTATAGTGTGTATCATCTACGCTGTGGCTGACACTCCCTCTGATGACATGTCTGAGTTTGATTTCGGCCTGATTTTCCTAGCAACTACTATATCCGAATCGGCTAAGGTGTCAATTTCCATAACAACATCATCACCTAAACTGAGTGTTTCATACCGCGTGTAGGCATCAACCTTGACACTGATATGCGTCTTGTCTAGTAGCTCAATCCCAAGGTATCCATAGACGATTCTTTTCTTTGAAAACTCTGCAAGGTTTGCAGAAATTATCTTGCCCTCTATTATCTGAATCATATATTAACAATTGTTAAATATGATGAAAAGCCTATAGATAGCAGCAAACCTACTCGTCGACAGTTCGTAGATATTTCTTGTATAGTCCAGTATTGGCAACATAGGTGTCTAGATAGTCATCTATGGCTTTCCTGGCTTCGCCATTTGGGTCGAGATCTCTCATGTACTTGGCTGGCACGCCAGCATAGATCTTGTATGGTTCTGTCTTTGTCTTATTGTGAAGAAGTGCTGAATTTGCTATCATCGCTCCCTCCGCAACTTTGCTACCAAGCATTAGGACCGCACCCATCCCAATAGCCGCATTGTCCTCAACCAACTCAGCGTGAATTGTTGCATTGTGACCAATATTCACACGTCTGCCTATCCTGGTCACGAAACCTGTTTCTGAATGAATGACTGCTCCATCCTGGATATTTGTTTCATCACCAATCTCAATTCTTCCACGGTCTCCACGAATGGAAGCCATAGGCGCGACGAAGACACGTTCTCCTATCTTCACATCTCCAACGACTGAAGCTTGGGGATGTACATATGCGGTTTCTGCTATCTCTGGTTTCTTGTCACCTAACTCATAGATTGTCATTGCACTCATCTTCTGTGGAAATTTGACATAAGCAAGTTGGTCAATCTTCCGGAAAAGGGAATCGGTTGCGCCTACTTGTTTGAGGAACTGTTATATCAAACCATATTCATTTGAACTCATTCGGTTTAGGGAGAATGCAATTCATGAACGCGTCTGAACCAACAATGGAGATTTCTGTGTATGGTGGAAAACGCGATGAAGTGAAAGAGTCCATTGAGAGGAATCTTGAGCTAACGGATGAAAGCTTCTATCAAACTTGGCTCAGCATCAATGTGATGAAGCAGTTAGGCTTTCTCTTTGAGGGTGGTGTTGAGAGTTCTGGAGGCATCATTGAGATGATAGTGATGTTCGTATTTGTAGCTATCATCCTCGCCGCATTTGCTTTCTGGCAAGTTGTGGTCTTCATGATAGTGATTCTCGTTCTTGCCATATTCAGTGGTGGTGCGTCTTTCAAGTTCATACGAGGGTCCTTTATTGAGGCGGATCACACCAAGATGGACCTGGTCAAGCTAGATAACTTTGTGAAAGAGCAGATTCAGAAGGGACGTTTTGTCAAAGTGAAATCAGAAGCTGCAGAGGCTAGTTTCAGTGACTTCATCAAAAGGTCAAGCAAAGCTACCAGGATTTTTCGCAATGGAATCAAAATCTCTCTGGTCATCTCTACCATCTTTCTTATTGTCGAGGTTGTCTATAGGTTCATAATGGGTCATTGGCTCTCAGGTCTTGATCCAGTAACTGGTCCTCAAGAGATCTGGGTACTTGTTGGATTTGGTCTAACATTTCTGATTGGCATAATCTTGATGGATGCAGGAGTCTTAATGCGACGAAGCTTAAACAAGTCGCTTGGACAAGGTTAAATCACGTCGAAGACGATTGCCCAAAACTCACGTTCAGAGACCCCTGTCCTAAGGTCCTTTAGGTCTCCCTTTATCTTGTCAAAAGCTACCTTAGACTGTCTTATCTTTCGTTCCTCGTGAGTGCGCTTCACGCGATCTGTTATCTCACGTGCCTGTTCTGGTGTAGCTCTTACACCCCCCATCTTCAGGAGGTATTCGACAAAGTGTCTACCTACGAATTTACCTAGATGGAACTCACGTCGCCTTCCAACTAGAGTTGGGCTAATCGGTTCATAGGTCATAGAGTGTGTAAGCTGACCGTGGGAGTGGATACCACTTGAGTGTGTGAATGCATTGTCACCACTGATTGCCTTGTGGAGCGGCAAGGGCACAACAAAGTGACGTTCTACTAATTTTGAGAGACCATAGAGCTTCTCAGTTTCAATCCCAGTGTCCACATTATAGAGTTCCTCAAGAGCCATGACAATCTCTTCAAAGGCAGCATTACCAGCTCGTTCACCATAGGCATTGACACACACATGTGGATAAGTCACTCCTTCCTCTATCGCTGCCAGAGTGTTTGCTGTGGCTAGTCCGAAGTCATCATGACAATGTGCCGCCACAGGAACTTTGTACTTCGACTTCTTCCAAAGATGCTCCCTGACTTCTCTAGTAATGTGTTTCATGACCTCAGGACGCACAAATCCCACAGTGTCAGCTATACAGATTTTATCGGCACCTGCATCAATCGCTGTTTTGTAGGCTTTGCACAGAAATTCCATGTCGCTACGAGTGGCATCCTCTGCGATGTAGTCGACTATGAGTCCATGTTCCTTCCCAAACTCAATACACTCCGTGAGTCGTCCAAGCATCTCATCTCGGGTCATTCTGAGTTGATACTTCAATCTGAAGTCTGATGTAGCGATGAAGATGGGTACTTCCTGAACACCCGCATCGACACATGCCTCAACATCTGAAATTACGGCTCGAGCTGGTGCAGCAACTGACGCCTTACTGAGCCCCTCCTTTGCTATGGCTGCGACAGCTTTCTTTTCCTCCTCGCTCACTGCTGGAAAACCAACTGCGACAATCGCAGTACCAACCTCATCGAGCTTCTTTGCGATCTCTATCTTTTCATCAATGGTGAGTGCAACACCTGGAGTTTGTTCACCATCGCGAAGGGTTTCATCCCATATGTGAACCCGTTTTGGAAGCGATTTCGATTTGGTTCCAGGTATCTTATTGTAATTAACGGCAAGTCCTGCTTTCTCTAGGTTTTCCATTTTTTCTTGCCTGCCTGTCTTTTTTTAACCTACTTGAATCGATATAGACCAAGTGTCGGCGCATTCTCTATACTCTTATCCAGCATAACTATTTCCTTATCATACTCTTCCTTGGTCATCTGGCCCTTCTCAAAAGCTGCCTTCGCCCTGGTCTTCTTGTGGAAAAACTTCGCAGTTTCAATGTGTGCAAGTCTGAGCGATGTTTCCATTTCTGCTTTGGCCCCAGTCTTTTCCCCGATTCCCTCGAGCATTGGCATCCAACAGATTTCCTCTATATGAAATGCGAACTCGAGACCTCTCTCCAAGATTCTATTCCAGATTGGACATTTCTTTACTATGATTGACTTGTCGTCAATCGCAATGTCAAGTCCAATTGCGGTGAACAACTTGCCTGCAATCTCTGCTGCGGTTTGAGCTCCTTCACCTCCTAACATCTCTGCAACCTCAAGACCCATCTGTTTGAATCCTCGGGAGTATCCTTCATACATAGAAAGTGGTCCAGTATTGTCCCGAAGCCCCCACCAAAGCCCATCGACAAATGCGACGAAACTGGTTCGAAGTATATTCAGCTCGCTCATTTCTTACACCCCTTAAATGGCTCTCCCCATTTGTTCAGGAACGCAATTTCTTCCGGCTGCTGTCTTGGTGGACCAAGCGTTCTCTCATTCAGAGCATATCCAAGAGTCAGGCATAAGATTGGAACCCAGTGAGGATATGGAATTCCAAGTTTCTCTGAGATCGCACCCACATCATCGAAGTGGTCCAACTGAACAGACGAGATACAGCTCCCTAATCCAAGAGCAGAGGCTGCAAGGGTCATGTTTTGCATCATCATTGAACCTGCAATGACTGCGTGTCTTGGTGATGACCAACCATAAACTCCTCCCGTTCCTCTAAGTGTGGCTTGTGAGTTTCCAACATGAGTCTGGTCAACAGCCAGTACAAGAAGCACAGGAGCTCCATTAGTTTCTGCTTTACCCTTGATATACTCAAAACGCGCTCCTGAGATCAGGATGTCAATGGTTCGCTCAAGACTCGCTTTTGACTTGATGTAGCTCAATCTTCTCTCTAGTTCTTCTCTTGGTGTCGCACGGCCAAAGAGTTCGATTGTCCTCTCTACTGCTCTTTGCCCAATAAATTCCTGCAGTTTCTTATCTCGGACAACAATGATTCGCCATGGCTGCTGATTCTCTGCACTAGGTGCATACCCTCCAGCCTCAATCACTTGGTATACGATTTCATCTGGCACATCTCTGGATGTTTCATAGTCCCGTATAGCTCGACGATTCTTGATTGTCCGAATTGTTTCATTCTCGCCCAAGATTGTGAATCTCCAGTCAGTGATGGCTTGGCCGGAGTAAATCTGGCTTAAGTAAGTAACTCATTGACTAGTACTGACAACAAAAAGAGAAGTGTTGACCGTGCAGAGATCACACGGTCATACTATCTTTACATTATTGGAGCATCTTGCCCGTCGTACTTGAACCGGAAACCAGTGTCGAGGTTGACGCTCTCTCTGAGAATGACGTTCCCTGCTACAAGTCTTTGAACTTGATTTGTGCCTTCATAGATCTGAAGGAGCTTTGCATCTCTCATCAGTTTCTCTGCTGGGTACTCTTCTATGTAGCCATAACCTCCCATGATCTGAATGCAGTCGATTGCGTTCTGCATTGCTGTATCAGATGCAAAGAACTTGGCAAATGCTGAATCCTTTGAGTTTGGTAGGTCTTTGTCAGCAAGCCAGGCTGCATAGCGTGTCTGCCATCTTGCAGCAGCCGTTTTCGCACCCATATCTGCAAGAGTGAAGCTAATACCTTGGAATTTTCCAATTGGTTGTCCAAACTGATGACGGATATTTGCAAACTTGGCTGCTTCATCCACTGCGCGTTGGGCAACGCCTGTTGCTATGGCTGCAATACCAGCTCTTGTTTTGTCTAGGGTTTTCATTGCAATCTTGAAACCATCGCCCTCTTTCCCTACAAGACAGTCAATCGGCACTCGTACATCTTCAAAGAAGATCTCGCTCTGCACTGAATTGAGTTGGCCAACTTTGTTTTCAATGTGCCCTATCTTGATGCCTTTGCTCTTCGGAACCATGAAGACTGAAAGTCCTTTGTGTTTGAGATCTGGCTGTGTTGAGGCGAACACAGTGAAGAGTGATGCTACTGGTGCATTTGTGATCCAACACTTCATTCCGTTGATTACATATTCATCGCCATCGCGCACGGCTCTTGTGGCTACAGCAGCGGCGTCTGATCCTGCTTTTCGCTCAGTCAGACAGAATGCACCGAATTTGGCATCCTTTCCAGTAATCAAAGGTTCAACATACTTTTTCAACTGCTCAGTTGTAGCTCCGATCACCAGCGGAGCGAATGCAAGATTATTACACATAATTGATGTTGCTAGACCTGCACATCCATATCCCGTTGCCTCAGAAACAAGTGTTTCAGCAAGTAACGATAGCCCCGGTCCTCCAGCTTCAGTTGAGATATGGAGGTTCATCAACCCTGCTTCATATGCTTTCTGGACCACGTCTTTCGGGAACTCGTTCTTTTTCTCAAGCTCATGAGCTCGTGGAGTGATATGTTCAGCTGTGAAAGCTTTCGCTCGCTCCCAAAGCTTCTGTTCTTTTTCAGATAGTGAGAAGTCCATCGTCAATCGACAATGACCACTCTTTCCGACTTATTATGTCTTCGGACTACTGTTCAGACTTGCCTATGGTTGCTAGAAAGCAGTTTCACGACTCTCAATTCGTTGAGTTGAACCAATCCACGCACCGATAGTCGTGAAAAGTACTCCTGTGATCAGAAACACACTATCTATGAGATATGACCTTGTAAGAAAGTAGACTGTTTCCTTGTAGATAATGAAATCAGGTATGAAAAACATTATGCCAATTGAATCGAATTCGGGAATTACAACCAGTCCTGCATCACCTGCGAACATTGGATATAACAATGGAATGAGTGTATACGTTGCAATCAATCCCATTAGAGCTCCTAGCAGTGCAGCAACTGTGAATGCTTGAGATTTCTTACTCACGATTTTTCTGATTACGAAACCAATGACTATCGGTAGAATCATCCAAGATACCCCATTTTCATGATTGATTGTATTAACAAAAGCTTAGCTAATTGAGTAAATTCTTCTCCAATTATACTCC
>Ga0209536_100012279_pt1 | contig 12469 bp, 11 predicted proteins | sample DeeMarSeWOR28_12_FD_187461 | JGI IMG/M metagenome (GOLD analysis project Ga0209536, IMG submission 187461) | Marine sediment microbial communities from White Oak River estuary, North Carolina - WOR-2-8_12 (SPAdes) (version 2) | ecosystem: Environmental > Aquatic > Marine > Intertidal zone >...
CCCGCCGCTCACTGATCTCCTGCGCGCCGCTCACGCTCCACCGCGCCAGCATCGGCCGTTCGGTGATGGAGATGATCAGTATCTGGCGACCGGCCGCCGATGTCTGCGAGATCACGATGTCCTCGACCTGACCGGATGCGTAGATCAGATCGATCGCTTCCTGTAGATGCCGGGCACAGACAAGTTCGCCGATGGGAATCCCGGCAGCCGCTAGTACGTTGTCCCGGCTCATGCGCTCTATACCGTCAACGGACACGCTGTCAATCACCGCACACTGCGCCTGTTGAGCCTGCGCCTGAACGACGATGGCCAAGCTCACTACGGCGACAGTGACAACCGTCCTCATCTCATGCCTTGCTGCGCGACGGAGCCCTGAATGCCAATTTGTCGCCCTCCGGATCCACATCCACCACTATCTCGTCACCGTTCGAGAATTCACCCATCAGGATCTTGTCGGAGAGCGGATCTTCGATGTAGCGCTGGATGGCTCGCTTCAACGGACGCGCCCCGTAGTGTTCGTCATAGCCGTGTTCCACCAAGAACTCGGTCGCTGCATCCGTAAGCACCAACGAGAGTCCTTCGTCGGCAAGTCTCTCGCCGAGCTGGCCAAACAGAATCCCCACGATATCGGCAATGTGTTCCCGGGTCAACGAGTGGAACACAATGATGTCGTCCAGTCGGTTGAGGAACTCTGGATTGAACACGCGATCTATCTCGTCCCTGACCTTCTCGGACATCTTCTCGAAGCTTATCTGGCTGTTTTCCTGCTCAAAACCGAGCGACTTGCCCTTGGTGATGTCCCTGGCACCGACGTTCGATGTCATGATCACGACAGTGTTCTTGAAGTCGATCACGCGCCCGTAGTTGTCTGTTAGGTGACCTTCGTCGAGTACCTGCAGGAGAATATTGAAGACGTCGGGATGTGCCTTCTCTATCTCGTCCAGCAAGACGACCGAATACGGCTTGCGGCGAATTGCCTTGGTGAGCGAACCGGAATCCTCATACCCGACGTAGCCTGGCGGAGCCCCGATCAAACGGCTCACGCTGAACTTCTCCATATACTCAGACATGTCCACCCGAATCAGCGCTTGATCGTCGGCAAAAAGGAACCGAGCGAGTGCCCTTGCCAGCTCCGTCTTACCGACACCCGTAGGACCGGAAAAGATGAACGTGCCAATGGGTCGATGTGGATCTTTCAATCCCGCACGCGACCGTCGAATCGCCTTGGAGATGGCTTCGATCGCCTGCTCCTGTCCGACCACGAATTTGTGCAACTCATCTTCCATCCGGAGCAGACGGTGCGTCTCGGCTTCCTGCAACCGTGTGACCGGTATCCCCGTCCAGCGCGATACGATGAAGGCAACCTCCTCCTCTCCTATGGTCGGGCGATGCGTCTGACGTTCCTTTTCCCACTCCTCCTGGCGGCGGCGGATCTCCGACTGAAGTTCACGCTCCTGATCGCGCAGCGAGGCGGCACGTTCGAAATTCTGATCGCGAACCGCTTCTTCCTTGTCATGATTGATTTGATCCAGCTGGTCCTTCAGATCGGCCACTTCCGGCGGCGGCACCTGGGCCGCCAATCGGGCTCGTGCCGCTGCCTCGTCGATGACGTCGATTGCCTTATCCGGCAGGAACCTATCAGTGATATAGCGCTCGGCCAGCTTGCCGGCTGCCTCCAGAGTGGCGTCCGGAATAGAGACCTTGTGATGATCCTCGTAGCGCGGCCGCAGTCCCTTCAGTATCTCGTAGGTCTCGTCAATGGTGGGTGGCTCCACGATCACGGTCTGGAAGCGGCGCTCCAATGCGCCGTCCTTCTCGATGTATTTGCGGTATTCGTTCAGAGTCGAGGCACCGACACACTGCAATTCACCTCGTGCGAGTGCCGGCTTGAGCATGTTGGAGGCGTCGATCGCACCTTCGGCTGCGCCGGCTCCGACCAAAGTGTGTAGTTCGTCGATGAAGAGGACTATTGTCTTGCTCTGGGCTATCTCGTTCATCACCGCCTTGAGTCGCTCCTCGAACTGCCCCCTGTACTTGGTCCCGGCGATCACAGCGGCCATGTCAAGTGCTAGTACACGATGCGTACGGAGCGATTCGGGGGCGCTCCCAGCCGCAATTAGCTGAGCCAGACCCTCGACAATTGCGGTCTTGCCCACCCCGGCCTCTCCAATCAGCACCGGATTGTTCTTCTTGCGGCGCGACAGGACTTCTATCACCCGCTCGATCTCCTTGAGGCGCCCAATGGTGGGATCCAGCTGACCTTCGCCGGCGAGTTGTGTCAAATCACGACAGAAGTGATCCAGTGCTGGCGTCTTGGATTTCTTCTCCGCTCTCTGAGCGGGTGCCTCTTGACCCGCCTCTTTTACCGGAGCCGACATGTCGCTGCCGAGCAACCGCAATGTCTCGGCCCTGGCCTGTTCGAGCGACACCCCCGAATCCGTGAGCACCTGGGCGGCGATTCCTTTCTCCTCACGCAACAGGCCCAGCAGCAGGTGCTCTGTACCAACGTAGGAGTGGTTCAGCTCACGCGCCTCACTCATGGCGAGCTCGAGCACTTTCTTGGCGCGTGACGTGTACGGCAGATCGGGACCTTCGGGCGCCGGAGCCTTACCCTTCTTGACAGTCTCCTCGATGCGCTGCTGGATTTCATCGAGGTCGACATTCAGGTTGGTGAGTACCGCCGCGGCGACTCCCTCACCTTCCCGAATGAGGCCGAGGAGAATGTGCTCGGTCCCAACATACTCGTGGTGCAGGCGAGCAGCCTCTTCCCGCGCCATTTGGAGTACTTTTCTAACCCGGTCTGTGAAGTTGTATCCGTTCATTGATGGATCCGCCTGAATCGATTCCGTTTACGTCAGTATTTCAGTTCCGTCGGGTAGCGTCGGCCTCCAGTTCCCGCCGCACGTAGGATGCTCGGCTGGTCGAGATCTCCTGGCCAGACAGAAGCTTCCCCTCGAACACCATCAGGTGCGCGGGCTGGGTGAAAACCAACAACTTGTTAAGGGTGTATACACTGAGATCCTTGATGAGGTTCAGCCCGACGCCGAGCCGGACCCCGCTCAGGAGATTCATCGTCTCCTCAAACGTCAGACTGCGCGCGTACCGCAGCAAACCGTAGGCACGCCACACCTTGTCGGCAATGACGGTGGCGGCGTCCCGCTGTAGCACCTCCCTAGCCTGAGTCTCGTACGCGATGACCTGCCGCACGATCTTGCCCAAATGGTCCAATAGCTCGTCCTCAGACTTGCCCAGGGTCGTTTGATTGGAGAGCTGGAAAAAGTTGCCGACCACTTCGCTCCCCTCTCCGTACAGCCCCCGGAACGTCAGACCCACCTGCGAGAGCCCCTGCAGTACCTTGGCAATTTCCTTGGTGAGTACGAGACCCGGCAAGTGGATGAGCACTGAGGCGCGCAGACCGGTACCCGCATTGGTCGGACACGAGGTGAGGTAGCCAAACTCCGGATGGAAGGCCAAGGGAAGGCGCGTTCCCAGATCCGCGTCCAGGCGCTCGAGGTCCTCGTACGCCTCGCTCAGCGCGAAGCCCGACCGCAGGCAGTGGAGCCGTAGGTGATCCTCCTCGTTGATCATCACGCCCAGCTCTCCGTTGGTGAGAACCGCAGCGCTGGAGCGCACCCCATGCTCGCCCTCGAGTCCCGCCAGCTCCTTGGATACGAGATGCCGTTCGTGCATCAGCTGGCGGTCCGTCACTTCCAACTCCTCTAGCCGGTACAATGTCGCATGCTCTAGGACAGGCGAATCGCGACCAGCGGACAGGACCCGCTCCAGAATCGTCGTCCGGTTGGATTCGCTGGTCCGAATCGTGAAAGGCAATCCCTGGAGATTGCGCGCCAAACGCACCCGGGTCGAGAGCACTATACCGCTCTCCGGCCCACTGGCATCGAGCCACGAGATCCCAGAATCGTGCAGCAGACTCAGGTCGAAACTCACTCGATCTCCCTCAACTGATCACGCAACTCGGCTGCCAGCTCGAAGTTTTCGGCCTCAACAGCCGCCTTGAGACGTCTGCGCATATCGGCGACCTTCCGTTCCTCACCGCCACCCCCGGCAGGCAGTGCCGACAAGTACAGCTCCCCCACATGATGACTGGACCCGTGTAGTCTGCGCAGCAAATCACGCAAGTGGCCCTCAAAAGCCTGATAGCAGTGCGGACATCCCAACCTCCCGCTCTCCCGGAAATCCTGCAGCGAGGCACCACAGAAGTCGCACTTCACAGACGAGTCTTCCGACGGTAGATGAGCGCCGACTCCCTTTCCCATGGATGCCAGGAAATCGGAGAGCGGGAACTTCGCTACGTTCGCACCAGTTTGCACTCCCTTCTCGGCCGCGCACTGCGCACACAAGTGAAGTGTAGTCACCGAGTTGTCGACTATCTGTGTCAAATGGATGGCCGCTTCTCTTTCCTTGCAATTGTCGCACTGCATTATGGAAGCACCTCTGCCGAATCCAGCTTGCGCAGTCGGCCGTTCTCCAACACCAAAACCCGATCGCTGCGCTGCGCCAGAGTCGGATTGTGTGTGACCAGCACCATGGCGATCTCGAGGGCACGAGCCATCCCGAACAACAGATCGTGCAGGCGTTCACTGTTGAAGTTATCCAGATTGCCACTTGGTTCGTCAGCCAACACAACTCGTGGGTCATGCACCAGGGCTCTCGCCACCGCACACCTTTGCTGTTCACCACCGCTGAGGGCCGCGGGACGGTGGGTCATCCGACCTGCCAATCCCACCTCGGCCAAGATCTCCTCCGCGCGACTGCGAGCCTTGGCCTCCGTCCAGCCCGCGATCAACAGGGGCATCATGACGTTCTCCAATGCCGAGAACTCGCGCAGCAGATGGTGAAACTGGAATACGAAGCCCAGCTTCTCGTTGCGCAGCCGATCCCGCTGGCCGGCTGAGAGCTCAGCATAGGACTCCCCGTCCGCCCGGATCTCGCCCGCCGTTGGATCGTCCAGGGCCCCCAGCAGATGAAGCAGAGTGCTCTTGCCCGACCCGCTGGTCCCCACGATCGCCACGACCTCACCCGGTTGCACCGCCATGTCTACGTGGCTCAATACCTCTAACGTGGTCCCACCCCCCGTGGGGTAGACCTTCTTGACTCCCAGCGCCTCGATCACCGCATTCATTCGTACCTGATCGCGTCCACTGGACTCAGCGCCGCGGCCTGGCGGGCCGGATAGACGGTCGCAAGTATGGCCACCGCAACGCTGGCCACTATCACGAGCGTCAGATCGACTGGGTCGACACGCACCGGTAGATGGTCAATGGCATACACAGTGGGATCAATGTCAATTATCTGACGCTGGTCCACATAGCGTGCCAGGGCCAAACCGGACACCGTTCCCAAAACGGTCCCCACCACTCCGATGATGGCACCCTGCAGAATGAAGACCCGTCGGATCGTCCTAGTCGGCATCCCCATCGCCCTCAGGATGCCTATCTCACGCGTCTTGTCGCGAACCACCATTATCAGAGTGCTGACGATATTGAAGGCCGCCACGACAACGATGAGCAGCAACACCAAGCCCATCGCCCATTTCTCCAGCTCCAGTGCCGAGAACAGGTTGGCGTTCTGACTCTGCCAGTCTATCGTACGATAGGGATATCCAAGCTGTTCTTCCAGTTCTCGGCCGACACGACTCGCTTCCCAACCATCACGCAGCCGTACCTCCAAACCCGATACGGCGTCGCCCAGCTGAGAGAACTGCTGAGCCTTCTCGAGCGAGATCACGGCGTACGAATTGTCGTATTCGTACATACCGGTCTCGAAATGGCCAGTCACCTCGAATATCCAGATCTTGGAAACGAGCGCCCCGACCGACGGACTGAAGGTCGCACCGACTGGTGAAATCACGGCAACGGTGTCTCCGGCGTACGCTACTAGCCTCTCGCCCAGTCTCCTGCCGAGCACTATTGCGCCGTCGACATCGTCCCTGGCCGGCCGGAATGACAGGTCGCCATCCATGAATCGCCTTGGCAGGGACGTGACGGCGACATCGCCAGTGTCGGGATCGATCCCTAGGATGTACGCTCCCTCATGCCAATCGGCACCGGCCATCAGTAGGCCTTGCGTGATCACGAAGGGCGCGGCGGCCTGGACGTCGGGGTGCAGCAGCACTTCGTCACGGACCGGCTCCCAATTGTCCAGCCTGATGCCCCTCCCGTAGGTCGAGATCCGCAGGTGAGGTGTGGCGACCAGGATCTTCTCGCGCAGATCCGTCTGGAGCCCGTTCATGATACCCATGACGACGATCAGCGCCCCCACGCCGACCGTCACTCCCCCGATCGCGATGATCGTGATCAGCGAGACCATCCTGGAGGAACGGCGGCTGCGGAGATACCTGCCAGCGATCTTTGTGTCCAGCCGACTCATGTCTCGGGCCTCAACATCGGGAACAAGATCACGTCTCTGATGGAAGGCAATTCGGCCAACAACATGACGAGTCGGTCGATTCCGATCCCGCAGCCCCCGGTCGGCGGCATTCCATACTCCAAAGCCCTGATGTAGTCCTCGTCTATCTGGTGCGCCTCATCATCGCCGGCTGCCCGTGCCACCGTCTGGGCTTCGAACCGAACCCTCTGCTCGTCCGGATCGTTCAGCTCGCTGAAGGCATTGGCCAGCTCACGACCCTGGATAAACAGCTCAAACCGCTCGGCCAATACCGGATCGCCCCGTTTCGGCTTGGCCAACGGAGAAACCTCGATTGGATAGTCAACAACAAAGCAAGGTTGCACCAGCGTTCCCTCGACGAAATGCTTGAACAGTTCGTCGATGAGCTTGGTGCGCGGTACGGTGCCTAAATCGGGAATGTCGCGGTTGGCCAGCGTGGCCCGCAGCACCGCATCCTCTGCAGTTCGCAGATCCACTCCCGCATGTTCCCGCACGAGTCCGGTGTAATCGTGGCGCGGCCACGGCGGCCTGAAATCCAGTGTGCGGCCGAAACGCACGATCCGCTCGCTGCCCGTGAGTTCGACCACCAGACCGTGGAGCATTTCCTCCACCAGCCGCATGATGTCGCCGTAGTCGGCATAGGCCTGATAGAACTCCAGCATCGTGAACTCGGGATTGTGTTCCCGGTCAATGCCCTCGTTCCTGAAATCCTTGCCGATCTCGTAGACGCGATCCATACCGCCTACGATACACCTCTTCAAGTACAACTCGGTCGCTATGCGAAGATAGAACTCGGAGTCGAGAGCGTTGTAGTAGGTGACGAACGGTCGGGCCAGCGCTCCACCGTAGAGTGGCTGCAATGCAGGTGTCTCTACCTCGACATACCCCTTGGAGTCCAGGAAACGCCTCAGGTAAGAGATCGCTTGAGCTCTTAGATGGAAAGTCGCGCGGCTCTTGGGATGCACGGCTAGGTCAGCATACCGCTCACGATAGCGCGTTTCCGTATCTACCAAGCCGGAATGCTGGACACCCGCCGAGTCCTCCTTGCCTAGTGGCAGAGGACGCAACGCTTTTGCCAGCAGTACCAGTCGGTTCACTCTGACGGTGATCTCACCTGTCTTGGTGCTGAACATGACGCCTTCGAGCCCCACGTGGTCACCCAGGTCGAGCAGCTTGAGCAGGCTGTACGGTTCGTCGCCCACCTCGTCCCTCCGCACGAAGAACTGCAGCCTGCCAGAGTGGTCTGAAACATGGCCGAACGTAGTCTTGCCGTGCGGCCTCAGCGCCACTATGCGGCCTGCGACACGAACGGCAACTTCCTCGTCCGTCGAGTAGTCTTCCAACGCTGCCGCCGCCGTGTGAGTCCTGGCAAAGCCGTACTCGAAAGGAACGACTCCTCGCTCGCGGAGAGCAGTCAGCTTCTCTCGTCTCGCTTCCTCCACAAACGACCGCGTCTCTACAGTCACGCCGCCCTACTCCCGAACTTCTTCAGGAACGCCTCGATGAACGCACTTATATCCCCATCCATCACCGAACGCACATCCGACACCTTCATCTCCGTACGATGATCGTTGACCATCGTGTATGGCTGAAAGATGTATGAACGTATCTGGTTGCCCCAACTTATCTCGGTCTTGGAAGACTCCAGTTCCGCACGCACCTTGTCGCGTTCCTCTATCGCTCGTTGGTACAGTGCAGCCTTCAGCATCTTCATCGCCGTAGCTCGGTTCTTGAACTGACTCCGCTCCTGCTGGCAGGAAACCACTATTCCACTCGGTGTGTGGCGCAGCCGCACGGCAGAAGAGGTCTTGTTGACGTGCTGGCCGCCCGCCCCGGAGGCTCGAAACACGTCCATTTCCACGTCCTCTTCCCGCAGCTCTATTTCCACGCTGTCATCCACTACCGGGTACACGAACACCGAGGCGAACGACGTGTGTCGCCGCGATTGAGCGTCAAACGGTGATATCCGGACCAAGCGATGCACGCCCTTCTCGGCCTTGAGGTACCCATACGCATAGTCTCCGTCGATCTCTATCGACACCGATTTGATACCGGCTTCTTCACCGGCCAGGAGATCGAGCACCTTGACTCCGAAGCCCTGTTGCTCGGCCCATCTGGTGTACATCCGCATCAGCATCTCGGCCCAATCCTGCGATTCCGTTCCGCCCGCACCCGGATGGATTGTCAGCAAGGCTGAACGACCGTCGTCGGGTCCCTGCAGCATGTTCTGGAGTTCGAGCTGCTCCAGCGCAGCCAGCAGTTGCTCGGCCTCGTCGGCCAAGCCCCGCTGCAGCTCCTCATCGGGCTCGTCCACATTGAGCTGTGACAACTCCAGCGCTTCCCGAGTCCGCAACGTGAGGAGTGCGTGGGGTTCGGTCCAACGTTTGAGCTGGCGGATCTCGTCGACCATCATTCTTGCCTGCTCCGAATTGTCCCAGAATCCCGGAGCCGACATGGAAGCTTCGAGTTGCGCTAGGCGGGCTGCTTTCGACTCGAGGTCAAAGATGACCTCGAAGTTCGGCGAGTCTCTGGTCGACCTCTGCGAGCCGGGCTTGGACGTCGTCTGCCATCGGAGCTCCTGCTTAAGCCATTACGTGATTCGAGCCGTCCGCCCACTCCCGGGGAGAACGGCTCGCTGCAGGCAAATATAAGCCATGCACTGACTTAACACCACCCTAGAATATCTGACGGCCCCCCGCTAGGATATCGATCAACGCCTCCGCGAAGTAGCCCGTGGAGTTGGCCAGTTCTTCCCCGACTTGTTGCACATATTCCTCCCAACTCTTCTTGATCTCCTCCTCGAACACGTCTTTCAGAGTGCCAGCCTCCAGCGCATCCTGCCGTTTCTTGGGCTGATACACGATCATGTCGGAAACGAGGGCCCGCGCCAGCCTGCGTGCCTTCTGCTTGGGGTCCCGCGACAGGAACGGATTCAGCGGACGCCGCGCCTGGGCCGACTCAGGGGCGCCAGCCCGAACGGGAGGCGTCTCCTGCTCCACACGAGCCGTCGGCGGCGCTGTCCGCTGCGGCGGCTCGGGAACTGGCGAAGTCCGGACCGGCATTCCGGGTGTCGGCCGAAATACCGGAGCACTGGGGCGCATTGGGCCGCCCGGTGCTCTCCGCGGTTCAGTAACCGAGCCCGTGCTCGGTGCTATGAACGGCCTGGAGAATCGCGGCTGTTGGGGTTCCTCGGGCTTTCCGGCACGCTCGGTCTCCCCGCCAGATTGCTGCTTGGTTGTCGACAGCTCGAACCTAGGGGCGCCGGACGGTTGCGGCTCCTCCGGAAGCTGCGCTTGCTCGGCTGGCCATCCGGCCGCTGGCGGCGCGGGATAATCCGTGAGATCCACTGGGCCGGCTGCCGCGCCGTCCCCGGCCGGGGCTGCTACCCCCAGGGCATCCTCACCCTCTGAGACTTCAGCGGGGAGCGGCTCACCACCGATCTCAAACACCGGCCCGGGTGCTGCGGGAGGCTCGGGTGGAGCGGGTGGTGCCAGCGACGGCTCGGGAGCAGGCGGCGCTCCGGCGGCGACTGACGTAACACCAGTGTCCGGTGCGCCTGCTGCGGGCAGGTCGGCCTCGGGCGGCCTCCTCATATGCTCATCAGAAGTACGCTGCGAGACGAGGAAAACCACTCCGCACGTTGCACACGAGGCCCGCACGCCTTCATCGGGCACCTTGGCAGGATCCACCCGATACAATGTCTCGCATGAGGGGCATCGCACGTTCATGCTACGAACTCCTCTCTCCCGCACTCATTCGTCGCGCTCGGCGTCGCGCCGGCGGTCGACCACGAAAACGGAACCGGGCAGTGTCTTGGCATACATCTTCATCTCAGTCGCAGTCTCGCTTACCTCTGCCGGGTGACTGAACCGCCGGTGCTCGTTCGTTACGATGCCTATCGAGAGAGTCATCAGGGGAACTCGATGCAGGTGACCACGCCTGTCCTTGCCAAAGAAGTATCCTGCTCTTTGGTCTTGTACACTGTACTGATACGGGATCAGCGTGTCGAACACGGAGATTATCTCACTGCACACGTCCTGCACCCTGTCGAGCGGCAGAATCACGATGAAGTCATCACCACCGATGTGTCCCACGAAACCACAGTCCGGACACAGCCCCTTGACCACGTCACGCAGTATTCTCGACACTATGAGTATGACCCGGTCGCCGTCATAGTAGCTGTAACGGTCGTTGAACTCCTTGAAATGATCCAGGTCGGCGTAACATATCGCGAACATGCTGCCGCTGTCGAGTCGGCTGCGGATCTCTCGCTCGATCTCCGTCGTACCCGGCAGCCTGGTAGAGGGGTGAACCGCCACGTTACGTTCGGTGCGGTACAACAGGACGTCCAAACGGCTCCGCTGTTCGGCTGGTTCGAACAACGGTGTGATGACCTCGTCGGCGCCCGCCTGGAACCAGTCTCGTACCTGCCCCGAAGCGTGGTTGCCCGCCACGAAAACGATGGGAACAATGGCGCTGAAGGCATCCTCCTTCAAGGACCGACACAGGTCCGAGCCACTCGATCCCGCTCCGTCCGCATCGATTACGATGAGCAACGGCGGGCTTCTCAAAGCAACCGTCTCCAACTCGCCACGATCGGCAAAATGAATGACCGAGAACGGTTTCGTTCCCAGCCAATTCGAGATCAAATCAGGGACGGGGCGCTCAGCGGGCGAGTAGTATAATACCGTCGGACGCGTCCGCACCGATATCCTTTCGTTCTCGTAATCGCATGCAAAACTAAAACTTACGAGCACCCGGCTGAGAAGTCAAACGCAACCACCCTGTCCCGTTTCACCATCCGGGGACTCAGAATCTGAGCGCCAAAGCGACTTGCGTTTCCACCGCTCCGCCGCCACCCGGAATCAGCCGCAAGGACGATTCCACCTGGACTTGGACCACCGTCTGACCCAGGCGATACGACACAAACGCGTCGATCGCACTCAAGAGGTGATTGACCAGCAGCAGACCCAAGTACTGCGTCGAACTGCGGAATGCGTCGTCACTCCGCTTGATCGAGCGGCTGTAGAGGTCTTGCTCCAAACCAGCATCGCGCCAGGACCATTGGAAGTTGGGACCAACCGCCCGGCCGCGATAGAACTCCAGCGCCCTTTGGTATTCGTGCGAAGTCGTGTCGAGATTGCCGGGATCCGGCAGGAATGTCTCGCGGGCCAGTTTCCAGACATTGCCATTGTAAGTCGATTCGTCGGTCGGCGGAACCAGTGCGGGCCCGGGATCCGTGTCGAAGGCACCACTTTCGACAAACCGCTCCAGCTGCTCAAAGTACTCGAAAACTGTGTCCCGGCGAGCTGGCGCAAACTGCGCTCTCGCAACGTCGAAGGCGAGCCCCTTGTAACGGTCGCGTTCCCGCGTGGCCTCGCTGCGAGCCGAGAACAGCTGGACTAGGAGAACGGCCTCAACTGCCAGGTACACAGCACCGCGGTCCTGTCCGGCGATCAACTGACCACTTCCGGGAATTATGGCTGATGCAACGGGCCGCCACCAGCCAGTACTGAATCCACCGTCCGCATCCGCTCGAAAGGAGGCAGGCAAACTCGTCCTAACCGGCCCGACCAGCCCATCAGGCTGAGCGGTCAGCTGGACGGAGCACAGCATCATCGAAAGCGCCAACGCCTGGACCAGCCTGACCATCCTATGGAATTACCCTCACACTTATGTGGAGCGGCTCATCGAAGCTTGATGACACGAAGAAGACCCGCGCAACGTCGACCGCGATGCTGCCGAATCGCAATCCGATCCCAACCGAGGGTCCCCGACTTTGGGAGTCGAGGAAGGCGTACCCGGCGCGCAATCGGACAACTTCCTCTAGGCCGATGTCGATACCGACGCGAGGCTCGGGGCTGTCGTATTTGCCCAATTGGTCATCCACGTCGAACAGAATGCGAGCGTCAAACCGCTGATCGCTTCCCCGGAGCCGCGTGCCGCGTCGTACATCGAGCTCGGGTTGAAGTAGTCGTCCGTGAAAAAGGGGATCATCGCCTCATAGACTTCGGGCGCGATTCTCGTCGTGGCGTTGTTGTCGGCGTAGATTATTTTCATG
>Ga0209536_100012280_pt1 | contig 12468 bp, 11 predicted proteins | sample DeeMarSeWOR28_12_FD_187461 | JGI IMG/M metagenome (GOLD analysis project Ga0209536, IMG submission 187461) | Marine sediment microbial communities from White Oak River estuary, North Carolina - WOR-2-8_12 (SPAdes) (version 2) | ecosystem: Environmental > Aquatic > Marine > Intertidal zone >...
TTTGGCCTCCATGCCATTGATGAATTTTATTGTTGAATTCCTTGCTTGATCCATGTGCATCATCTTATCAAACATACGAGACTTTTTCAACAACCCCACGGACCCTATTATTTCGTGGTAAGATATTATAAAGAATCTGCATGGGCAGCGAAGCTGCGCCATCCTACATGTCTTTTTCATTGATTACTTCTCTGTGACCCCGGTGCCCCATTCGGCTCCGCTCAGGGCAGGCTCTCTGTGGCTAAATAAATTTTAAATTTATCTCATTATTTCACTTGACGGCCAATTCCTTAATATGTATGATAGTTATAAAACACATATTTTAAGGATGTTGTATAACTAATCATTAATCAACCATATACCACGTGTGGTATATGGTCGTAAATCCAACGCGGTTTACGGTAATCAATTCAGAAAGGGTAAGATTATGCCAACTACAGCACAAATACTTGCAAATCGTCTTAATTCGCGTAAATCGACCGGTCCTAAAACCGACGAGGGCAAGGCGGCGGTCTCGCAGAATGCGGTCAAGCACGGCTTGTTCGCCGAGTCGGTGATAAAAGGCGAAAACGAGGCTGATTATGAAGCTTTTCACGACAAAATGTTCGCTGAGCTGGTCCCCGTCGGGCCAACGGAAATCTTGCTTGCAGAACGTATAGTCAGCCTCTGGTGGCGGCTGGAAAGGGCCGAACGTATCCAGAACCAGGCCATCGACGTGATGATTGAACGTGATGAGCCAAGTCCGTTGGAAAAGAGCCTGCAAAAATGGATGCCAAAGGACATCGGGCCCGATACGAGAGGGGCCGGGCCGGAGATGGTTCTCGGCAGAGCGATTATCAAGGATTATTCAAATTCAAGGGTGCTCGACAGGATGATATTGTACGAAAGGCGGATCGAAAACAGCCTGCATAGGGCCATGCGCGAGCTTGAGAGACGGCAACTGATTCGGCAATACCAGCAGCAGGGAGCTGAGCAGGAGCAATCCATCCACTTCCCGATAAACGACAATCGGGATGAGGCTGCCACACAGAGTATGACTGCTGAGAAAAATAGTAATTTGAAAAAACAAAGCCAATTTACGTTGAATCTAATGGGCGCAAATCCTTTTATAAAAGGAATTTACAGCATAGAATCGGCTGCCGGTGATGTCGAAAACAAAGCCAATCGAACCCAATTTTGTGCTCCTGCTAAGGTCAAAGGGGCGGGCAAAAAAGAAATTTCGTCGGCAGCAGCTACGGGTTAGGCTGATTCAGCATGATTGTCAGGCCGTAATGGAAGGTCGGATGGGGCCTGAGAAGGCGACTTGCACGAGGGCATTTGAAGAGTATAATGGCCTCGACATAAAGTGTATGCGAATTATGATGTCAAAGAAGATATTTTATTTAAGGAAACTCATCATGGCGAATGTATCGAATCAACCGGTCAAGCGAATCACCGCGATTGTACTTATACTTATTGTCAGTTTTTCTCTTTGTGTTTGTTCTGTCGCAAGTGCAGGTGCTTTGCGAGCTGGTACTGCAATGATAGACATCACGCCTGACAAACCCGTCAAGATGTCAGGCTATGGGGCACGAACTACCCTTTCGGAAGATGTCCATGATCCGCTTTCGGTGAGAGTCGTTGTGTTCGAGAGCGACGGTAAGCGGCTCGTGCTGGTCTCAAGCGACCTGTTAGGTTTTTATGGTGGAACTGCCGAGCAATTCAGGAAAGTTATTCTGAGCGAATTCGAACTCAAGCCGGGCGAGCTTTTTCTAAGCGCGATACATACACACGATGGGCCGACTCTTACTATAGATAAGGAAGAAGGTCATCCAAACAATCTCGAATACACAAAAAACCTGGAAGGTAAGTTGATTGAAGTCATCAGCAAAGCGCTTAAAAATACCGATCCTGTTCATATCGGTGCCGGTGTAGGATATTCACCGGTCGGCATGAACCGTCGAGAGTTGGTATTTGACAGCACCGGCAACAGTTCGATAAGACTCGGCCGAAATCCCTACGGTCCTACCGACAAGGAAGTCCTGGTAATGAAAGTTGCCAAGCCTGACGGAGTTGCCGTTGCTTCTTTATTCGATTATGCCACTCACGCCACCTGTCTGGGTGGAAAAAATCTTACTATCAGTGGTGACGTCCTCGGGCTTGCCGAGCAGTTCGTCGAGAAGATTCTGGGTGAAGAAGTAATTGCCCCGGCGTTCGCAGGGGCGTCCGGCAATATCGATCCTTGGTTCAGGGTACTGCCCGGATTCAATACCGAGCCGGGCTGGATTCCAGAGCCGGTATTGCTCGGGACTCTGCTGGGTGAAGAAGTTGTTCATGTTTTTCGCGGCATCGAAGAGCTTTCTGACACTGGCGACATTAATGCCGCCTTTGTGTCACTCGAACTTCCGGGCAAGGCGCGAGGCGAGACCGATATTAAAAAGGATAATCCGACGACACAGTTTAATATTACTGCCGGTAAAGTTGGTGACGTTGCTTTTGTCGGTCTTGGCGGCGAGGTCCTGACTGAAATCGGCATGTCAATTAAGACGGCCTCGCCATTTAAGCATACGTTTGTGATTACGCACTGCAACGGCGCGGCTGGGTATCTTCCGCCCGAGCATTTATACATCGAAGGGGGATATGAAATCAGCAGCAGCCGATTCGCACCCAAAGCAGCAGATATGGTCGTAAAGCAGGCGGTCAAGATGCTGCATGAGCTGTAGGTTGCTGACAGAATCCTATGTGCTATATAAGGCGATTTTGTTGGCGCCGTCGACGATTGTGATTTTGGTGTCCGGCTGTTCGGTGAGCCAGTTGTCGATGACTGCTTGTGGTTCATGTGCCGGACAGAGATGCGCCGCCCGGACGATGTCGTCGGGTATCTGCGAGTAGACATGAATTCGTCGCAGACGCCGGATCAGCCGGGCAAACTTGTACGGCTTGTGGCTGTATAGCTTGTATTCGCTCTCTATAGAATTGAATATTTCATCGATGGGCATGGTCAGCCGGTGGTAGAAGTTTTCCATCGTTTTTGCCTCACCCACGCCGTTTGGAGATGCGGCTAAAAAGAGAACCTCGCCGTCATCCGTCACAGCACTTTTGGTAAGCTCAAGTGCTCTCTGGGCGATGTAAACATCGATATCGTTCGGCATACCTCCGGGCGAGACAATGAGCCGCCCTGCCGGGCTGACGGTGTGTGTGTTGCGTTGATCGACTATGGCAAAGGCCTCGGCGGAGACTGATTCAACAGGCCCGAATTTTGCCCAGCGGATTTGTCCGGAGGTAGTAATCGTAGCAAGCGTAAAGACGGCCCGCTCTTTGGCAATCAGTTGCATCCCTTCGAGCTGGTCGCAGGCCAAAGGATTGTTCCTTCTGCTGCCGTCCTGGTGCCACGGATGAACACCGAACGTCGATTTGTCATCGAGTGCCAGGCTGTGGTTCTGCTCGGCCGTTCGAAAGGCGCATATCCCCGGCACGAAGTTCTTTATCGGATTCGAATAACCCGCGAAGTAATGAACCTTGATGTCCGAGAGTACAAGAAAGACATCCGCATCATTGACCAGAGCGCTGTAGATGATTTCCGCGCCGTGTGAAGTGACACCCGCTTCGGTGAATTCGGCATGCTCGCAATCGTGGGCTTGGATTTCGTATTTGCCGATCCCCGCTTTGGTAGCGGCCTTTTCAATTTGGGCCGTGATTCTGTTGTTCTGCGGGGTATCAGGCTCGTGCGTGCCGGTGCAGATCAGAAATCGCACGAAAGAGCATGTTCGAAGTGCAGCAAACAACTGCTCGAATATGTCCTCGAACGGCTCATCGCGCGTGCCGTCGTCCAGAAGCACGCAGAGACACCTGCCGGTAATTGCTTTTTGGAAATCTTCGACTACCGAAGCAGCCATTGCCCGCCGCAGAATCGCCCAGTTGTCCGTTTCCTTATCATCCTGCCACGGCCGGATGATGTGAGCAACATTGGCTTCGGGAACTTCAAGCGATACAGTACCATTGCCATAGTGTAGATCGATTTTCATTATCTGAATTCGATTTATGCTGTTTCTATATTCGCGGCTCTGATGATGTTGAGCAATTCATTATCGGTCAGCTCGATGGGATTGCCTTTCATGCTGCTCGATTTTTTAGCTTTTGCCGCTATTGTTTGGAAATCCTGCTGCTGCAATCCGAAGCCGGCCAGTGACGGCACTTTCAGCGCCAGGCAGAGTTCCCGTACCCATGTCACGACATCGGCGGCATTTGCCGAGCCGTTGCCGATAAGAATCCTGGCGACTTCATCGTACTTTGCCAGTGCCGGCGAATTCGCATTACGCTGCCTCAGTGCCTGGACATTAGCCTCCATGACAAACGGCAGAAGACGGGCACAGATGACACCGTGCGGGACCGGATACATACCGCCCAGCGGACCGGCAAAACCGTGCACGGCACCCAGCTTTGCGTTGGCGAGGCCCAGTCCGCTAAAGAGGCTCGCCAACGCCATGTCCTCGCGTGCTTCATGGTCATTACCGTCTTCATAAGCCCGGCGAATGGAACGTCCGGCACGGCAAAGACCTTCCCGGCAGATGCCGTCCGTCAGAGGATTCGCCTGGCCGGAAACATAAACTTCGAGCAGTTGCGTAAGCGCATCCAGTCCTGTGCTGGCAGTAATCGCCGGCGGCATCGAATGGGTCAATACAGGATCAACTACTGCCAGCCGGGGCAGCATAAACGGGCTTCGCATGCTGACCTTGATCCGGTTCTCGGGCACGCTAAGCACGGCGTTGCGAGTGACTTCGGCGCCGGTTCCCGCAGTAGTCGGAATCGCGATATGAGGTGCGGCGCTCAGCTTGAGCTTTTGGCCGGCACCGACTACCTCCAGGTAGTCTTCCAGCTCACCGCTGTTGCTAAGCATTGCAGCGACGACTTTGCCGGTATCGAGAACACTGCCGCCACCGATGCTGATTACAAGGTCGCATCCAGCCTGTCTGGCTGCCTGCACTGCCTCAGCAGCAACGGTTGTGGTCGGCTCGCCGGAGACGTTGAACGTCACGTAATCGGTGCCTTGTTCGCCGAGGAGTTCGAGCAGCGGTTCGGCACGTTCGACAGTACTGCCCGTGACGACAAAAGCGCGTTTGCCCATTTCACCGGATATCGAAGTTGCTTCCGAGACAGTGTCGGGGCCGAATATGATACGTGTTGCGGTTGCAAATTCGAATCTCATACTGATGAATCCCAGCCCTGCTCATCGGGGAACACATTTGTGTATTTGATGCTCGTGCGAGGCTCGGCCATCATATCGGCAACGGCGTCACGCCATTTTTGATAATGGGCGGTCTCCTTGTGCTTGCCGGGATCTTCTGATGTGCGATAGACTTCGACCAGCACAAAACGTGTCGGGTCATCCTGCTGCCGGATGAAGTCGAATCGTGCGATGCCTGGCTCCTGAATACTGTTGCGTGCGTTCTCAAGCGTCGCCATCTCAAAAGCTTCCAACTGATCGGGCTTAACGTGAACAAAAACGTGAATTATGAGCATAATCTTACTCCTTACAGGTTTTAATGTTTAAGCTGGAGTTTACCAAATATGCTGCTTCCTTAAAAGATATCTTTACGTCGGCGAAGCTCTGCAAAGATCTCTACAGCTTGCGCATCCTGCATACCCAAAGCTGCTTTCAATTCAGGTGTGCCGGCACGAAGGAAGCAATTTGTGTTCCTTTCCTGCAACATTGTCGATGGAACGGTCAGTTCGCCTCGTTTGAGCATCTGCTTGATTTGCTCAAGCTGCTCTTTGACAACTTGATTTCCGGGCTCAATACCTAATGCGAATTCGTAATTCTCCAGTGTGTAATCGTGCCCGCAGTAAACGAGCGTATCATCGGGTAAAGACGCCAGTTTCTGCAGTGATTCGGCCATTGATTTTGCATTGCATTCCAGCAATCTGCCGCAGCCTCCGATGAACAACGTGTCGCCCGTCCAGAGGATGCCGTTTTTGTTGCCGGCCGAAGGCTCCATGTAATAACACACCGATGTGCTGGTATGGCCGGGCGTAGCAATCACCCGGAGTCTGCTGTCCCCAACCGACAGAATCTGTCCATCGAACACGACCAAATCAATGCCGGGGATTCTTCGCTTGTCTGCACCGATGACCTTGCAGCCGGTTTTCCGTTTCAATTCGTCAGTACCGGCGACGTGGTCCCAATGGTGGTGAGTGAGGAGAATCGCCTTGAGATTCAGGCCGTGCTCTTTTAGAGTTCTTGACACCATCGAGCCATCGCCGGGATCGATTGCGAGCGATTCGTTTTGATTGTACCGGTATAAATAAATGAAATTATCACCGAGTGCTGGAATTGTGATTACCGAGTTCATTGTTCCTCAACAAATAGCATTTTCTGATACTATTCGAGTATTCTTTATCATGGCATAGCATGACTTTGCTGATAAGCTACCATTAAGCGGGCTTGCTGTCAAAAACTCAAGCTGCAGAGCTTAAGATATCTTGAAATAAACGTATTGATAGCATGAATACAGCAGGATATAATTTCTCTATGTCACAGCTTTGCATTTATTCGGTACAGGTATGGAGTTATTACATATCTTGAAATTGAAAGGTTAATGTCCATGAAAAAGACACGTTTATTATCCACTGCGTTCGTCTTTCTGATGATGATAACACTAACAGCTTCGGAGACATACGCCCGGCAAGCCGAACAGAAAGCCGAGGACATTCTGGACGCCACAGGTGTAAAGGGAGGTGTTGTTGTACATATCGGCTGTGGCGATGGTCGTTTGACTGCTGCGTTGTGCGCAAACGACAGCTATATCGTTCAGGGTCTTGACAAAGACACTGAAAACATCAAAAAAGCCCGTGAGCACATTCAGTCACTTGATTTATACGGCAAAGTTTCTATCGACCAGCTCAGAGGCAGCTACCTTCCTTACATTGACAACTTTGTTAATCTCGTTGTATCGGAAGATATAAGTGAAATTCCGATGGGTGAGGTCCTTCGGATACTGACCCCCAAAGGCGTCGCGTATATTAAGATAGCCGGTCAGTGGATTAAGGCCGTCAAGGAACGTCCGGAAGAGATTGACGAATGGACACATTACTTACACGACGCCAGCGGCAATGCCGTAGCTAAAGATTCAGTCGTCGGGCCGCCCCGCCGGATGCAGTGGACAGGCAGTCCGAAATGGGCGAGAAGCCATGAACACTCGGCGAGTCTAAATGCGTTGGTCTCTGCGAACGGACGGATATTCTATATTATGGATGAGGGGCCGAGGGACTCGATCCAGCTTCCGCCTAAATGGTTCCTGACTGCGAGAGATGCTTTTAACGGGACTGTGCTTTGGAAACGCGAGTTGCCTCAGTGGTATAACCATCTGTTCCCGCTCAAGAGCGGCCCAACAAGACTTACACGTCGCCTGGTCGCAATTGGTGACGAGGTTTATACAACGCTCGGCATTAACGCTCCGTTGAGCGCCCTCGATGCGGCAACGGGAAAGATCATCCGTACCTATGATGCTACCGGAACTGTCGAAGAACTCGTTTCAATGGATGGTGTATTATTCCTTATCGTTAATCCCGACCGAAAGCCGGTCGACTATAAGCAGGAAAATGCGAACTGCTGGACCGAGCGCGACCGAGCAAGCAAGAGATGGGGCTGGGATGAAACTGTTGATGAGCTGATGGCTGTCGAGGCAAATACAGGCGAAGTCATCTGGAAGCACGAGAGCAAAATCGTACCGATGTCGTTAGCGGCGGACAATCAGCGCATCGTCTTCCACGATGGAGAAGCGGTCGTGTGCATCGAAGCCGGCACCGGTGATCAACTCTGGCGGACGCCCGTCGAGCGCAGCAAGCTGATCCCAACCGGTTGGTCGCCTTCGATGGTAATGTATAAAGACGTGGTTCTCTTCTCCGGACGACAACGCTCTGTTGTGGCTCTCTCGGTCAAGGATGGTAAACAACTCTGGGAATCAAAGCTGCATCCATCCGGGCACTTTTGTCCCGAGGACATCTTCGTAATTGACGGGCTTGTCTGGTCAGGTGACATAGCTAGCGCAAGACCGCGTTCATCAGGAATGTTCACAGGCCGGGACCTGCTCACGGGCGACGTGGAACGTGAATTCGAACCTGACGTAGAACCTTTTGCCATAATGCACCAGCGATGCTATCCAAGCAAGGCTACGGAGAAGTATCTCATGCCGTCATGGATCGGCACGGAATTTATCAATCCGCGCACGAAAGAATGGGAGATCCACCACTGGGTTCGCGGCGGATGTTTCTACGGAATGATGCCGTGCAACGGCCTTCTTTACGCAACACCTAATGCCTGCGCGTGCTACTATCAATCAAAGCTGGATGGTTTCAATGCTCTTGCCCCGGCGGCAGAGAAAGAGCTGCCGACCCCATCAGAAGCCGACCGTCTCCAGCAGGGACCGGCATATAGTAAGATAGAAGAAGATACAGCAAACGATGCTGAATGGCCCATGTATCGTCACGATGCAGCACGCAGCGGACGTGCCAGAACGAAGGTCATAGCAAAGCTGAAACACGCATGGCAGACCGAACTCGGCGGGCGTGTGACGCAGCCTGTAGTAGCGAATGGGAAATTATTCGCGGCATCAGTGGATACGCACACGATACATGCCTTGGATGCTGCATCCGGCAAGAAGCTCTGGAGCTACACAGCCGGAGCACGCATTGACTCGCCTCCCACTCTGTACAAAGGACGCGTACTGTTCGGCTCGGCAGATGGCTCGGTTTATTGTCTGTGTGCTTTGGATGGAGATCTTGCCTGGCGATTCAGAGCGGCCCCGCACGACTTACGGCTGATGTCATATGAGCAGCTCGAGTCAGTCTGGCCCGTCTCCGGCAGTGTTTTGGTTCAGGATGACACTGCCTATGTACTGGCAGGCCGGTCGATGTTCCTGGATGGCGGCATGCGACTACTGCGTCTCGATCCGCTGACCGGAGAGAAGCTCTCTGAGACAATACTGGATGACTGTGATCCAAGAACCGGCAAGAACCTGCAATCGAGAATCGATCATAAGAAAATGCCCGTCGCCCTGCCGGACATCTTATCAAGCGACGGCAAGTTCGTATATATGAGGTCCCAGCGGTTCAACTTGGATGGGCGCCGTGCCGTCATCGATCCCGAGCATCAGACCGACCAGGAGGGCGAAGGTACACACCTGTTCTGTCCAACAGGATTCCTTGACGACTGGTGGTTCCATCGCTCTTATTGGATCTTCGGCAAGAATGCCGGTGAAGGGTGGGCGGAGTGGCCCGTTGCGGCAAGGCTCGTCCCAGCCGGGCGAATTCTTACCTTTGATGATAACTATGTATATGGCTATGGCCGCCACCCACAGTATCTGTGCAATTCATCCGTTTTGGAATACCGTCTCTTTGCCGCAGACAAGACATTTGATCCAGATCGTGCCGCTCACGTCAATAAGGTTAAGATTCCACAGAATATTGTCAACTGGAAGAACCGCGCTAAGCGCCCGGAAATGGATCTCAGTGCAGTACGTCGTAAATGGCTGATCGAGAAGCCCGAGCTGATAGCCAAGGCTATGGTCCTTGCGGACCAAACGCTATTTGTTGCCGGGCCGCCTGATGTTGTAGATGAAGAGAATATCTGGGGCCGTACGCTTGAGCCGGAAGTTCAGGTAAAGCTGAAAGCACAGAGTGACGCTCTCGAAGGACAGCAAGGCTCTTTGCTCTGGGCAGTGTCTGCTACCGACGGCAGCAAACTGGCCGAATACAAGCTCGAAAGTGTGCCGGTTTTCGATGGCATGTCCGCGGCCAACGGCAGGCTATATCTTTCAATGAAGAACGGCTGTATTTTGTGCATGGCCGGAAGATAGTAAAATGAAGAACTTAGTGACACGAGTTTATGCGCACTTACTCCGATGGAACCTCATTATAATGACTATTGTCATTTTTCCCATAGGAGGATGTATGAAGCCATCAGCTACCAGCAACGAACAAATTACACAAGCGCATTATAAAATTCATCCCATCGGCAAAGTCGTAAAGGAAAACGATAAAACGATGATAGTCATCGACAAGAAGTATCAGCCAGGATTGCTTGGACTGGAGAAGCATTCTCATGTCCACGTTGTTTACTGGTTCGATAAGAATGATACACCGGAGAAACGAGCAGTTCTGCAGGTTCATCCTCGCAGCAATAAACAGCTTCCTCTTACGGGTGTCTTTGCTACTCATTCGCCCTTTCGTCCGAATCTGATTGCCATTAGCAAATGCAACATAATCTCAATACACGAAAACATTATTGAGATTGAAGATATAGACGCTTTTGATGGCTCGCCTGTGCTCGATCTCAAAGGTGATTTCTTTCTCTTCAATCCGCAACATCGGTCGCGGTGAGTGTGAGCTATTATGGCTACCTGTAGCAAATGTGGTAAAGTGTCCAATAAGATCGCTGAGGTGCTGTCGTTGTGCGCCGACTGCATTAGCAGAGCGGATAACACCTCTCTGGCTCAACTTAAAGCCATCCACGCTCGAAGCCGACAGGAATTTGGTCTTCCCGCCGGCCCTCAATCGAGCCCGAGCGGCATCGAGTGTGGGCTCTGTCAAAACAAATGCCGGATCGAGGCTGGCGACCGAGGCTACTGTGGTGTGCGAAGAAATGAGAACGGCCTGTTGAAAGGAGGAACTCCCAATGAAGCGGACGTAAGTTGGTATCACGATCCGCTGCCGACCAATTGCGTAGCAGATTGGGTATGCGCCGGCGGCAGTGGCGCTGGTTATCCAATGTGGGCACATCGACGTGGGCCCCAACAGGGTTATATGAATCTGGCCGTTTTTTACCAGGCATGTACCTTCAACTGTCTGTTCTGTCAGAACTGGCACTATCGAGAGAAATCGACGAGCTATCGGACACGCTCGGCGAGGGAGCTTGCAGAAGCAGTCACCGCCGAGACATCATGCATTTGCTACTTTGGCGGCGATCCAACTTGCCAGCTCCCCCACGCGCTGGCGACTTCAAGGCTGGCGCGAGAACAGAATCCAAAGAAAATACTGCGGATCTGCTGGGAGACAAACGGCTCGATGAATGCGGAGTTGTTGAATAAGATGATGCGTTTGTCAGTGGAAAGTGGCGGCTGCGTCAAGTTCGATTTGAAGGCTATGGATGCCAATATTCATTATGCCCTTTGTGGTGCTGACAACAAACGCACTTTAGAAAACTTCGCTGCAGCAGCCAGGTTTATCCCTCAACGGCCGGAGCCGCCCCCGCTTATTGCAAGCACACTGCTCGTGCCGGGTTATATTGAAGCTCAAGAAATAAAAGCGATCGCATCGTTTATCGCTAAGCTGGATCCGGACATACCTTATGCCATTCTCGGTTTTCACGGCGACTTTTTGATGACTGATCTTCCTGCGACTTCGTGGAAACAGGCAGAAAGTTGTCTGGCGGCCGCTAAAGCAACAGGACTAAGACGTGTGCGATTAGGTAATGTCCACATCTTCCGCTAAAGTAGTATATGAAGACTGAAACTAAAAGAACGTCACGAATATATACGATTGGTCACTCAAATCTTTCTTTTGAACAGTTCATCTCGCTGCTTAAGGAACATAAAATCGACCTTGTGATCGACATAAGACGTTATCCATCTTCAAGGAAGTTTCCTCATTTTAATCGTCCGGTTATGTCCGAACTGCTGGCTGCGGAGAATATCAGATACTTATGGCTGGAATCGCTGGGAGGTCGAAGACATTCAGTTAAACAAGAAAAGCCTGTCAACCTCGGGCTTAAGATTATGGGTTTCCGCAATTATGTAGACTATATGGCCACGGGCGAATTTCACCGGGCTGTTGATGAACTGTTATCGGAGGCTGCAAAAGCACGTACCGCGATTATGTGCGCGGAAAAGCTTTACTGGAAATGTCACCGCCGGCTTTTAAGCGATTATCTGACTGCACGACACGTAAAAGTTGTTCACATGTTGGATCCCGGCAAGACTTCAGAGCACAAACTAAGTCAAGATGTAGTCATCACAGAGACAGGGATCACATATCCTCTGCAAGAAACCGACGACATTCAGAGAAGTCTGTTTGATCTTGATCCGAAGGCTGATTTATAATAGCTTCTGGTAATGACCAGTTTCTTAGCATCCTCAGGAAAGTGCAACCACCCCTGATTAAAAAACAGACTTGTCATGGATTTTCTTTGACTCATATAACCATTTAGTGTATGTTGTATGACAGAGATTCGGGTCGGGATAATTTTGTATGGATGCGGCGTTCTTAGTCTGTTAGGCGGCCTGTTTTTTTCTTACAAAAAAGCAGGATTTGCGATTCAAAAGGAGGTTAGTTATGAGGAACATCGGTTTCAATAGCAAAAAAGCGATTTGCAGTATTTGTGTAATAATAGTTCTATGGCCATTTGGAATCCAAGTTGCTGTCTCGTCACCGGACCCGGACAATGCGGCTCTGCTATACTATCAGGCGATCATACTTCGTCCTGAACTTGCTGAT
>Ga0209536_100012281_pt1 | contig 12467 bp, 7 predicted proteins | sample DeeMarSeWOR28_12_FD_187461 | JGI IMG/M metagenome (GOLD analysis project Ga0209536, IMG submission 187461) | Marine sediment microbial communities from White Oak River estuary, North Carolina - WOR-2-8_12 (SPAdes) (version 2) | ecosystem: Environmental > Aquatic > Marine > Intertidal zone >...
GAGGAGGTTCAGATTCCACTCAACCATCGGAGCATTTCTGTGGAATGCATAACCTGCCAGCAAACTGGATCTCAATCTGTGTATGGAGTCGGGTCTCCATTCAAATCCCAGACTCTGTCCGTAATAAATACCATCCACAGTATTGTATCCAAGCCTCTCCAGGTCAAACAATCCACCGTGTGTGATCCTGATCCTGCCCTGGTTTCGCCAGTAGGTATCGCCCAGGGCAACATCTCTGAAAGAGGTCCTTCTGCGGGGACGGGATTGAACAGAATCCTGACCGCCGGTCAGGATCTGAGACCCTATGACCGAATCCCGCTCCCTGATGGTCAGGTGCTCCTCCGAAGTTAAAGGGATGGGACGTATACTGTTCCAGTATAATGAATCGTTATTTACAGCATCCTCTGCAACGGTAAATGTGGTTCCAGTCTGGTTGAGGTTGTCACCGTTTTCATCCGGGGCGGCATTTTCAGCTTCCTTCTCCATCAAACGTGAGAGCCTGCTCACATCCCTGTTAGTGAGCTCCTCTTTTTCCAGTATCTCCAGTATTTTCTCCTGCTCCCTGGAGACAGACCCCTCTGGTGTTTCTCCTTCCTCAACAGGCTCCTGCTGGGATGAGAAATAAATCTCGGGCAGATTTGGATTGAGTGTGACATCGCTGTATTCCAGCGAAGAGACATAGGTAACATCCCCTCTCACCCCGGCAATGTCCACCTCGGCCCTGATGTTGTGGTTCACAGGCAGCCAGGCATCCATGATCACATTGGCATAGAGCTGTTTCAGGTAGAGTGTACCCGCTATGGTTTCCACTTCCAGATCGGATGAATGCAAACACCAGAGGTCCTCCACGATATAGAGATATCCCCCGCACAGCTGCTGACTTTTCCGTTTGGGGATCACCTTGATTTTGCTGATCACATAGGTTCCTTCCATGAAAGTGCTTTCAAACTGGAACCTGTAATAGGAGAATGCATTCCTGGCCAGCGGAGAAACGACTGTTTCAATCTGTTGCTGGTACAGGCTGGCATTGATGTAATCCATGGGATTCACATTGTCGGTATATCCCGGAAGGGTATTCTGGGAAGCAATCACCCGCATTTCATATTTGTCAGGCGCGGTAAACCGGACCTCATTCAACGATTCAAGCATGTATGCCTGTTTCTCCTCTACCTGAAAATCATTGACCTCTATCCTGCGGGCAATGGCCCTGGGAAGGTTGTCAATATATGCCGTCCCTTTGATGTAGATCTCTGCGTTGTAGCTGGAGACCTCGTTCAGGTGGTAGTTGGCGAGCCCGATCACTTTTCTCATGATCCAGTATGCAGGATCTTCACCGCTTGCACTGACCCGCACCTCCGGGATCATGTATGTCTGTGGAGGAAGTTCCACCATGATCTGCTCAAACTGATCACCCACCACCACTGTTTTGTTCACCTCCGTGTAGCCCAGGCTCCTGAAGAAAATGGTGTAAGTTCCTGAAGGGAGGGGGAGGGAGTACTGTCCCATTGCATTGCATGTGGTTCCCCTGGTTAATTCCTTGATAAAGATCGCGGCATAGGGAACCGGATTCCCGCTCTGATCCCTGATCTCTCCCCTGATACCCTGGGCATAAGCAGGGACCAGCATTCCTGCGGCCAGGATGGTAATCATCAGGAGTCTGATCATGGCTGACATTCCAAATCGGTCCAAAGCTACAAATATAACGGCCCCCTTGTCAATTTCACGTGAAGAAAAGGAACAATAATTACCCGGCAGCCTTTGATATGACTGTTTCTACGATGATTCTCCGGTCCAGGTTGTGATTAAAATCCGAAATAATTCCTGGCGTTGTAATAACACACATCCCGGATGAGTCCTTCCACCAGTGAGGGGTCACCTGGTATTTCACCCGCTTCCACGTCGGTCCCGATCAGGTCGCAAAGCAGCCGCCGGAAATATTCATGCCTGGGGTAGGACATAAAACTCCGGGAGTCTGTGAGCATACCCACAAACCTGCTGAGCAATCCGAGGGAAGAGAGTGTGTTCATCTGGTCGGTCATTCCATATTTCTGGTCCAGGAACCACCAACCCGAGCCGAATTGCATCTTACCGGGGGTGTTCCCGTCGCTGAAGTTACCCAACATGGTTGCAATGAGTGCATTATCGACCGGATTCAGGTTGTAGACAATGGTTTTGGCCAGTTGCCCCTGCTGATCGAGCCTGTCAAAGAACCTGGACATCTCCCTGGCCATGCTGAAATCACCGATGGAGTCAAATCCTGTATCCGGCCCAAGCTCATAAAACCTGCGCGTATTGTTGTTCCTGAGTGCACCCACATGAAACTGCTGAGCCCACCCTGCCTCATGGTCCATCACAGCAAGTTCGATCAGCATGGATGACTTGAATTTCCTGACTTCCGATTCAGTAACCTCTTTTCCCGACCTGGCCCTCAGGAAGATCTTCTCAATTTGCTGATGATCAAAATCCTCAGCATAAAAGCTCTCCATCCCATGGTCCGAGATCCTGCAACCCATGGATTGGAAAAACTGATGCCGTTCGGAGAGGGCTGTAAGCAGGTCCATGTAACTGGATATGGAGTGTCCTGAAACCTCTTCCAGCTTCTCAAGGTATGCTTGATAGGAGCCGGGATCTTCGATCGCCATCGATTTGTCAGCCCGCCAGGTTGGAAGGACGCTGGTTTCAAAGCCATCTTCGCTGATTTTCCTGTGATGTTCCAGGCTGTCTGCCGGATCGTCCGTGGTGCAGATCACTTCCACATTCATTCGCCGGATCAATTGTCGGACGCTGAACGAATCACCAGCCAGCATCTCATTGGCTTGTTGATAGATGCGGTCGGCACTCTCCGGATTCAACAACTCCGTAATCCCGAAGTACCTTTGAAGCTCCAGGTGCGTCCAGTGGTAAAGGGGGTTTCGCAGAGTGGATGGAACGGTCTCTGCCCACATTTTGAACTTCTCTTCATCCGTCGCCTTCCCCGTGCAGTATTTTTCATCCACACCATTGGCCCTCATGGCCCGCCATTTGTAGTGGTCTCCCGCCAGCCAGATCTGGGTCAGGTTCTCGAACCTGGTGTCGTCCGCTATCTGCTGCGGGATCAGGTGACAATGGTAGTCGATGATCGGCATTTTACTGGCAACCTCATGATAAAGCTGCTGTGCTGTTTTGGTTTGGAGCAAGAAATTGCTATCCAGAAATGATTTCATGCGGGTATCAGATAAATAACCTTTTAATGTGCCTTTCGAATATATTGGTAGTGACCTGTTCGGCTACAACTTCCCTGTTTTTCCTGACCATGTCGAGGTATGCACCACCCATTTCTGCAGCCACTTTGTAGCCTACATGGATCAGTTGCCGGAATCCGGGATGATATTCGGCATGTGAGGGGATGTGCCTGAGTGCATTGGCAAACCGGGTACCACTCCAGCCATTCACCTCCACCGGATCGGGAAGGGTGGATGGATCGATATCGATCACCGTGGCATAGGGTCCGCAAAGCTCATCCCGCCTGGCATGGGCGCGGGCGTAGATTTCCCGGGCCATCGTCAGGGCGCTGCCACCGGATATGGCCAGACCGATCACCTCTTCAAGCCATGTGGTACCTGCGGTTTTCACATGTATACCTTTGTCATTTTTTCTGATCAGTTCTCCCATCACCGGGTAAATGGTAAACTTATCGCTTCCCGAATGGACGCTGAGCTTCAGGTTTTCAGGGATTTGAAAGGTACGAACTGCATGGTCGATGACCAGAAGATCCTGTTCAAATTCCTTCCTGAACTGGTCCACATCTCCCACATAATCGATCCCTTTGTTGAACCGGCCTGTAAATTTGGGAGCAATGGTCTGGGCCGGGATCTTGAAATGATCGATCATGAGAAGGATGAAAAAAAGCTCAGCAGGCGTCTGCGGCACCTCGACCTCGTCCATGGATACCTCGGCCACGAAATCATGGTGCCCTTTCCTGGCTGAAATGTGCTGAAAAATGGCCCCTGCTTCACGGATGGGACCCAGGAATTGCGCTGCCACCGACTTCAGAAATTCCCTGTCGACCTGAAATGGCTCTCCGATCCCCGGAATATGCAGCACACCTTCATAAGGAGCTGCGAGGTCCAGGAATTCATTCACTTCACCGGCGGAAACCTCACTCCCGATGAAATCTGCCACATCCAGGGTAAAGAAATCGGAATGGGGGATGAACGGATCCACAGTTTTCAGGTTGATGTGATCTGCATCCACATAGTAGGGATGATCCCACTTCAGGCTCCTGACTGCCTGATCTGCTTCTGCCCTCGTGTCGGCCGGGGTGGAGTGGATGATCTGGTGTTCCCGGTTTGATTTGTTCCAGACCGGTACAATTTCGAACCCTTCCGCCCTGGCCATCTGAATAGCCTTTAACTGGGCCTCACCCTGCTGTGAGAATCTGTCACCGATCCCGAAGGAATATTTGTCCAGTATCATGATCTTACCGAATTCCGTGTACGAACACGAAATTACAAAAAATGGAGGCATTTGCAAAATATTTTTCATAGTTTTGTCAGGCAGTTCAATCTTAAATTAAAACAGCTTTTCCTTGGAACTTTCAAAAGGGATTCAGCGCCTGGGCAAAATCCGGATCAAGGACATCGCAGAAATCGCCAATGTCTCTATTGGTACGGTCGATCGCGTGCTGCACAACCGGGGAGAGGTCTCGGAAGCTACCCGCAGGAAGGTCAAGAAGCTGCTCGAAGAGTACAACTACAAACCCGATATGATGGCCAGTTCGCTGGCCCTGAAAAGAGAGATCAGGCTGGCCGTGGTGATGCCGAGGGTCGTTAACGATCACGTTTTCTGGAAGCTCCCCCAGTCAGGAATCGACAGGGCGGTGAATGAGCTGGCCCATTTTAACATGTCGGTGGTGTGTCATTATTTCGATCAGGATGAATCAACGGATTTCAAGCGGATGACAACCGGATTTCCCTATGAACAGTTCCATGGAGTACTATTTGCTCCTGTTTTTCAGAAAGAATCCATCTCCTTCCTCCGAAGATGCGAGCACCACGGTCTGCCGGTGGTGCTGTTTAATTCATTGATTGAGAGCGATGCGGTGAAAAGTTACGTGGGACAGGATGCCTTTCAGAGCGGCTATCTGGCGGCCAAACTCATTAATTACGGCATGGAGCCCCGACGGGATGTGGCCATCATCAATATGGCAACGCGTTCTGACCAGACCGCGCATATACTCAGAAGGGAGAAGGGATTCCGTACCTACTTTGAGGAGCACAGCGGCCGGCTCTCCCGCTTGTTGACCATCCATCTGAGCGGTGCGGAGGATCAGGATCTTTCAGGAATGCTCTTTCAAACCCTTGAAGAGTATGACATCTCCGGACTCTTTGTGACCAATTCCAGGGTATACAAAGTAGCAGAATTCCTGGCGAGCCAGGGATTGATGAATATCAGGCTGGTGGGGTATGACCTGCTGCCCGAGAGCATCGACTATCTTCAGCGGGATTATATCGATTTCCTGATTTCCCAGAAGCCCGCCGAACAAGCTTTTAAAGGATTGAATTCACTCTTCTACCTGGTGGCGTTCAACAGGGAACCCGAAACCAGGCAGATGTTGCCCATTGACATCATTACCAGAGAAAACCTGAAGTATTATCAACCCTCATAACTACATTTTATGGAAGAATTATCATTCAATAAGTTAAGAGAAAAAATCTGCGTCATCACGGGCGGGGGAGGTGTACTGGGAACATCCATGGCCAGGGGATTGGCCTCGGTGGGTGTGGTCCCTGTGATCCTGGACATCGATGAGGATGCCGCCAGGAAGGCAGCCTCCGAGATTTCCTCTGAATTCGGGGTTTCGTGCCATGGTTACAGGGCGGATGTACTTTCACGCCAGTCACTGGAAGAGGTACGTGAGGCAATTTTAAAGGAGGTGGGTGAGATCGAGCTGCTGATCAACGGGGCAGGGGGGAATTCCCCCAAAGCGACTACCAAGCTTGAGGAGCTCACAGATGATACGATGGACCGGCTCGAAGAGGGATTCTTTGGCCTGGAGCTTGAAGGATTCCAGCGCGTATTTGACCTGAACTTTACCGGAACCCTCCTTCCCACACTGGTGTTCTCCAGAGATATGGTGAGAAGGCAGCAGGGTGCGATCCTGAACATCTCCTCCATGAACTCGTACAAACCCCTCACCAAAATTCCTGCATATTCGGCAGCCAAGGCATCGGTGAATAACTTTACCCAGTGGCTTGCCGTGCATTTTGCCAAGGTGGGGGTCAGGGTAAATGCCCTCGCACCGGGATTCTTTCTTACCAATCAGAACCGGTTTCTCCTGACAGATGAATCAACAGGGGAACTCACCGCAAGAGGCAGAAAAATCATAGCCAACACGCCCATGGGTGTGTTTGGCGAGCCGGATGACCTGAATGGAACGGTTCTATACCTGCTGTCGGATCTGAGTCATTTCATCACAGGGGTGTGTATCCCGGTGGATGGAGGTTACAGCGCGTTCGGGGGTGTCTAACAATAACAGTGTATCAAATGATCTACTATGCAAAAGGGGATGTCCGGTCCGTCCTGACAGAGCGTGATCTGAGGGAGGGGCTTTACCATGCGTTGCGGCAGCTGGGTCACCGCAACAGGGTGCTGGCCGTGCCTCCGGATATGACAAGGTATTACAGCAGCGCCGGGATATTGACCTCATTGGCCCACGATTATTTCGGGGACAGGCTTACCGATATTTTACCCGCACTGGGGACCCATGCACCCATGACTCCCGGGGAGATTGAGAAAATGTTTTCTTCGGTGCCCTCCTCGCTCTTCAGGGTCCACAACTGGAGAAACGATGTGGTGACCCTGGGTGAAGTTCCAGGAGCATACGTTGAGAAAGTTTCCGGGGGAAGGGTCTCCTACCCAATCCCGGTCCAGTTGAACAGGCTGCTCGTTGAAGGAGGGCACGATCTGATCCTCTCCCTGGGGCAGGTGGTTCCGCACGAGGTGATTGGAATGGCCAACTACAACAAAAACATATTTGTGGGTACCGGGGGGCCGGAGTGCATCAATAAGAGCCATTTTCTGGGAGCTGCATACGGGATGGAGCGGATCATGGGGAGGGCAGATACACCTGTCAGGTCTGTGCTCAACTACGCCTCGGAAAAGTTTGCACAGCAGCTGCCACTGGTGTATGTGCTCACGGTGGTGGGACGCACCACCTCCGGAGATCTGGTGGTCAGGGGACTCTACATCGGCGACGATGAAGCATGTTTCCAGGCGGCCGCGGCACTCTCACTTCAGGTCAACTTTGAGATGGTGGACACACCGCTGCAAAAAATTGTGGTCTATCTGGAGCCGGAGGAGTTTAAAAGCACCTGGCTCGGAAACAAGAGTATTTACCGGACCAGGATGGCCATAGCCGATGGCGGAGAGCTTGTGGTGCTGGCCCCCGGATTGAAGGAGTTTGGGGAGGACAGGGAGATCGACCGTCTGATACGGAAATACGGATACCGTACCACAGGTGAGATACTCCGTGCTGTGGATGAGAACGATGAACTGAAGGCCAATCTGGGTGCGGCGGCTCACCTGATCCATGGCTCCACCGAAGGACGATTCTCGGTAACCTATTGCCCCGGTTCCATCTCCCGGGAAGAGATTGAATCGGTCCATTACAGGTATGCCGACCTGGAACTTATGCTGAAACGTTACGATCCGGCTCAACTGAAAGATGGAAAGAACAGGATGCCGGACGGAGAAGAGATATTTTACATTTCCAATCCTGCCCTTGGCCTCTGGTCCTGGCGGGAGAAATTTAAAACCTGACTGAGGTGATCCGTATTGTCGCCGATGAAAAAATACCCTTCCTGAAGGGTGTGCTGGACGGTGTGGCCCGCGTGGAATTTCTTCCGGGTGATGCCATTCAAAAAGAGGACCTGCGCTCTGCCGATGCTTTAATCACCAGGACACGGACCAGGTGTAACCGGGAGCTTCTGGAGGGGACAGGCGTTCGGTTTATCGCCTCCGCCACCATCGGATTCGACCACATTGATGCCGAATACTGCAGTCATCGCGGGATCCGGTGGAGTAATGCACCGGGATGCAACTCCTCTTCGGTCCGGCAGTACATGATTTCTGCCCTGCTTTATCTGGTGTGTGAGAAGGGATTGGACCTGACCGGAAAGACCCTGGGAGTGGTGGGTGTCGGAAATGTGGGGAGCAAGGTGGCCCCGGCCGCACAATTACTGGGGATGAATGTACTGCTGAACGATCCGCCCAGGGCACGAAAGGAGGGCACAGCAGGTTTTGTTGATCTGGGCGAGGTACTGGACCGGTCCGATATCATATCGTTGCATGTTCCCTTGCAGCGTTCAGGGCCGGATCCCACCTGGCACCTGGTGGACGAAACCTTTGTGAAGCGGGCGAAAGAGGGTGCGATACTGATCAATACATCACGCGGTGAGGTGGTTGATGAAGGATCACTCCTGGAGGGGATCAGGAAAAAGGTTTTCAGACATGTGGTGCTGGATGTATTCGAACATGAACCGGATATATGCCCCGAATTACTTGAAGTTGCCACCCTGGCCACCCCCCACATTGCAGGATATTCCCTCGATGGAAAAGCCAACGGAACCATGGCGGCAGTCAGGGCCGTCAGCAGGTTTTTTAACCTGGGACTGGACCGCTGGGAACCGGAAGACCTGCCCACCCCCGTCCCGCAGGAGATCCTTGCGGATGCCTCTCAGGGAGGTCACGTCGATACCCTCTGGGAGATTTACCGTCAGACCTATGATGTGGGTGCGGATGATCAGAGGCTCAGGAAAGACCTTTCGGCTTTTGAGCATCTGAGGGGGACCTATCCTCCCAGGAGAGAACCTCCGGCATATGCAGTCAGGTTGTTCCAGGGATATCCTGAAATCACGGAAACCCTCGAAGGGCTTGGTTTTTCTGTGCTCTCCGATTTCTGTGCATAATCAAAAGAATATGAATGAACCTAAATAAAAGGATAAGTAATGAAAAGAAAAGCGGATATCGGGCTGATTGGCCTGGCAGTTATGGGTGAAAACCTTGTATTGAACATGGAGAGAAACGGATTCACTGTGGCGGTATATAACAGGACCGTCGAAAAAGTGGATCGCTTCCTGGAGGGGAGAGGCAAAGGAAAGAAATTCATCGGTGCACACAGCATCGAGGAGTTGATCCAATCCCTGGAAAGACCGCGAAAGGTGATGCTGCTGGTGAAAGCCGGGAAACCGGTGGATGACTTTATCGAGATGCTGATCCCACACCTGGAAGAGGGTGACATCATCATAGACGGGGGGAACTCCCATTTTCCCGATTCCATCCGCAGGACCGGTTACGTGGAGAGCAAAGGATTCCGCTTTATCGGAACCGGTGTTTCAGGCGGAGAAGAGGGTGCGCTGCTGGGGCCTTCCATCATGCCCGGGGGATCACCCGATGCGTGGCCACATGTGAAAGAGATATTCCAGTCTGTGGCGGCAAAAGTGGAAGATGGAACGCCGTGTTGCGATTGGGTTGGATCTGACGGGGCCGGCCATTTCGTCAAAATGGTGCACAACGGAATTGAATATGGCGACATGCAATTGATCAGCGAAGCCTACCACCTGATGAAGAATTTACTGGGCATGCATCCCGATGAGATGCATGAAATATTCAGGGAGTGGAACAAGGGGGATCTGGACAGCTACCTGATCGAGATCACCCGGGATATTCTCGCTTTCAAGGATGAGGATGGGCAACCCCTGGTGGAGAAGATCCTGGATACAGCGGGCCAGAAAGGAACCGGGAAATGGACGGGTATCGAGGCATTGAATCTGGGGATCCCGCTGACCCTGATCGGAGAATCGGTCTTCGCACGGTGCCTGTCCGCCCTGAAAGATGAACGGGTGGCCGCATCCAAGGTATTGCGTGGCCCGGCACCTTCATTCAAGGGGGATACAGCTGCTTTCGTGGATGATATCAGGAAGGCCCTTTATGCTTCAAAGATTGTATCCTATGCCCAGGGTTACACCCTGATGCGGGAAGCCGCCGGTGAATACGGGTGGAAACTCAATTATGGCGGAATTGCATTGCTCTGGAGGGGTGGCTGCATCATCCGGTCCGTCTTCCTGGGTAAGATCAAGGAGGCATTTGATAAAGATCCGGGGCTGCCCAACCTGCTGCTGGATCCATTCTTCAGGGAAAAGGTGGAGGATGCTCAGGAAGGCTGGCGGAGGATTGTCTCAACAGCTCTGGTCAACGGTATTCCTGTACCCGCATTTACAACGGCGCTGAACTATTTTGACGGATACCGCTCCGAACGGCTGCCGGCCAACATGTTGCAGGCACAACGCGATTATTTCGGGGCCCATACCTACGAACGTCTGGACAGACCCAGGGGCGAGTTTTTCCATACCAACTGGACAGGCAGGGGGGGAGAAACCAGCTCCTCCACCTATAATGCATAATCCGGCCTGTTCCCGGTCTTCTGCGGAGCTGACTTACCTGCCGGTTCCATCGGTCCGGTAGCGGTTAAACCAGGTGACAATGGCTGAAACCTTGGCGATCAGGTTACTCGGCCTGCTGGCGATCCCGTGGGAGGCGTTGGGAATCCGGACCAGTGCAGCTTCCACCTTTCTGAGCTTGAGTGCACCGTAGAATTGCTCCGATTCTGCCATGGGGGTGCGGAAATCCACTTCACCGGTAAGGATCATGGTTGGCGTATTTATCTGGCCGGCCTGTGAGATGGGTGACCTTTTCATGTACGCTTCAGGCATGTCCCACGGATATCCGCCGAACCAGTATCTTGAAGTGAACAACGCTATATCGGTGTACAAAGAGAAGCTGTACCAGTTCATCACCGGTTTGGCGACCACGGCGGCATTAAATCGGTCTGTTTTTCCTACGATCCAGGCCGATAGCACTCCACCTCCGCTGCCTCCCGTCACAAAAAGGTTATCCCCATCGATATACCCTCTGTCGATCAGGGCATCCACCCCGGACATCAGGTCGTCATAATCCTCCCCGGGGTAATTGTGGTGGATCAGGTTGCCGAACTCTTCCCCGTAGCTGTTACTTCCCCTTGGATTCGCATAGAGCACCACGTAACCTTCTGATGCATAAAGCTGCATTTCGGCTGAAAAGCGGGGACCGTAATTGGCCACGGGTCCGCCGTGAATTTCCAGGATCAGTGGATATTTCTTTTCCGGATCAAAATCAGGAGGCTTCACGATCCAGGATTGGATCTTCCGGCCGTCAAAGGATGATTCATACCACATCTCTTCCACCTCCCCCAGCTGTTTGAAACGGAACAGGTCACGGTTGAGATCTGTGATCCGAAGGGTGCTGGATCCAGAACCGGTGGCCAGGTCCGAAGGGTGGTGGGGGCCCGTCAGGGTGTATGCATAGGTTCCGTTACCCGATACTGTGAACTGGCCGCCGGAGTAGGGTCTGCCCAGTGAGAGTCCTCCCACGTTGGAGGTGAGATCTGTTACATTGCCACGCAGATCAATGGCTGCCAGTTTGGTATTGCCCTGGTCATTGTAAAGAAAGTAGAGTTCCTCACCTGAATCGCCCCATTTGATCTGTTGCACCGAACGGTCCAGCTCCCCTGAGAGCAGCTTTACCCCGGTGCCATCACGGTTCATGATGTAAAGTTTTGTGGGCTGATATGCAAGGTGCTGATCATCAAAACCCAGGTAAGCGATCAGTGCTCCGTCCGGACTGGGGACAGGGGAACGGTCGGGTCCGTAACGATGGGTCAGGGTGTCGACCCTTCCAGTGGCCATATCCAGGCTGTAGATCTCTGTGTTTAGGGGATAGTACTCACTCTCCTCACGGAGGTTGGCCGAGAAGAGGAGCGACTCTCCGTCAACGGTCCATACGGGAGCTCCGAAATCCTTCTCCCCCCCGGTCAGCTGCCGGGGTGTTCCCCCTTCGGAGGATAGCAAAAAGAGCTGGCGTGTACCTGCTTCCAGGTATCCCCTGCCGTCGGCCCTGTAGCTCAGGTCATCGATGTAGACCGGCGGATCGTTCCATTCGGCACCCGCCGGTTGCTGCGGCATGGGGATCATGGTTGCCGGTTTTTCCGGAACAAACATATCGAAAGCGAGATACTGGTCGTCGTTCGACCAGCTGATGTTACCCGGAGGTTGCTGAAGATTGGTCAGCTTGGTCTCGGCTCCGGTGTCCATCCACCTGAGATAGATCTGGGTGGTGCCATCCCTGTCGGATTTGTAGATGATCCGCTGGCCATTACTGGACCAGCGTGGGTGGAAGTCGTTCTGGATTCCGGTAGTAAGCGGCCTGTTTCCCGTTCCGTCCGTATGGACGATCCATAGATTGGAATAACTTTTGTCGCTCATGATGTCTTTGAAGTTTCTGACATACAACACCTTGCTTCCGTCCGGGCTGATCTGCGGATCAGAAACATACTCGAGATGAAATACATCGATGGGTTCAAACTTACCTGCAGGCTGGGAGTTCCCCTGCAT
>Ga0209536_100012282_pt1 | contig 12467 bp, 12 predicted proteins | sample DeeMarSeWOR28_12_FD_187461 | JGI IMG/M metagenome (GOLD analysis project Ga0209536, IMG submission 187461) | Marine sediment microbial communities from White Oak River estuary, North Carolina - WOR-2-8_12 (SPAdes) (version 2) | ecosystem: Environmental > Aquatic > Marine > Intertidal zone >...
CAGCACGGCATACAGCCGCGGCGCCACGGCACGCTCCTCCGCTGACAGGTAGCCGTTGCGTGAACTCATGGCCAGGCCGTCCGCTTCACGCACGGTGGCCACGCCAAAGATGGCGACCGGCATGCACAGGTCGGCAACCATGCGCCGGATCAGCAGCAGCTGCTGGTAGTCCTTTTCGCCGAAGACCGCGACATCTGCCTGCACCAGGTTGAAAAGCTTGGCAACCACCGTGGTGACCCCGTTGAAATGGGTCGGCCGGTGCTGGCCCTCCAGGACCCGGTTCAGACCCGGCACCTCGACGATGGTCGTCAGGCCAGGACCCTGCGGGTAGATTTCAGCAACACCGGGCAGAAACAGCAGGTCGGCACCTGCCTGCAGCAGGGCATCCCTGTCGCGTTCCGGGGTATGCGGGTAATTGTCGTAATCCTCCTGCGGACCGAACTGCGCCGGGTTGACGAAGATACTCACGATCACATGGTCCGCCAGCAGCCGCGCCTGCCTTACCAGCTCCAGGTGCCCGGCATGCAGGTTGCCCATGGTGGGAACGAAGGCAATGCGCCCACCCCGGGCGCGCAAGGCGGCAACCTGCTGTCGCAACCCGTTACTGTCCGTAACCGTTTCCATGTCCACCCGCCCTCAGTAACAGTGACGCGCAGCCGGGTAGCTGCCGTCCTTCACTGCGCGTACATAGGCAGCTACGGCGGCGGGTATGCTGCCGGCATCCGGGAGAAAATCCTGCACGAAGCGCGGCAGCTTCCCCATGGTGATGCCGAGCATGTCATGCAGCACCAGCACCTGGCCGTCGCAGCCCGGACCAGCGCCGATGCCGATGGTAGGGATGGACACCGCGGCGGTAACCGCCGCGCCCAGTTGCGCGGGGATACACTCCATCACCAGCAGGCCGGCACCGGCGTCCTGCAGGGCGCGCGCATCCGCGAGGATGGCAGCGGCCGCGGCCGCATCCCTGCCCTGCACCCGGTAATCCCCGGGCTGGGTAACGGACTGCGGCAGCAGCCCGATATGCCCGCAGACCGGGATGTCGTGGTGTGCCAGGTGTTCGACCGTCGCAGCCATCGCGGTACCGCCTTCCAGCTTGACCATGTGCGCACCACCTGCGCTCATGAGCCGCCCGGCATTCGCCAGTGCCTGCCCGGGAGAGGTATAGCTGCCCCTGGGCAGGTCCACTACCCGGTAACTGCGCCTGCCGACCCGCGCAACACTGGATGCATGGTAGACCATGTCATCCATGGTGACCGGGGCGGTACTGGCATAGCCCAGCAACACCATGCCCAGCGAATCGCCGATGATGAACAGGTCGACCCCGGCGGACTCGAGCACGCGGGTGAAGCTCGCGTCATAACACGTCAGGCAGGCGATCTTCTCACCCCGCTGCCGCATGGCGTTCAGGGTCTCCAGGTTTACCGGCGTGTTTTCCATGCTGTTGTTCATGTGGATTGAATACGGGTTTCGGGCAGTCAGCGCGACGCCCCATGCATGTAAGAACAGGTCCTAGATAACTGTCGACATGGGATTGAAGTAATGCTTGCCCTGCCGTGTCACGTGGATCTGCTCCAGCAGTGCAGCGTAGTCCCGGTCATTGTCAACCAGGTTGATATGTTCGGCATTCACGATCAGCACCGGGGCAGCCTCGTAGTTGAGGAACATGCGTGCATAGGCCTCTGAAAGGTTGCGCAGGTAGGTGGCGTCAATCATGCGCTCGTAACGGATGCCGCGTTTCGCGATCCGTTTCAGCAGCACGTCCTCCGGGGCCTGCAGGTAAATGACCAGGTCCGGGACCGGTGCATCCAGCGTCACGTGTTCGTAGACCTGGTTGTAGAGCTGCAGTTCGTCGGCATCCAGGGTCAGCTCGGCGAACAGGCGGTCCTTTTCCAGCAGAAAATCCGCCACCCGTACCGGCCGGAACATGTCCGACTGGCGCATGTCCTGGATCTGCCGTGCCCGCTGGAACAGGAAAAACAATTGCGCCGGCAGCGCACCGGAACGCGGGTCGCGGTAGAAGCGCTCCAGGAACGGGTTTTCAGCCGCGCCTTCCAGCAACAGGTCGGTCTCGAAACTGTCCGCAAGGCGCCGCGCGAGGCTGGTCTTCCCGACCCCGATCGGCCCTTCGATGACGATGTAATCCGGCGGCTTGCTGCTCATCAGGCGCTAACCAGCCTGACCAGCTCATGCTGCTGGCAGCATGGCGTCAGGGCACTCAGCGGACCGTGCCCGGGAACGTCAAGGTCACCGGCGATCTCAGCCAGCGGCACCAGCACGAAATCACGTTCGTGCATGCCGGGATGCGGCACGGTAAGTGTCGGCGTCGCAATGCGCTGCTCGCCATACAGCAGCAGGTCCAGATCCAGGGTACGCGGCCCCCACTGTGCGGCGCCACGTTCGCGCCCCTGCCGGTCCTCGATCTGCGCCAGCGCCTGCAGCAGTTCAGCAGCAGGCATTCGGGTATCCACAGCGGCAACGGCGTTGACATAGTCGGGCTGGTCGGCTGGCCCCATGGGCTTGCTGCCGTAGAGGCTGGACCGTGCCGCAAGCCGGGTAGCGGGCAGCCGCTGCAGCTCCCCGAATGCCGCCTGCACCCTGGCAGCCGGATCGTCCAGATTACTGCCGATCCCGATATAGGCCCTGACCGTCATACCGGTTTCGCCGCAGGCCGGCGACGCGGCCGACGGCGCCGGCGTTTGCTGGTTGCCGGCGCTGCGGCCGGCTCTTCCCGTGACTCCTGGGCGGCGGTCCACCAGGCGCCGATCTCCCCGGGGACCTCGCCTGATTCACAACGCAGCAACAGAAAATCATAGGCCGCACGAAATCGCGGATGTGCCAGCACCCGCTGGCTGCGCCGGCCGCCCTTCTGCTCCAGCCGCAGCTGCAGCATCCAGATCTCGCGCATCGGCAGGGAAAAACGCCGTGGCGTCGCCATGATGGCGGCCTGTTCCGAAATGATCTGCGCACTGGCGTGCTGCATAGCCTGGGCCGGTTGCTGCCCCTCGGCCTCCAGCCGGGCCGCACGTTCCCGGACCGGCTCCCAGAGAAACACCGCAAACAGGAAAGCCGGCGTGACCGGCTTGCCCTGCTCGATGCGGGCATCGGTATTGGCCATGCCGCGATTGATCAGGGTCAGCGGAAAATGGTTCTCCTCATGGGCCAGCGACTGCTCGGTGAACGGAAACATCTGTTCGAACAAGTTGTAGTGCCGCAACATTTCGAAGTTCGCCAGCGCCGCACCGCCCATGAACAGCTTGAGCATCTCGTCGAACAGCCGTGCAGGGGGGATATCCGCCAGCAGCGGCGCCAGCCGGGTCAGCTGTGCCTCGGTATGCGGCTCCAGGCGGAAACCCAGCTTGGTGGCAAAGCGCACCGCGCGCAGCATCCTCACGGGATCCTCTCGGTAGCGGGTCTCGGGATCACCAATGAGGCGCAGCTTGCCCGCCTCGATATCCGCGACACCACCGGTGTAATCGATAATCGAAAAATCGGCAATGTTGTAGTAAAGCGCGTTGACGGTGAAATCGCGGCGGAAGGCATCTTCCTCGATCGTGCCGTAGGCGTTGTCGCGCACGATGCGGCCGTCTGCATCGACATGCTGCATGGCAGCATCCTGGCCGGCCTCCTGAAAGGCACGAAAGGTGGCGACCTCGATGATTTCCCTGCCGAACATGACGTGTGCAAGTCGAAAGCGGCGCCCGATCAGGCGGCAGTTGCGAAACAGCTCCCGCACCTTGTCAGGATGCGCATCCGTGGCGATATCGAAGTCCTTGGGTTCGCGCCCGAGCAGCAGGTCACGCACGCCACCGCCTACCAGGTGGGCCTGGTAGCCGGCATCTTTCAAGCGGTACAACACCTTCAGTGCATTCGGACTGATACTGGCCCGGGATATGTTATGCGCTGACCGGGGGATGATGGTGGGCTCGCTGTGGTTTTGAGTAATGCCTGATTCGCTCACGTTTGCAGCTTGTGGATGGAAAGGTTGCGCGTATAATAGCACCGCTTTCCAGCCTGTGGGCTGGCCCGTTGATGCTCCCATCGTCTAGTGGTTAGGACACTGGCCTCTCACGCCGGTAACAGGGGTTCGAATCCCCTTGGGAGCGCCATCCAGGTATTCAGCTGCACACTTGCACACCACAGCGGCAAGCGTAATCACACATGGACAAGCCACAACAGACGCAGGAGTTACCGCGGGCAGGACTGGGATTCCGCCTGCTGGCGATGTTCTACGACTCCCTGCTGCTGTTTTCAGCGCTGCTGATAGCCACGGCGCTGGCATTGCTGGTGACCAAGGGCAGCCTGCACTACCACAACCCCTTTTTCCGGACTTTTCTTTTCCTGATCTGTTTTGGCTTTTACAGCTGGTTCTGGCTGCATGGCGGGCAAACGCTGGGCATGCGCGCCTGGCGACTGCGGGTCCAGCGACTTGACGGGGGTCCGATCACGATCTGGCAGGCCCTGCTGCGCTTCCTGGCCGCCATTGTCTCGCTGGCCTGCGCCGGCCTCGGCTTTCTGTGGATGCTGGTCGACCGCAAGCGCATGACCTGGCACGACCGTTTTTCGGAAACCGTTGTCGTGCGACTGCCGAAACGTTGATGCCGCGGCGCGGCTTCAGAGCCTGCGCATGGCGCGCATGCCGATCGCCAGAAACAGGATGATGGGTGCCAGCATGGCAAACAGCGGATTCAGGTTGTAGACCTGCCCCATCTGGCTCGCTATCTGGCTGACAAGATAGAAGCCAAAACCCACCAGTATCCCCACGAAGATGCGCTGCCCGGCAGTGACCGAGCGCAAGCCGCCAAACACAAACGGCACTGAAATAAACAGCATCACCAGCGTTGCCAGCGGCGTCATGAAGCGCCCCCAGAAGGCATAACGGTATTCCATGGTATCCAGCCCGTTCTCGTCCAGGTAAGCAACGAACTGCCCGAGATCCCTGGCCGACATGTTCTGTGGCTTGAGCACCACGATACTCAGCAGCTCCGGTGTCAGCAGCGACGGCCATGCCACCTCGTCAAGATGACTGACCTCGACCCGGCCATCGGAAAAGTCGGACTGGCGTACCTCATGCAACACCCATTCCCCCCCGGCATATTGCGCCCGGGCTGCACGCGTGGCCATTAGCAACTTCCCGGCAGCGTCAAACTCGAACACTTCCAGGTCGGCAAGCACCTCGTCGGCAAGCACCATGCCGGCATTGATGTAGTAATTTTCATCCCGCATCCACAGGCCATGGCTGCCCAGAAAACTTACCCGCTTGTTGGTGGCCTCGGCGCGCAGCTGCTGCCCGTACTGCTCGGCGGCAGGCGCGACCACCTCGCCAAAAAATACCGCGACAAGCAGCAACAGCACCCCGGTCTGCAGTACCGATTGCACGATGCGCCACACGGAAACACCGGCGGCGCGCATTGCAATCAGCTCGCTGTTGGCTGCGAGCATGCCCATACCAATGAGACTGCCGAGCAATGCCGCCATGGGAAACAGTTCGTAGGCACCCTGGGGCGTGATCAGTGCGATGTACTGCAGCATGCCATACAGGGTGTAGCTGCCCTTGCCGACATCGTCGATCTGCGAGATCACGTTGAAGAAGATATCCATGCCAACGATAACCAGCAGCGCTATCGCGGTGCCTGTCACCACCGCCGCCGCGACGTAGCGGTCGAGAATCTTCACCGGCGCAGCCTCAGCCGGCAGAGAAAGCCCTCCCCGCCCAGCAGTATGGCGGTAAGCACAACAGGAAGCGCGGGTACCCACCACAAGCCGATCAGTGGCGGCACGCTGCCATCGCCGACCCATACCTTGGCGGTACCCAGCAGGTTGTAATAGATGACGAACAGCAGGATGGCGACAACCAGACGACCATAGCGACCCTTGCGGGGCGAGGATTTACACAGGGGCACGGCCAGCAGCAGCAGGGAAATAACGGAAAGCGGCATGGCCAGCCGCCATTGCACCTCTGCGACGTCCTCTGCATCACTCGACGCAAGCAGCGTGCCGGTAGGCGTGGCCGCACGCTTGGTGGTAGCAGCGTCGTTGTGCGGCATGTCAATACGCACACCGTACTCGTCGAACTGCATGATACGGTACGCGGCCTCGCCCGGCACGCCCTCGTAGCGGACCCCGTCGACCAGCACAAGAAATTGATCACCGGTTTCCGTATCCCGTTTCCGGTATGCCGATTTTGCCCTGACTATCTGCTGCGGTTTCGACTTGTCCCACGGCTTTCTCTTGTAGGCGATAAACAGGTTCTCCATGGTCTGCTTGTCAGCGGACAGCCGCTCGGCGTAGAAGGTCAGCTTCGCATTCTGCATTTCATTGAAGCGGCCGGCGCCCAGTGCCGTCATGTCAGCCTGGCGGGCCGCCGCGGTCTCCAGACGATGGCTGATATCCTGCACCCCGGGACTGACATACAGGGCCAGCCACACCAGTGCGACTGCAACCAGCAGTCCGAATCCCAGCACGGGCTTGTAGATGCGCCAGGTACCCACTCCGCAGGCAGACATCACGGTCATTTCGTTATCGCGATACAGCCTTCCCAGGCCGAGTACCACACCGAGAGCCAGGGCAAACGGCACGATGTGGATCATGTACCAGATCATTTTCAGGCCCAGCAGCTTGAAGATCAGTTCGCCGGGGATATCGCCGGCCGCGGCGTCCGCAAGGTAGCGTACCAGCCGGTTGCTGACCAGAATCAGCCAGAGGATGACGGTAACGGCCAGCCAGCCGTAAACCACCTCCTTCAACAGGTAGCGATCGAAGATACGCAACATAAACACGGGCTCGTCTGATGGCATGAAAATCATGCCTGCATCCAGTACACTCCCCTGTCAAACCGGTATACCGCAACGGCCGCCAGCGGGCAGCGGCTACCGTATACTAGATGCAAGGCAAGCTGCAATCAGGTTAACCAGTTACCGGGAGATTTTGTATGAAATTCACGATCAAGAGCGAGAAACCCGCCCGCGCCAGGACCGGCTGCGTCATTGTCGGGGTCTTCGAAAATCGCAAGCTCTCGGCCGCGGCGGCAGCTTTCGACAAGTCCAGCCGGGGCCTGCTCGCCCGTCTGCTGCAGGCTGGCGACATGGACGGCAAATGCGAGCAAACCCTCATCATCCATCATCCGCAGGGTGGCAACTGCGAGCGGGTCCTGCTGGTCGGTTGCGGCAAACAGGGCGAGTTCAACGCTGGCGCCTACCGCAAGGTTGTTGCCAGCGCCGCACGTGCCGTCGATGCCAGCGGTGCGACCGATGCGGTCAGTTACCTTGCAGAGCTGGAAGTCAGTGACCACGACACAGCTTGGAATATCGCCACCCTGGCGGAGATCACCCAGGGCGCGCTGTATGTCCCCGATGAACTGAAAAGCATCAAGGACAAGAAACGCAGGCCACTACGCCGCATGGGAATCAACGCGGACACCATGGATACAAAGGCCGCCCATGCAGCCCTGGCCGAGGGCGTGGCGATTGCCAGCGGCGTGGAACTGGCACGCAGACTGGGCAACCTGCCCGGTAATATCTGCACGCCCACTTACCTGGCGGAACAGGCACGCGAGCTGGCGAAAGCCAGCAAACAACTCAAAGTCAGCGTCATGGATGAAGCCCGGATGAAGAAACTGGGTATGGGTGCCCTGCTGTCGGTCTCCCGCGGCAGTCGCGAACCGGCCAGGCTGATCACCCTGGAATACAAGGGCGGCAAACCCGGCGAGCGTCCGGTGGCTCTGGTCGGCAAGGGCATAACCTTTGATGCCGGCGGCATCTCCATCAAGCCAGCCGCGACAATGGACGAGATGAAATTCGACATGTGCGGTGCTGCCAGCGTACTTGGCACAATCAGGGCCTGCGTCGAACTGGAACTGCCGCTGAATGTCGTTGGCATCATCCCCACGAGCGAAAACCTGCCTGACGGGAATGCCAGCAAGCCCGGAGACATCGTCACCAGCATGTCGGGGCAGACTATCGAGGTGCTGAACACGGACGCGGAAGGCCGTCTGGTGCTTTGCGATGCACTGACCTATTGCAGCAAGTTCGAGCCGGCGGTGGTGGTGGATATTGCAACGCTCACCGGCGCCTGCGTCATCGCCCTCGGGAGCCATGCCGCCGGCCTGCTCAGCAACAACGATGCCCTCGCAGCCGGCCTGCTCGCTGCCGGTGATACGGCCGGCGACCGTGCCTGGCGCATGCCCCTGTGGGAGGACTATCAGCAGCAGCTGGATAGCAACTTTGCCGACATGGCAAACATCGGCGGCCGCGAGGCCGGCACGATTACCGCCGCCTGCTTCCTGTCGCGATTTACCCGTGACTACGACTGGGCACACCTGGACATTGCCGGGGTTGCCTGGAAGAGCGGCAAGGAAAAAGGCGCAACCGGCAGGCCGGTCCCGCTGCTGACGCGCTACCTGCTTGACAGGTGCAACGCGGAATGACGCAAGTCGACTTCTACATCCTGAACGACAGCCAGCCCGCGGCACTGCCGCTGTTTACCTGCCGGCTTACCGAAAAGGCCTACCGCCAGGGGCACCAGGTATACATCCATACGGAGTCAGACCAGCAGCTCAGGGAACTCGACGACCTGCTATGGACATTCCGTGACGGCAGCTTCCTGCCACACGGTCGCCACGAGGACGGCAGCAGCAATGACCAGCCCATCCTGCTGGGGCACGCGCTTGAGCCGGAGGGGCCTGGCGACGTATTACTCAACCTCGCGGGGGAAGTCCCCGCATTTTTCAGCCGTTTCAACCGGGTCGCCGAACTGGTCGGCGGCAATGACAGCCAGATCGCAGCAGCGCGCACCCGCTACCGCTTCTACAAGGACCGGGGTTACACGCTGAACACGCATAATCTTTGACTACCATGAATACCAAACCGGCTCTGGACGATGCAGGCATACCGATACTGAGTGACCCGCTCGCGGACGCTGATGTCGTGGTCACCGACGACCTGCAGCTCGCGGAACGCCTCTCGGGCCTGTCGACCACGGCACTTGTCAGGGCGCTGCTTGCGAGTGAAGCATTCCGCCAGCAACTCGATGAACTGTCCACGCGGCTGGCCCGGCAGGTCCACGAGGACTTGCAGCGCGAACTGCAACCCATGCTGGAGGCAGTACTCAGCCAGGCACTGGAAGACAGCAATAACCGTGCAACCGACGCAATTTACCGGCAACTGGAAGCCAGCCTGCCCGGCCTGCTCGCCCGCACTTTCAGGAAAGGCTGACCCGCCGTTACCACCGCGCGCCGGCCGGGCAGAATTTCCGCCTTCGGGTATAATTCACCGCCCCGGCCTGCTGCAGGCCCCGAGACAACGAGCCCTACAACGGATGGACAAGACCTACGATCCCCACGCAATAGAACAACGCTGGTACCAGACCTGGGAACAGGAAGGTGACTTCGCACCCTCCGGAGAAGGCGCGCCCTACTGCATCATGATCCCGCCGCCCAATGTCACCGGCAGCCTGCACATGGGCCACGCCTTCCAGGATACGCTGATGGATGCCCTGACCCGCTATCACCGCATGCGCGGCGATAACACCCTGTGGCAGCCGGGTACCGACCACGCGGGGATCGCCACCCAGATGGTGGTGGAGCGCCAGCTCAACAGGCAGGACCTGACGCGTCACGACCTCGGCCGCGAGACATTCATCGAGCGCATCTGGGAATGGAAGCACGAATCCGGTGGCACGATCACGCAGCAATTGCGGCGCATGGGCTCCTCCGTGGACTGGTCACGCGAGCGGTTCACCATGGATGAGGGCTTGTCTGAAGCTGTCAGGACAACTTTCGTGCGGCTCTACGATGAAGGACTCATCTACCGGGGCAAGCGGCTGGTCAACTGGGACCCGGTACTGCATACCGCGGTATCCGACCTGGAGGTGGTTTCCGAGGAAGAGTCGGGGCACCTCTGGCACATGCGTTACCCGCTGGCCGACAGCCCCGACGACTACCTGATCGTGGCCACAACCCGCCCGGAAACCATGCTCGGCGACACGGCGGTTGCCGTGAATCCTTCCGACGAACGCTACCAGCAGCTCATCGGCAAGACCGTGCGCCTGCCACTGTCCGGCAGGGAAATCCCGATCATCGCGGATGACTACGTCGACCCGGAATTTGGCACCGGCTGCGTAAAAATAACCCCCGCGCACGACTTCAACGACTATGAAGTCGGCAAGCGGCATGACCTGCCGATGATCAATATCTTCACGATCGATGCCTGCATCAGCGATACCGCACCCGGCAACTATGCCGGGCTGGACCGCTTCGAGGCACGCAAGCGCATTGTCAAAGACATGGAAGCACTGGGTCTGCTGGACAAGATCGAGGATCACCGCATGATGGTGCCGCGCGGCGACCGCTCCGGTTCCGTCGTCGAACCCTTCCTCACTGACCAGTGGTTCGTGAAAGTCGCACCACTTGCCGAGCCGGCAATCCAGGCGGTGGAGAATGGTGACATCCGCTTCGTACCCGACAACTGGAAAAACACCTATTTTGAGTGGATGCGCAACATCCAGGACTGGTGCATATCACGCCAGATCTGGTGGGGGCATCGTATCCCGGCGTGGTACGACGATGCCGGCAATATCTACGTGGGGCTCACCGAGGCAGATGCGCGCTCCAGGGCGAAACTCGGCAACGAGGTCATGCTGCGCCAGGATGACGATGTACTGGATACCTGGTTCTCTTCAGCACTCTGGCCGTTCAGCACGCTCGGCTGGCCGAATGATACCGCGGAACTGCGCACTTTTTACCCGACCAGTGTCCTGGTAACCGGCTTTGACATCATCTTTTTCTGGGTGGCACGCATGATCATGATGGGCCTCAAGTTCATGGATGCACCCCCCTTCCGCGAGGTCTATATCCACGGCCTGGTGCGTGATGCCCATGGCCAGAAAATGTCAAAATCCAAGGGCAACGTGCTGGACCCGATCGACCTGATCGACGGTATTGACCTGGAAACCCTGGTTGCCAAGCGCCGCGCCGGCCTGATGCAGCCGCAGATGGCCGACAAAATCGAGCAGCATACCCGCAAGGACTTTCCGGACGGCATCCCGGCCTTTGGCACCGATGCGCTGCGCTTCACCTTCGCCGCACTGGCCTCTACCGGCCGCGACATCAACTTTGACCTTGGCCGCATCGAGGGCTATCGCAACTTCTGCAACAAGCTCTGGAATGCCGCGCGCTATGTACTGCTGAACACCGAGGGCAAGGATTGCGGCCAGCAGGGTGAAGTGGTGATATTGAATGCCGCTGACAACTGGATCGTCTCGCAGCTGCAGCAAACCATCCGCGAAGTCACAGCGGCCATTGAAAGCTATCGCTTCGACCTCGCCGCCCAGGCAATTTATACCTTCATCTGGGATGAATACTGCGACTGGTACCTGGAACTTTCCAAACCTGTGTTAACGGACCCGGAGAGCAGTATCGATGCACTTCGGGGTACCCGTCGTACCCTGGTCAGGGTGATGGAAACCGTGCTGCGACTGGTGCATCCGCTGGCACCTTTTATCAGCGAGGAAATCTGGCAGCGCATGGCACCACTTGCCGGTATTTCCGGAAGAACCATCATGCGCCAGCCCTACCCGATCGCGGACCTGTCCCTGGTCGATGCTGCCGCATCTGCAGAAATTGACTGGGTAAAAAGTGTCATCGCCGGTGTTCGCAAGATTCGCAGCGGCATGAGTATCGACCCCAGAAAACCACTGCCGGTATTGTTGCAAAACGGCTCTGCTACAGACAGGGACAGACTTGAAAACAACCGGCATTACCTGGAGAACATCGGGCGTATCGAGGCCATTATATGGCTGGATACCGGTGAACAGGCAGCGGAATCCGCAACCGCCCTGGTTGGTGAAATGAAGCTGCTTATCCCGCTATCCGGACTGATCGACAAGGACGCGGAAATCGCCCGTCTTGCCAAGGAACTAGAGAACAGGTCAAAAGAGTTGCTGCGCTGTGAACAGAAACTTGCCAATGCCGGTTTCCTTGACAAGGCGCCGGCCGCGGTTGTTGCCAAGGAGCAGTCGCGGGCGAGCAGCCTGAAACAGGCAATCAGCGACCTTGAAGAACAGAAAAGGAAAATCCAGTCGTTGTAATCAAACGCCAGCCAGTCTCATAACCAGGTTGACGACACCCCACACCAGGAGAATAAAGACCAGGGTCACGAGTAATCCGATCACGATGTATTGTGATGGCTTGCCGTGCACGAAATCCTGCTCACGCCGACGGTTACTTTGCACGCCGAACATACTGGCCAGCACACTGCCGAGCACCTGAAGCAGCGACGGCGCGTTACTCCGGTCATCATTGCCTGATCCCATGATCCTGTTCCCGTTGGAAAAAGAGCGGCCATTGTACTGACGCCCTGCACACCTGCAACCGCAATGCACAAGGGGATGCGTACCTGTTGTCCGTAGCGGGAACCCCTTGCACTTCCCTCAATTCACGCAGCCATCTGAAACTCTTAACTTTTTTTCCGGCA
>Ga0209536_100012284_pt1 | contig 12466 bp, 9 predicted proteins | sample DeeMarSeWOR28_12_FD_187461 | JGI IMG/M metagenome (GOLD analysis project Ga0209536, IMG submission 187461) | Marine sediment microbial communities from White Oak River estuary, North Carolina - WOR-2-8_12 (SPAdes) (version 2) | ecosystem: Environmental > Aquatic > Marine > Intertidal zone >...
CTCCGTCGCCTACAAGGTGAAGAAGTTCCCTCCCCCCGAGAAGATGATCCGCCTGCTCGACTCGATGCGAAAGAGCCCGACGATCGACGTCAGCAAGGGCGGCATGTCGTTCATCAGCCGCCAGCTGATAGTGCCGGGGACGATCGTGGAGGTCAACCAGGAGATCGTCAACAACCCAAGGTTACACCTCGAAAACGGCCACCTCGACGCGCGGGAAGGCGCCGCCGGACTTCGTCCACTCATGCCCGCGCACAGCAAGAATAAGATGAGGATACCTGTAGGGAAATTAACAAGGCTCTCAAAATTTCGCCCACGACTTTTCGTTGGGACAACTGCGACAGTTTCCGTCGGGAAACGTGGATGATCCGCCATTACAATCTCCTGCAAATTCAAATCAAACGACCGGGAGTCTGCAATAACTCACAGCCGGACTGCAGCATCAAAATCAATCGTCGTCTTCAGCGCGCCCGTTCGGATGACAGTCATAGCAGCCCGCGCTGTTGTATACATAATTTCCTACTTCTCTGTGATGTGAATCTGTTTCCGTCCTCCCGTGACAGTCAAGGCAGGAGAAAACCGAGTAATTACCGGAATTCGGATGACAATCGCTGCAAAACGTCCATACATTAGTACTATGGCGGCCGCTGTAAATCGGGAAACCGGAATGGCCCGCGTATCTGGCACCGCTCCAGTCGGATGTCGTATGGCACTCCGTGCAGTCCTGCGAAAATCCCTCGGCAGCATGATTGGGGTCCGTTGTGTCGTTGTACTCCTGGAGGTGACAATCCACACAGTCTGCCGGCGCGCCCGCAAAACTCCCGCTCTCATGGCAGTCCATGCAGTCGAGAGGTGCGTGCGCGCCCGAAAGGGCAAATCCGGTAAAGCCGCCGTGGTTGAATCCGGTGAGCCAACCGTCCACGCTGTGGCATATTTCGCAATTCAGCGAAAAACCACTCCCCTGATGATCGACCGCCGCCTTGACATAATCGTCGTGATGGCAGAAATCGCAGTCGGTCCGCAATCCCCTGAACAGGCCGACAGCCGCGCCTGTATGGCAGTCTTGGCATTCCAGGGCAGAGTGCGCCCCCATGAGTGGAAACCGGTTCGTGTGCCCATTTACTGTTCTCTTGATTTCGAGCCAGCCGCGAACCGTATGACACTCTTCGCAGTCTGGCCCTAACTGGCGTCGATGAATATCGGCATGACAGTCGACGCACTGGATCCCGATATCCGAAAAAACCAGATCGAGGTGACAGTGCCGGCAATCGATGTCTGCGTGCATTTCTTCAAGCCGGAAACCGGTGTTGTCGTGATCGAAATCAGGAGAGGAGCGAATGGGTTGCCAGCCGGAAGTGGAGTGGCAGTTGGTGCACGGCAACTGGATGCTCCGACTGTGAGGATTGCCTGTTCGGACCGTTTCCTGTAAGGCAGCCGTCACAACGCAGGTGCATAGAAAAAGGGCAAGCAGCACCATCAATATGCGTATCGAGGCGTTTCCGGAATCGCTTTGATCAGCTCTGGATTGGGGCGGGGTGGAATCAGGGTTGGAGGAATGCTGCGATAAAACGGTCATAGTTGTCTCACTTTGGGATCCATTCGGTGGCAATCGGAACATACTCCCGTGCGCCTAAAAACAGTGATTTTCTGGAAGGCCTCTATTTTTCAACCCTTCCGCAGTTGGCAGAACCATCAGAATTGAATCCGGAAATGCAGTAATATCTTGGGGGGATCTTGTATTTCCACAGTCCATAATGCCAATTATAAAAGAACCGGCATCTTCTTCGCTGTGACGGAAGTCACGCCTTCCCCTTTTGAGAGGTCCGGCATTCCTGCACGTCCGGGATACTATGCCGGTTCCGGTAGGATTTATCAAGAATCATTTCATCTGTGATACGCAGGGTAAGCGCTTCATTTTCATTCACACGAAATTTCCATTATAATTCCGATTTCACGAATTGGACGTAATCCGGAGCTGACGGCATTGATACGTATAACAGTTCTGTTACATATCCTGGGTCAATTTCTGCTGGTCCTTGCCGGCATCATGCTGATCCCTTTCGTTTACGCCCTTTGCATCGACTCCAATCCTCGCCCGTTTATCCTTGCCATGATAATCGCTGCCGCTGCAGGGATAGTCCTCTATACAAGCGCCCGGCGACCTATCAAAAACCTGTCCCAAAGGGAGGGTGTTCTTTTGGTAGTAGGAATATGGATCGCATCAAGCCTGTTCGGGTGTCTGCCGTTTTATTTTTCGCCGCATTTTTTAAGCTTCACGGATGCCTTTTTCGAAGCCACCTCAGGATTTACAACTACAGGTGCAACCGTTCTGAGTGATGTAGAGGTTCTTTCGGATCCGCTCCACCTCTGGCGGTGTTTTACCCATTGGTTCGGTGGAATGGGAATCGTCCTGCTCGGCATTGCCATTCTCCCCCTCGTCGGGATCGGTGGAATGCCTCTCTACCGGGCGGAATTTTCCGGGGCCAAATCCGAAAAATTAAAGCCAAGAATTACTGAGACAGCGCTCGCCCTGTGGAAGATTTATTTCATGTTTACGCTGTTGGAATATCTGGCTCTTCGCCTGACGGGCATGAGCCGGCTTGATGCAGTCTGCCACACATTTTCCACCATGGGAACCGGAGGTTTCTCAACACGAAGCGCCAGTATAGCTGCATTCGATAGCCCGGCTGTAGAAACAATTATTATTATTTTTATGCTTCTTGCCGGAATGAATTTTGTAATGCATTACAGGCTCTGGGTCGAACGCCAGCCCCGCAGCTTTTTTTCAGATGTCGAGATCCGTTTTTACCTGATGCTCGTTGGATCGGCCACTATCCTGATATTTATAAACCTTGTGCTTCAGAATACATATGATCCCGTCACAGCTTTTCGGAATTCGTCTTTCCAGGTCTGTTCGATCATGACAACGACCGGTTTTGTCACCGCAGATTATGAAACGTGGCACTCCTTTCCACAACTGATTCTACTGGCTTTGATGTTCATCGGCGGTTGCACGGGATCGACTGCCGGGGGGATGAAATCATCGCGGATCCTCATGCTGCTTAAGGTGGTTGGGCGTGAATTCAAACGGATGGTGGAACGGAAGGGGGTTTTTTCAATCCGCCTGGGCTCGACCGTCTTCCCCGAACACACGATCCAGAGTCTGCTCAATCTGGTATGTCTGGCGCTTCTGGTGAATTCGGTTGCCTGCCTGCTTCTGGCGTTGTCGGGTGTAGATTCATTGACAAGTATCGCCGCGGTTGTCGCCAGCATGTTCAACATCGGGCCCGGGTTGGGAAACGTGGGCCCGATCGAGCATTACGGCCATCTTCCAATGCTTGCCAAGTGGATTTTAAGCGTGTGTATGCTGGCGGGACGGCTGGAGTTCTATGCCGTGTTTGTCATCCTTACACCCGCATTCTGGCGGAGCTGAGCAAAACGTCGAACGTCAACACTTACATGTTAACAGCACGTTTACTCTAGGTATTCTCCATTTATTCATCAACCAACCCTATGCTGCATTGTGGTTTTTGACCTTTGACGTTCGACCTTTGACGTTCGACGTTTTGACTTTTGAAAAACAATGCTTCTATACCTCAACAACTGATACACAATAGGAGTGTTGTTCTAAGGTTTATGGTTCATACGTGTAACGACACTTTTTTATCCGTCCCGATCTATTTCGACTTCCTCCGCCCGGCGCAAGCGGTCTTTGTTCGCTAAAAAATACAAGGCTGCAATTATGACTCCGACGCCGAATCCGATCGCATGGGTGCGATAACTTGTTTGAGGATCATAACTGGTGGGGATCAATACAATTATGAGAAATCCTATTGCGCGAATGATCCTCTTCCCGACTGAAAATCTACGCTCCAGGCATATGTAAAGCGTCAGCCAGAACGCGGCCATGAGGTATATAACGCCGGAAGCGCCCAGAAGATTCGCGTGCGGCGGATAGGTCATCACGGCAATCAGCGTAACGACAGCTCCGGCTCCCAACATCAAACAGGGATAGACTTTGTAACCGAAATACCCGTAAAGGAGATAACTTAAAAAGCCGACTCCGATGGAATTGGACAGCAGATGCGTCAGATCCGCATGCACAAAAATCGAGGTGAAAAGTCTCCAATACTGGCCCTGTTTTAAAACCTGTTCCGGGTTTGCAGGATAATACTGAGCCAATCCGGCAGAATTCGACCAGAAAAGGAGGGAAAATCCCGCGATTGCCAGAAGGCTGGTAGCGGCAACCAGACCGCTTCCTTCGGCGGGTTTTTTTGAAAGCCAGGTTTCTTTGACGATCACTTCATACTCTTCAATATCCATAGCGGGCACTTTTGTAATTCTATAATCGTTTTGCCGGGAAATTTATCAAATGAATTTACAGGGTACCAAGTATGCATGACATGCAGGTAGTAATTAATGTTTGAATAATGAATAAGTAAATGAGAGATTAACAGCCTGATATCCAACTTTAAAATGGATGAATTCAATGAAAACAGAAGAAACTGTAAATATTCAAAGGAGGAACTTCCTTGCATGCTCCTCCTTTCTGCTTTTAGGAGCCGCTTCTCTCCGGGCATCTCCTCTCCTTCCTCAAGCGACACCCAAAGGTCCGGATCTTAGCGAAGCGTTAAGTCCTGAAGATCTGAAACAGGTAGAAGGCTCCGTCATGTCTGAAGACATGAAAAATTTCTGGCACAAAGGACACAGCTGTGCAGAAACGGGACTGATTGTCGCTCTGCGATTTATGAAAAAGCCGGAGGATCTGGTATGGGTGGCCGCAGGATTCGGCGGCGGCCTGGGGCACCATGATCTTTGCGGATTTCTGACATCCGGCGTTATGGCAATCGGCCTCCATGCCGGAGATTTGGAGATTGACACAAATACCGCCAAGATGCGTTGCATGCAGATGACCCAGGAATTCTGGACATGGTGGACGGAAACCGCTCCTTTGCATTGTTCTGAAATCAGGCAGGGGCGGCAGGATTTCAATGTCTGTCACCGCATAGGCAGGCTGGCTACGGCAAAAATCGAAAGTATCCTGAAAAAAAATGTTTAGCCCCCATTTCCAACAGTCATAATGTTCGCCAAGGCTCCCGGTGAACATTAGTGCCGGTTTCATACCGTGACATCGAATGCGTGTTAACTCCCGGCAGTTTTATCCCGGTCGACAAGCCCGCACGATTTGCCTATAATAACGGCGTCTGCAATCCGTTGGACCGCAATCTTAATTCATACAGGGAGAGAGAATTATGGTGGACTTCAATTATCAGGACCCGTTCCCTTTATCGGAAGACAACACAACCTATCGCCTCCTTACGAAGGACTATATCAGCACTACAAACCTGGACGGCGAAGAGATCCTTAAAATAGATCCTGAAGCGCTCGTATTTCTGGCAAACCAGGCGATGCGGGATGTTTCCTTCCTGCTGCGGCCCAAACACAACGAACAGGTTGCAAAAATCCTGCAGGATCCGGAAGCCTCCAACAATGACCGCGGCGTCGCAATTGCCATGCTTCGCAATGCCGAAGTGTCCGCCAAATTCGAGCTGCCCTTCTGCCAGGACACGGGAACAGCCACCATCATCGGGAAAAAAGGCCAGAAGGTCTGGACCGGTTGCAAGGATGAAGAACTGCTTTCAAAGGGAGTTTTTAAAACCTACACGGAAGAAAACCTGCGTTACTCCCAGACCGTTGCACTGGATATGTACACGGAAACGAATTCGGGATGCAACCTGCCCGCCCAGATCGACCTCTACGCTACGGAAGGGGACGAGTACAAATTCCTCTTTATCGCCAAAGGCGGCGGCAGCGCCAACAAAACATACCTGTTCCAGGAAACCAAAGCCCTTTTGAATCCCGAGAGCCTGGAAAAATTCCTGATAGCCAAGATGAAAACCCTCGGGACAGCGGCCTGTCCCCCGTATCATCTGGCCTTCGTCATCGGCGGCACCAGTGCTGAAAGCACCCTGAAAACCGTAAAACTTGCCACAACAGGGTACCTGGATCATTTGCCGACCTCGGGCAATGAAGGGGGACGGGCTTTCCGCGACCCGGAAATGGAAGCCAGGCTTCTCAAGGCGGCCCAGGATAGCGGCATCGGCGCCCAGTTCGGGGGGAAGTACTTTGCCCATGACGTACGTGTGATTCGCCTCCCCCGTCACGGCGCCTCCTGTCCTGTCGGCATGGGAGTTTCCTGCTCGGCCGACCGCAACATCAAGGCGAAGATCAACAAGGACGGGATCTGGCTCGAGAAGATGGATGACAACCCTGCCCGCCTGATCCCGGAAAAGTACCGGGGCAAACACACTCACGGCGTCGTTCAAATTGATCTCAACCAGCCGATGAAGCAGGCCCTGGCCGAGTTGAGCAAGCATCCGGTCGCCACCCAGCTGTCCCTGAATGGAACCATCATCGTCGGCCGTGACATTGCCCACGCCAAGTTCAAGGAACTTCTGGATGCCGGCAAACCTCTGCCAGATTACCTGAAGAACCACCCGATCTACTACGCCGGGCCGGCCAAAACCCCCAAGGGGAAACCTTCCGGCTCATTCGGTCCCACGACAGCTGGACGTATGGATTCCTATGTCGAACTGCTGCAGAAAAACGGCGGCTCTATGGTTATGATCGCCAAAGGCAACCGTTCGAAACAGGTAACGGACGCCTGTAAAAAATATGGAGGATTCTATCTCGGTTCCATAGGGGGGCCCGCCGCCCTGCTGGCAGAAGAAAACATTAAAAAGGTGGAATGCCTCGATTATCCCGAACTGGGGATGGAAGCCGTCTGGAAGATCGAAGTGGAGGATTTCCCCGCGTTCATCCTTGTGGACGACAAGGGGAATGATTTTTTCAGCGGATTAATGTAAGAAGTTCTGAGTTCTAAGTTCTGAGTTCTGGGTTTGAAGTTTTGAAGTTTTGAAGTTTTGAACTAATCCTGATACATCAGTGAAGTGGGGGCGGAGAGCAGAAATTCCTCCATGGTGATGCCGGTGACTTGCTTTGAAGTAAACGGCGAATTGCATATGACCGTCAGGCAGTCTTTGGGGAAAATTCTGGAGAACCAGCTGAATTCCATCGGCCCGGCTTTCCCCCTTTTGACTTCAATGAACCTATTATCGGGTGTTACAAAATCGATTTCATGTTCTTTGGAATTCCAGAAGCCTATGGCCTCAGGATCGGCTTGTCCTCCTAGGACGCTCCGTCGCCAGATTTCCTGCGCAACCAGCCATTCCATGAAAATTCCCTGGATGTCAGGCGACAGGTTCTCGAATTCGTGTACATGCCTCATAGCGGATGGATGAAATGCAATTGCCACAGCCAGATTGATAAAATGAAACTTGCAGGGCTTTCGCATGAGGAGGGTTCGTGTATTGGTTTCAACAGGCCATGAGGGCATAACCGACAAAAGATCGGAGAGCTGTTCGATGTATCCGCCGGCGACGGTGTTGTTGGCCAGTCCGCTTTCACGCGCGAGTTTCGCAAAACCGACGGCATTGCCGCCGTTATTCATAATGACATGCAACAACTGAGTTAGAGACAACCTGTTCCTTCCGGACGTAACAACCTCTCCCAAAACCCAGTCGCGCACGATCTGGATGAAGTATTCGGGAAGGCGCTCAAATTGACATATGTCGTTGCAGGCAACCGGCGAGCCTCCGGTCAGCAGATAGGCGTTCCAGGCCCTTTCTCCATAAATCTCCCGGGCATACAGTTTGAATTCGCGATAAGCGATTGGCAGGAAGATGTATTCATTCTTCGGCAATTTCCCTTTTCTGCCGGGAAGTTTTTCCGAACCGCGGCGAAGGTCGGATGCTTTCGATCCGGTCGTAATAATGAGAACGTCTCTGAAAAGCCCCCGATCGATCGACCGCTTTACGGCTATTTCCCATCCGGGCACTGCCGTTATTTCATCGATGAAAAGTCTTTTCATTCGAGCATCTCTGGAATAGGCCGCGTAAAGATCGGTCAGTTCATGATACAGGGCATCCGCGGAGGCGATTTCGTCGCCGTTCAGATAAAAAGAAGAACCTTTGCCGAATTCCTGTGCGGACCATCGCAGATTCATATCGAGCCATGTGCTCTTGCCATACTGTCGCGGTCCACGGACAATAATGAGACCCGGTTCCTTCGGAAGTTCATTCAGCCCGAATTCAAAACGAAACTGACATGCTTTGGATTCCATCTCGACGATCCGGGGCCACATGTCCTCGCGATCGATATTTCCCTCTGCCAGAAGACGATTTATGGTCTTAACGTCCATAACGTTAATATAGCTAACGTTTGGAACGTTAGCAATGAATACTTCCAGGCATTTCTATCCCGGAGGACCAAGGGGAAATCCTGGAAATCAGCTTTGTAGTAGTAAAACGCAGTAGGGGCGAACCTTGTGTTCGCCCGTCGTATCGCACAACCGAAATTGTTGTAGGAGCGAACCTTCCGTCTTCGCCTAAGCCGAATCTTTGATTCGGCCAGGCTACGCCGGACAAGTTGTGTTCGCCCTTTTTTTCCGCCAATAAGTAAAAGGTTCTAAATTTGAAGTTTGAAGTTATTTGAGGGGCACAATACTTGTTCCATTGAAACAGGTGTTGTGCCCCCGACTTTTGAGACCTATAGTCATCAAGGCCCTGTATGGCATCGTATGATCCTGTGGCACCCTCAAATCTTCCACTCCATCCGACCTGGAGTTTACACTTTTATGCTGGTTGTTAGTTTACGTGCAGTTCTTGCGGAGTTTGCTGGCGACGTACTTTGATTTTATCTTCATTTTTTCGAGCTAATGCAAGATCGTAAGCAATCTGCATTCGTAACCACGTTTCCGGTGTGCTGCCAAAAGCTTTAGATAGGCGGATAGCCATCTCCGGGCTGATGCCGGACTTGCCGTTTATCACATTGTTTAAAGCCTGCCTGCTAACGCCCAGAATCTTTGCCCCTTCCGTTACCGAGAGACCCAAAGGTTCAAGACAGGCTCGACGAATGCTACCTCCGGGGTGGGGAGGATTCTTCATAGGTATAGTTATATATCCTTCCTTACCTAGTGGTAGTCAATCAATTCAACGTCAAAGAAGACATCGTTCTCTATCAAAACGGAAAACGATACGCCAATTTGAACGGACTGTGACCGACCACATTCCCTTCATTAATTTTCAAAAAGCTATAGCACGCCCGGCACTTTTACTGAATATTCAGATCCTTGATCAGAACGACGTCGTTCGTGTTGGAAAGGCGAGCCACTGCCAGATATTTGCCGTCAGGTGATAGAGCGACGTTCAGAGCGGCGATATCGATTATTTCGCTATCAAATCGGGTCAGCTGCTTCGATTCGCCGCCGTCCAAATTCCTCTGCCAGACGTTCGAAACTCCATTGACGCGCTTTTCATACAGAAACGCACTGCCATCGGATGTCCATCCCACCCACGAACCCCACTCCGGGTTCAGGTCGAAGGTTTTTACGGGGTCCCCTCCCTCTGACGGGATTATCATGAGCTTTTGCTTGTCTGGTATTGCGACAAACTTCCCGTCATGCGAAATCCTAGCGGGATTGCCAATGTACTTTTCCCAGATACGGACCGGAGCGCCGCCCTCAATCGGCATTCTCCAGATGCCTACACCTTCTGGATCCCTTGTACCATAGGTGAACCAGGTCCCGTCGGGCGAGCACGATGGCATGAATTCGCCTACGCCATCTGTAAGCTGCTTCGCATCGGTTCCGTCAAGCCTGGATCTCCAGATGTGTGGAGTCCCCGCCCGATACGAGAGATACACGAAGTAGGGACCATCACCGCATACGCTTGGAGAGGAGCCCTTAACAAATCCCCCTCCCGAATTAAATCCCCCTCCCGACGTAAGCTGGGTTGGCTCGCTGTCATCTGTTGCCGTGATCCAGAGCTGAATGTCCTGGTTGCTGTCAGGCGCGGCAAAGATAATGTTGTCGTCAGGAGTCCAGGTCAGGCCATAGCGCCCGTCCAGTCGGCCATAAGTGATCTGACGCGTATTTGTGGGATTGTCTACGGGAACCAGCCAGATGTGCGAAATTATTTCATTCTGTACCGTGACCAATTCTCCCCCATTCCCGTCGAGGCTGACGCCGGTGTAATAGCTCAGGTCATTTGTGATCTTGCGTACCTTGCCTTCAGGATAAGAGATATGGTAAACATCACTCTTATTCGGGGATTCAAGAGCTGCAGCAATGAGCCCGCGGCCGTCCGGCAGCCAACTCAGGCCTGTTAATTGCACCCATTTGTGAGATCCGATCCGCCGCGCTGCTCCGCCCTCCACGGCTACAGCCTCCAAACCGCTGGATAATCCCCCCTCGTACGAAAGGACACTATATGTTATGGTTTTGCCGTCCGGGGACCACGCCGGCGTCATGATTCTTTCAGGAATCTTGCGAACTGCAATCCGGCGCTCATCGGTGCCATCGAGAATGACTAATTCGCTTTCACTCCCTTTATCTCTTGTGAACGCGAGACATTTCTCATCCGGCGACACACATCCGCCGGAAACGCCCTCTAGCTCTAAATCGTACAGTTTCCTGGGGGTTCCTCCGAAGAGCGACTTCTCGTACGCTGAAAAGATCCCTTCCTTAACAAGCCCATAATGTAAATAATCGCCATCGCGATAAAATTTAATGTCGATCAAGCTTCCTTCTACAATAGGAAGGATCTCATCATTGCTTCCAGTAGCGATCTGGTGCATCCAGAGACTTTTCTTCTCCTCGTCTGTAGTAATGTAGGCGACGAATTTGCCGTCGGGCGAAATCGCCGCCCCGCTTGTTTTTCCGTTGTTGGTCAGGCGGGTGATCTCCATGCGCTCGAAGGGTTTCGGCCTGGGTCGGAGATAGAATATCAGGGACGCAGCTATCGCCAGAACGATCACCGCCGCCACAACGAACCAGCGCCACGCACCTCTGCGGGCGCCCGCACCTGCCGTTACGGTCACTGCCGTGCTGCCCGAAGCACTGTCGCGCTTCAGGCGTTTGAGCGCCGCCTGTATCTCCGCGGCGCTCTGGAAGCGAAGTTCGCGGTCTTTCTCCAGCGCCCTGTTGATGATCCGTTCCAGTTCGTCCGGCAGGTCGGGATTAATGCGTACCGGTGCCGTCGGCGCCTTGCTCAGAATCGAATTGAAGGTTTCTGCCGACGTGCTCCCCCGAAAGGGCAACACTCCGGTGGCCATTTCATACAGCACGATACCCAGTGAAAACAGGTCCGTTCGCACATCGAGTTCTTTGCCCAACGCCTGCTCCGGCGACATATAGGAAACCGTGCCCACGGCCGTTCCGGGACTAGTGATCGCTTCCAGGGTGGTTGCATTCATAGGAAAATCCGTTCCTTCGGATATCTCCGGGAGCAGTTTGGCCAATCCAAAATCCAGTATCTTCGCGTGGCCCCACTTGGTAATGAAGATATTGGCTGGTTTGAGATCCCTGTGGATAATGTTCTCCGAATGCGCGGCATGGAGACCGCTGATAACCTGAATGCCTATCTCGAGAATCTCTTCTGTCTCGAGTGGTCTCCCTGTGATGCGCTGTTTGAGGGTCTGGCCCTCGAGATACTCCATGGCAATGAAGTGCCGCCCGTCATGTTCGTCGATCTCGTAAATCGTGCAGATGTTGGGATGATTGAGTGCCGAAGCCGACCGCGCCTCTCTTCGGAATCTCTCCACCGAATGGCGATCCCGGGACACATCTTCCGGCAAAAACTTCAGCGCCACGTTGCGGCCAAGCTTCGTGTCTTCCGCTTTATAGACGACACCCATCCCCCCGCCGCCGATCTCTTCAACGATTTTGTAGTGGGAAATCGTCTGGCCGATCTCGGGCATCTTTTCCTCCCAATGGAGGTCCCTGTTTCAATTCTCCTGAATTGCCTGGTGAAACTGGAACTAATTATAAGTAAGGGCTGTGGATGTTGGAAGGAAAATTAGCAGCTTTTTGCTTAGCGGAAATCTACATATACCTTAATGATCTACCGGATTTAACCATGGATCCCTGAGCCTGAAACTCGAAATTTGGCATATAATTTTTAAAATTCTATCAAATGGTTTTCTCAGGTGGCAGAGAAGTGATAAGAGGCGTATAATTCATCACATAATTCTTAAAGATCCATAAAACTATATCGGTGCAGGATTTTCCAGGGGTATGTTAGCTCATTGCTTGAGAAAACACTTGCTGAGTTACCACGGCACTCGAGTCGGTATATGTAAAGGTGGCGCCCGGCCATGAACAGAGATTGCACGTCAATTTACTTGTCGAGGTAAAAAAATGGCCATTGTCAAAAAAACCAAAAAGAATACGATTCTTGCAATAGCGATTTTGACGTTTCTCGTTCTGTGCACCCGCACATTCGGTCAAACCACAAACGTCTCGCTGAGCGGGACCATCCAGGATCCCGACAAGCTGGTTGTGCCTGGCGTAACGGTTACTGCAACCAATGTCGACACAGAGGTGACAACGACTGTTTTATCCAACAACAGC
>Ga0209536_100012285_pt1 | contig 12464 bp, 6 predicted proteins | sample DeeMarSeWOR28_12_FD_187461 | JGI IMG/M metagenome (GOLD analysis project Ga0209536, IMG submission 187461) | Marine sediment microbial communities from White Oak River estuary, North Carolina - WOR-2-8_12 (SPAdes) (version 2) | ecosystem: Environmental > Aquatic > Marine > Intertidal zone >...
TCTTGAAATCAATTCAAGCGGTTATGTTTTTGCCGGAACTTATGGAGGAGGGGTATTTCGCAGTGTTCAATCAACAACCTCAATTGAACAAATTGATAATAAAATACCTTCATCATTTGTTTTAGAGCAAAATCATCCAAATCCTTTTAACCCTTCAACAAAAATTAAATTTACTATTCCACAAACTGGTTTTACTTCGCTTAAAGTTTACGATGTATTAGGAAACGAAGTTGCTACTCTTATTAATGAAGAAAAACCAACCGGAGAATATGAAGTTGAGTTTGATGGGAATGGATTAACAAGCGGTATTTATTTCTATCAACTTAAAGCTGGTAAATTTTTTGAAACCAAAAAAATGATATTATTAAAATAAAATTTATTTAAGTAGAAGTAATTTCTTGGTTTGGGTGAAGCTGCCGGCAGTAATCCTGTAATAATAAATGCCGCTTGGTAGACTAGTTGTAGTGTATTTTATTGTGTGTTTGCCGGCGGGAAATTCTCCGTTAACAACTTCCTCAATTTCTTCACCAAGTGAATTATAAATTTTAAGACTGACTTTTTCTTTCTTTGGAGTTGAAAACACTATATTGGTGGAGGAATTGAACGGATTAGGAAAATTTTGGCCGAGATAATATTCTTTTACCGATTCTTCTTCATTTTTATCTCTTATAGAAACCAAGGTTGTTTGCCCAATTAACCTGACCTGTTTTCCTGTTAACAAAGTATCACTCGTGTATCTTATGTTCAGTTTGTCTAAAAAGATTCCGTCTGTATACGGTTTAAACATAACATTAATTTTAACGGAATCATGCCCCGGAACAGCGATCGGCAGTGAATCGAGGACGGCAAAGATCGAATCTTTTATGTAAAATTCATTTATTAGCGCAATACTGTCTTTCCTGTTGATAAGCCAGAGATCCTGAAGAGAGGTATCACCTACACTGATAATCCCAAAATTTAATGAATCACTATTTACAAAGATGTAATTAGTTTGCCAGGGAAACCTGTATGCTCTGTACTTATGCAATAAAGAGGGAAGAACAAATTCGAATTCAATTGAGTCTTCAGCACTAATCTCAGTAATATACGGATTAATATTTTCACCCCAGCTAATTAGAATATTCTTATTATCTAACTCTTGTACACCACCACGAGATCGAGTAAAAACAGATTCATTTCTTGAGTATCTTCTGATAAGAGTCGCTGTTAAATTATTTTCATCAAGTTCATATTCAACATAACTGGAATATTGAGGTATCAAGTAATGTCCGTTATCAAATAGAAAAAGGTTTCCATTTGAATGTCTTCGCACATCGTGCTGTCTGCTAAATCCCCTGTTGTCATTTATAAATTGAAATTGATTTTTTTTGCCGCCTAATCTCCAGATGATTTCACCTGTTTGCCGATCTATTTTCGTAACTTCACTAAAGTTTCTTGTTGAAACTATAATGTTTCCGTCAAAATCAACTTCAATTGAGTTACAATGAGTCCAGTCAATTGTGTGCAGGGTTAAATCAACATTATCATCAACATCCAGAATATCGTAGTGATCAATAGAATTCCATCTCCATAGCTCATTATCATTAGCATCCATATGATGAATTGTATGTGCAACAATAGTTGCTGCAGTATCGCCTCCTTCGATGTACTGACTCATATCAACAGTAATGTGAGCTCTGCCAAGAATATAATAGGAACTGTCCTGTTGAACTATTAATTCATGTATATCTAATGCAATTCCCTCTGGTGTAAAAAATTGATTGCTCAGACTACCTGAGCTGTCTAATCCATAACTCAGAGTGGAGTAAATATTGTATGTTAGCTCACCATTTGGCTGATATTTAAAATCATAAACTACGCCAAATACTTTCTTAAAAAAGATAGTGGTCAGATCATTATCTACGATCCACAAATTTCCAACACCAGAAGAAGACAAAGCTACAAACAGATAGTCATCAGAAGGATTATTGTTTACAGTTACGGTGGCATTTAAATTTTGAGAATAACCCATCCTTCCGGTTAGAATGAATAAAAAAAATACAAGTTTTAGGAACGTTATTCTATTAGTGAATAAATGCATAATATTTTATTTTTCATTATAATTTTACTTTAAGATAATCATCTTTCTTACTGATTGAAACAGATTTGTTGCATTTGCAGGTATAGCTTCAATTGAACAAAAATAAATCCCCGATGAAACATTTTCAGCATTCCAAGTTAATTGATAGCTGCCTGCCTTTTGATTCGAATTCACAAGTTCTGTAATTTTTTCTCCGATTGAATTATAAATAACAACTTTCACCTGGCTTTGAACAGGTATTATATATTTAATTGTTGTAATTGGATTAAATGGATTTGGGTAGTTCTGATATAAGACAAATGACTTCAGGCTTAAATGTTTTTCTTTAACGGAAGTTAAAACAGCAAAACCTTCAACATAAACTTGTTTTGCTAGCAGTAATGAGTCTATGTTATATCTGAAATTAATTTTATCATTTTTATACTCAATTGAATGAGGTTTAAATGTAATTGTTATTATGACCGAGTCATTTGAAGGGATTATAAATGGCAGAGATTCGTTAATATAAAATGCTGAATCTTCATTAAAGACTTCATTTATGATTGCTTGCTGGTCCCTCCTGTTATAAAAAGTTATTGGTACTGTTATGGAATCTCCAATACTAACTACTCCGAAATTTACAGAATCTTTATTTACGTAAAAGTAATTTGTCTTCCAGGAAAATCTAAAAGAGCGATAACGATGAGCGCCATTCGGAAAGCTGATTTCATAAACAATCTCGTTGTCAGAATTAATTTCAGTTAGTGCCGGGTTATTACTTTCTCCCCAGCATATTAAATGGTTACCATTTGATAATCCCTGTACACCACCCCTGATACGGGACCAAACAGTTTCATCTCTTGAAAATCTTCTTATTAAGGTAGCCGTAAGTGAATCTTCATCGAGTTCATATTCTACAAGACTTGAGTATTGTGGTACCAGACGTACTCCATTATCGAATAGTATTAAGTTACCAGCTGCATTTCTTTTTGCGTCGTGCTGTCTGGCGAACTTCCTATCATCGTTAATAAATTTAAATTGATTTCGTTCCCCACCAAGCCTCCAGATAATTTCACCGGTTGCCCTGCTTATTTTTGTTATTTCATTGAAGTTCCTTGTTGAAAGGAGAATGTTTCCATCAAGGTCAACTTTAATTGAATTACAGTGTGTCCAGTCAATCGTGGATGAAGTTAAATCTACAGCACTATCAGCATCAAGTATATCGTAATGATCGAAGGAACGCCACCTCCAGATCTCATTATCCAGAGTATCCATGTGGTGAATATTTTCCGTAATTAAAGTCGCATTTACCTGTCCTCCTGGAACAATTCCGCTTAAATCTACCACCACATTTTCTTGACCGAGTACATAGTAAGTACCATCTTCTAAAACTGTAAGTTCATGAAAATCAAAATTGAAAGAATCTGGAGTAAAAAATCTGTTTACAAGGTTTCCTGAACTATCAAGCCCGTAGCTGGAGTCAGGATAAATATTATATGTTAACTCACCGTTTTTCTGCAATAAAAAATTAAAAATTGTCCCGTCAATTTCTTTATAGAAAACAGGTATTGCATCATTATCAACTATCATCAAGTGTCCCGCACCACCTGTTGTTAAACCAAGAAACAGATAATCTTCGGCTGGATTATTGTTTATTAAAATTTCAATTTCAGGATAATTTGCAGGAAGGATGCTATTTAGAAATTGTGCTTTGGTTACGGTTAAAGTAAAAACAACTAGAAATAGAGTTAGGTTAAATAATTTTTCACTGCATAATGATCTTATATACATACTGGGACTTACTATAAATCAAGAAATTTGGCACAAAAAATATTAAAAAGTTATAGCTGCATAAAATATTGATTTAATATTTTATTTAATAGAATTATCCCCTCAAAATTGAGGGGATGAACTCTAATAGACGGAAGCATATTATTTAAGCAAAATCATTTTCCTTACAGATTGAAATAATTCTGATCCATCAGTTGGAACTGCCTGGATAGAATAAAAGTAAATTCCGGATGCAACATTTTCTGCACTCCAGGTTACCTGATAGCTGCCTGCGCTTTGAGTTTGACTAACAAGTTCTGCAATACTTTCACCAATTGAATTATAAATTTTTATTTTAACCTGGCTTTGAACAGGTACAGCATACCTGATTGTAGTACTTGGATTAAATGGATTTGGATAGTTTTGTTCCAGTCGAAAATCCGTCGCTATTTCCTCAATTTCTTGAACCCCTACAGGAACATAAATGATTGTAAAATTACCGGAACTCATATCCACGAATGATCCATCAAGTGTTGAGACTTTAACTTTATAATCAGATCCATCCGGTAGACTATCAAGTGCCAACCATTTATATCCACCTGTTATTGAGAACATACTATCAACAATAATACTGTGGAAAGTACTGTTTTTGTAAAGTTCAATTTTAACACTATCCACAAGGTTATGATCCCATTGGATTACCATTGATGTATCGGTTTTCCATACTTCTCCGCCGTCTGGAAAAACAAGATCTAGGTATGGAGCCGTTGCTTTGAATGTCCATTCATCAGACCAACCACCCCAGCCTGCAAGATTTTTAGATTTTACACGCCAGAAGTAATCTTGCTCCTGTAGCAGAGTACTCAATGTATAAGTTAGTGATGTTAAATTAGAATCATCAACAACGGGACTTGTAAAATTCTGATCAGTTGAGACTTGCAAATAAAACTTATCAGCAAAGCCGGTAGGAGACCATTCTAATTCCAAGGAATCATCCTGGTTAACAAGCTGATTGTTTAAAGGAGAAACAAGACCGGGAATAGTTGGTACTACCGGTACGTCAGGGTAACCAAAAATGAATTCACCAGCATAGCCAACACCTGAAACTTTAAGCTCATTTGTGCCGGGTAAATAAGATGTTGACAATGGTTTGAAAACTCCTGAATTGATAGTCGGTCTGTGGTAAACAATTGTATTTGCAGGATCAATTATCTGCGGTATCTGATCGACTTTAAACCAAACATCGATGTTTAATGAATCGGTACCAAAAGCTTCAATTGTAATTCTTGCAGGATAAACTAATGGTGCACGGTCTTCAAAAGACGGGTTAATCGGAGAATATGCAAACCTCTTCACATCTATTTGATTATAAAAGGCTTCAATGTAATTGAATTTAATTGTTGTTCCAGTTGTATCGGTCGAATTATTGAATATATAAGTATTACCTTGTAAAACTTCGTGTATAGTTACTGATGCCGTTGGTAATCCACTTGCCCAGGGAAATTTTAACGCCCTGAAAGATCTATGCCCCGGAGGCATTGAAAATTCAAGAGCAATATTATTATCAGGATGAACCTCTGTGAACAATGCTGTGCCACTTAGACTAGCAGATCCCCAACCTATTATAGTAGTACCGTTTGCTAACCTCTGCATAGAACCATTTGCCCCAGCAAAGAAATCAGGTGAGTGACGAAATTCCCAAACTAGTGTTGCTGTTTTATTCTGTTCATCCAGTTCATATTCTACTCCACGGGAATATGGGGGTGAATGCTGGGTACCATTATCGAACAAAGTTATATTTCCATTTGGCAGCACCCTTATGTCGTGCTGATATGAAAAATAGTTTGGAGCATTAGAAGAATGTTCATTAATATAAGTAAACTGGTCTCGTTTGCCACCCAGTATCCAATTAACATTTCCTGTCTGCCTACTTATACTTGGAATACTTGAAGTATGCCTGATCGAATAAAGGATGTTCCCATTTGCATCTAAAGCCAATGCGTTTGCATGGGTTAAATCGACTATAGGAGTAGTAAGGTTTACATATGAATCCGATATTGGAAGATAATCCCAGGATCTCCATTGAAAAACAACATTTTTAGATTCATCAAGTTCCTGTATAACATTACCAACGACGATAGCATTTGGATCTCCACCATACGGGCTCATATCAAGCGGCTGAGGATCAGTTGCGTGTAAAATGGCGTGTCCATTTGGCAGTAAAATAAAATCGGACGGGTGTGTAATATATCCATGACCGCATTGAAATGTATCAACAGGTGCTAAAGTAGTATCCATCACAATGAATCTACCCGTTGGGACTCCTGGGCTAAGTGCAATAATCTGTCCGTATGAAAGTTTACCGTTAGGAAGAACCGTAAAGCCTATACCAAAAAAAGCATCTACCTCTTTATACTTTAGAACACTACCGTCGTTATTTAATATCATTAAATAATTACCGGAATGGAATGCTCCTGAGAGATTAGCTAAGAATAGTTTCCCATCCGAAGGATTATTCGAAGTATCGACTGTGATTGTGGGAAAATTTGCAGGTAGTGTATCAGGTTCAAGTGGATAATTTTGAGAATTTGCTATCTGATATTCATCTGTTAAATATTCAAGCAGTTTTGGTCTTTCTACTAGTGAAGTTACTTTAAATGAAAATTGTAGCTGTGGTAGTACTTCGTCACTAATAGTTCTTAATCCTTCAGTCAATGTAACATGAACCGTCTCATCTGGTTGAAATTTTTCAAATGGTTTGAATATTACAGTCTTACCTTCGGTTGATAAGATTATTTCGCCAGAAACCTCGCCACTTTTATCACCCACAACGCGAATTAAATTGGGAGTTTCTAAACTTGCTTTATTGATGAATCTTCCATCACGGATAATAATTGTTGATTCCCTTGAATTTAGTTCCGAACCGGGAATGGGAGAGATAAATTGGTAGTTTTCAGCTTCTTGTGCAACTACCGGCAGAATAAAAATAGAAAGAAAAATAACTGCCAGTAAAAAGTTAAAAATTTTCATTTTGCTTTCTCCTAATTATTATAAAAACTATGTTTGTATTATCTGATTGGTAGGGTTGAGATATAGAGTAGATATTCATGTTTATAAAATGAAAGACTGAATAAACTTAATTGGAAAATTACATACAAGGTAGTGATTAAACAAGGTATGTAATTTATGGTAATTTTCTCTATAAGTTTTATACTTGTATTCTAAAAATATTTTTTGCATAAATGTAAAAGAGAAAAAATTACCCAGACTTAAATATGATTATTAAGGGAGCACTTCAATTTGCTATCTTATAATAACTTAATAGATTTGAAAGTTATATTCAAAATTTTAAAAAAAATCCTGCAACTATTGCCATTCTTAATATCTAATATTAGTTTATAAACATAATTGAAAAGTTTATAATCGAGTGAGAGAGCATTATTTTATGGATACACTTTTCAAGAATAACTTTAAAGATTCCTTTAAATATTCATTTCTAATTGCAGTATTTATTTCAGTTATTCTTCTAATAGTTTCCCTTCTTTAACGGAGTTTAATAAACTGTTGCACATTCTCGGGCATTTATTTAATTATTTCACTAACTGCCTTATTTAATCCATCGCTTTCAAAAATATTTTCCTTTAAATTAACCGAATCAATTTATAAGATTATGGATAATCGGATTTTTCTCCGGAGGAAAAAATGAGTAGAAAAAAAATAGTTCCTGCAGTTAGGACTAATAATATTACTTATGCTGTCAGGGATATAGTTGTATTAGCCAATCGGGTTGCGAAGACTGGTAAAAAAATGTTATATCTGAACATAGGTGATCCGAATCTTTTTGATTTTCAGCCGCCGGAACATCTTGTGAGATCTACTTATGATGCGATGATAAAAAATTACAATGGCTATGCTCCATCTTCCGGAATCCAGGAAGCACGTGATGCTATTGAAAGAGAGGCAGAGAAAAAAGGAATAAAAAACGTACATGATATTTTTGTAACTACCGGGGCAAGCGAAGCAATTGATATATGCTTAACTGCTCTGGTTAACGATGGTGAAAATGTGTTAACCCCGACTCCCGGATATCCGCTTTACACAGCTATTGCCAGCAAACTTTCTATGATGGAAAATCCATATTATTTAAATGAGGATAATAACTGGCTGCCGGATATTGATGATATTAAGAGTAAGCTAAATGAAAAAACAAGAGCTATAATTTTAATTAATCCAAATAATCCGACAGGTTCACTTTACACAATTGAAAATCTCAAGTCAATTATTGAACTGGCTCTGGAAAATGACCTGGTAATTTTTGCTGATGAGATTTATGATAAACTTTTATTTGACGGAAAGAAGCACGTTTCGATTGCATCACTAAATAAAGATGTTTCATGTGTTACCTTCGGAGGTCTGTCTAAAAATTATATGGTCCCCGGATTTAGAATCGGATGGGGAATTGTAAGTGGCAGGCAGGAAATTTTATCAGATTACATCGAAGCAATAAATAAAATTCTTCGTGCAAGGCTTTCAGCTAATCATCCGGAGCAATATGGAATTAAACCATCGCTGGAGGGAGATCAGTCTCATTTATTAGAATCAAACAAGAAGCTATCCAAGCGGAGAGATATGACAGTGGACATGTTGAATTCTATTCATGGAATTTCCTGTGTGAAACCTGAAGGGGCTTTTTATGCGTTTCCGCAGTTGCATCAGGTTCAGTCTGATGCTCATTTTGTTGCAGAGCTGATTAAAGAAACGGGTGTTGTGGTTGTACCCGGTAGCGGATTCGGACAAGTTCCCGGAACGAATCATTTTAGAGTTGTCTTTCTTCCAAATGAAGAAATTCTTGAACATGCCTATAAAGCAATTGGCGACTTTCATCAAAAATATTTGGAAAAATTTCCCGAGAAAGTTGAAGCTAATTAGCGGATTCAAAGTAACATTTAACTGAGCATATTCTAATTATTAAACAATTGCTTAGTTTCTCATAATGCAAGCTTGTTCTTATATTTGCACTTCAAATACTGAATTATTATAAATACCAAAATTGGATAAATACTACTTTACAACACTTCCAAACGGAACAAGAATAGTTTCCGAATATATCCCTTATGTAAAATCCATTAGCATTGGTTTTTGGTTTAACGTGGGTGCAAGGGATGAGAACGCCAGAAACAACGGTATCTCTCATTTTATTGAGCACATGGTCTTTAAAGGCACAAAAAGAAGAACCGCCAAAATGATTGCAGAGGAAATAGAATCTTTTGGCGGATATATTAATGCATTTACTTCGAAAGAGCACACCTGTTTTTATTCCAAAGGATTGTCGAATAACATCAGTAAAACTTTTAGTGTCATTTCAGATATGATTCAGAATCCGCTTTTCCGTGAAATCCATATTAAAAAAGAGGCAGGTGTTGTAATTGATGAGTTAAAAGATCTTGATGATAGTCCGGAAGAATTAATTTACGATAAGTTTGAAGAAATTATTTTCAGCGGTAATACTCTTAGTCTTCCGGTAATTGGAAGAGAGGGAAATATAAAGAATTTTACATCAGGTACTCTTTTTAAGTACTATAACACAAATTATAAAACCAAAAATCTTTTAATTGTTGCTTCAGGTTCTGTAAAACATGACGAATTAATTAAATTAACGGAAAAGTACATATCTCAAAGCAAAACCAGATTTAATAAAAGCCGGGACCAATTTAAGAAGAAGAAAGCTGCTGATGTAGTCTTTGAAAAAGAAATACAACAAGTTCATACAATAATCGGCTGTGCGGCACCTGGATATAAAGATAAGAAAAGAATTTTAGTCCGATTCCTTTCTGCACTTTTAGGTGAGGGCAGCAGCTCACGATTATTTTTAGCGGTGAGAGAAAAGCTTGGAATAACTTATCAAATTAATTCATTTTTGAATTCTTACTATGATACTTCTGCGTTTGGAGTTTATTTTTCGACAAATTTAAATCAGTACGATAAAGTAATAGATATTGTTTTTAGAGAATTTAGAAAGTTAAAAGAAAAACGGGTTACGGACAGGGAACTTAAGAAAGTAAAAGAGTACTTAAGAGGCGGATTGCTGATTAATCTTGAAAATACTACTAACAGAATGATGCGTATGGCAAACTCGATATTATATTATAACAAAATTGTTACAATTGATGAATACTTAAAAAAGATAGATAATATAAGCGCAGGAGATTTACTTAAAGTTGCAAACGAAACATTAGATGAATCACAATTAATTAAAGTTATTTTAAAATCAGTTAAAGTTTGAAGAATCATTTAATAAAATTATGCCGAATATTACTATAGATGGTAAAACATTAGAATTCAAGCAGGGACAGACAATTATTGAAGCCGCCAGGGATAATGGAATTGATATCCCTCATTTTTGCTGGCATCCAAAACTTTCTGTTTCGGGCAATTGCAGAATTTGTCTAGTCGAAGTAGAACAAATGCCTAAGCTTGTTATTGCCTGTTCTACAATTGCTTCAGAAGGAATGATTATTTATACTGATTCTGCCAAAGTAATCGCTGCACAAAATGCTGTTATGGAATTTCTGTTAATCAACCATCCACTCGATTGTCCTATTTGTGATGAAGCAGGTGAATGTAAATTACAGGAATATGCATACAACTACAGTGTCGGAGAAAGCCGTTTTGTTGAAGAAAAAGTCCATAAAGATAAAAGAATTAAGCTTGGTCCGAATGTAATGTTCGACGGTGAGCGATGTATTTCATGTTCGCGCTGTATCCGTTTTTGTGATGAGATTGCCGAAGACCCCGAATTAACTTTTGTTCAGCGCGGCGATCATGTTACGATCAGGACCTATCCGGGGCAGGAAATGGATAATCCTTATTCCATGAACACGATTGATATCTGTCCAGTTGGTGCGTTAACCAGTATCGATTTCAGATTTAAGGCTCGAGTTTGGGATATGTCATCCAACAAATCAATTTGTGTTGGATGTTCCAGGGGATGCAACATTGATATTTGGGTACGCAATAATGAAATATTAAGACTAACACCACGTCACAACGAAGATGTTAACAGCTACTGGATGTGCGATCACGGAAGACTAAATACTTTTAAATTTGTAAATGCCGAAAGCAGAATTCACTATCCGCAAATTAGAAAAGATGGTAATTTAATTGAAGTCGGTTGGGATGAGGCTTTTTCAGAAGCAGTATCGCGATTAAAAACTTTCCCAAAAGACCAGATTGCGGTTATTGGTTCTTCTTTTGCTACTTGTGAAGATAATTTTTTAACTGCAAAATTTGCAAAGAATGTTTTAAGTACAGGAAATCTTGATTTTATCAGGCATGCAAATCCTGATTTTGCAGATGATATTTTGAGAACTGAAGACATAACACCCAACACAAATGGAGCGTTACTCGCAGGTGTTACTCCATTTCAGGCGGGTTTAGATATTAATGGAATTTTAAAAGGAATTAAAGATCAAAAAATAAGAGCATTGTATTTAATTGAAGATGATATTGTTCAAAAATTTCCTGAGCTTGAAAGTTCAATTGCAAAGCTTGATTTAATGATTGTTCACTCATCAAATTTTAATTCCAGCACTAACTATGCAGATATAGTTTTTCCGGCATCAACTTTTGCTGAGAAGCATGGCACTTTTCTAAATGGTTTTGGAGTGTTGCAAAGAATTCGCCCTGCTGTTGCGACTTCCGAACTGGACAGGGCACTCGATGGAATGAAGATGAGCAGACTGGATAAATTTGGAACGAAATTCGACAGCTGGGCTTCGGGCAAAAAAAATGAAGCGAGACCAACCTGGAAAATTTTAGTTTCGCTTTCCAAAGCTTTAGGTTTCAAAATGAAATATACAATGGGTGAAGAAATTTTTAATGATATGACCGCTTCAATTAATGAATTCAAAGGTTTAGATTATAATGTAATTGGAGAAAGCGGTATACAAATAAAAATCAAAAAAAATAACACTGTAAAGACAGGTTAAAAGAAAATGACCATTTTGGAAATCGTAGTTTTTACATTAATAAAAATCGTAATCATTTTAAGCTTAATGCTTCTTACTGTTTCGTATCTGGTTTATTTTGAAAGAAGAGTGAGTGCGTGGGTGCAGAACCGTTTAGGACCAAACCGCGTTGGATGGCAGGGAGTACTGCAGCCTTTTGCAGATGTATTTAAGCTTTTGCTGAAGGAGGATATTGTGCCTGATAAAGCCAATAAGAAACTTCATGCCTTAGCACCAATGATTGCTCTTTTTGTTGCTTTCAGTACATACGCCGTTATTCCATTCGGACCGGAGCTGCAGATTTTTAATTACAACATTCCACTTGTAGTTGCAGATGTTAATATCGGAATTCTTTTTGTACTCGCACTTACATCGCTTGGAGTTTATGCAATTACTTTTGCAGGGTGGTCTTCCGGAAGTAAATATTCCTTGCTTGGAGGTATACGTTCTGCTGCTCAAATGATTTCTTACGAAATTTCGATGGGATTTTCTATTGGTGGAGTTTTGCTTTTTGCCGAGTCACTCAGACCGATTGCGATCGTAGAATCACAATCGGGCTGGATGTGGAATGCAATCATTCAACCAATTGGATTCATAACATTTTTAGTTTCAGCTTTTGCAGAAACAAA
>Ga0209536_100012287_pt1 | contig 12463 bp, 11 predicted proteins | sample DeeMarSeWOR28_12_FD_187461 | JGI IMG/M metagenome (GOLD analysis project Ga0209536, IMG submission 187461) | Marine sediment microbial communities from White Oak River estuary, North Carolina - WOR-2-8_12 (SPAdes) (version 2) | ecosystem: Environmental > Aquatic > Marine > Intertidal zone >...
TTTGGGAGATTTGTGAGGGGGGGGGACGGTCGAGGAAGACGTGTTGGGCGGGATGGGGGGCTTGCTCATTTGCTCCAAAACGGTTTTCAGTTTTTGAAAATCTTCTTTGAGGGGCACTCGCAGATTGCCCTGGTGCAGGGCAGCGGCGGGATGAAGCAGTGGAAAGACGACGAAGTTGGCTAAAGGAATGGCCTGTCCACGAACTTTTGTAATACCGACTTTTTTCTCCAGGAGGGTTTGCGTCGCAAAATTTCCAAGCGTGCAGACAAGTTTTGGTCGAATGAATTCGATCTGCTGCAGGAGGAACGGCTTGCAGGTGTCGATTTCATCAGGGAGCGGATCTCGATTGTTGGGAGGACGGCATTTGATGACATTGGCAATGAAAATATCCGAGCGGCTTAATCCGACAGATTGAAGCAACTCGGTGAGCAATTTCCCCGCTGCCCCGACAAAGGGTACTCCCTCCCGATCTTCGTAAAATCCCGGGGCTTCTCCCACAAACATGATGTCAGCCTGGTGATTTCCTGACCCAAACACCACCTGGGTTCGTCCTGAGGACAGTCGACAACGTTGGCAATTGTGAAGGGATGTCTTGAGTTCAATGAGATCCATTGAAAAGGGATCTTAAATTTGAGGGCTGAGGATGTCAATGTGAAGAGGCCTGAGCACATTCAGCCAGAGCTCTGGCGCAGGCATAGGCACTTACGACCGTACTTTCCAGGCAAGGAGGAAGTGGTGTCGCGGTCCAGGGTCCGGCCAGAAAGAGATTGCGAATGGGTGTGTTGGGCAAGGGGCGAAAGGTTCGGGAGCCAGCCTGACAGGGAAGGAAGGTGTAGGCTGCCTGAATCACCTGTGGCTTAGAAGAAGAAAAGGGCAATTGTTCAGGGGAAAGATTGAGCAGGTCTAGGATATGAGGCCACGCGGTATCTCTCAGCCATTCGTCGGTGTAGGCCGGTGATGAGGCGTTCTTAAGGTTGACGCAGGTGACCAATGATTTTGGTTCATGAGCGTTCGACAGAGTCTGGCTGGTCACCCAATCAAATAGACCCGAGTGCAGGATAAGCCGGGGAGGGAGGCGTGTGCCATTGAAAGTACATTGGATAGCTGTTCCTGAGCCTTCTTGCAGATGAGCTAAATACGCAATAGAGGAAAAGCGAGTTGGGGCTCTCTCCGGTAAGAGGCTCAGGAGATCAGGAGGGGACAGTGTTGCAACATAGGCATCGGCGGTGAGATGTTCTCCATTAGCCAGGACAATGGCTTGGATGAGATCCGCGTCGGCTTGTATACGGGTGATGCCTTGCGGGAGTAAAAACTTTACCCCTTTTGCGTTTAAGACCCGTCTGAGTTTTTGTTGAAGATGGTCGAGCATGTCAGGTACTGCCAAAAATGTCTCTGGTCCATTGGATTTGGGAATCCAGAATCGAGAGAGGACCTCCAGGAAGTATCCGAGGGATGCCTGGGTGGAATCACATCCTAAAAAAAATCGGCACAGCGGATTCCAGATGCCTTGCATGGCATGAGCTGATTGCCGGGCTGAGATAAGCCAGGATTCGACCGTGAGGGTATCAGGGGTGTGATCAGGTGGAACAGGGTCTTCCCATTTTTTTTCTAAAAAATTGATCAAGTGCCAGCGGTCAGACCAGCTGAGGCCGCTAAACAAGGCGAGTCGAATGAGGGGGTGAAGTGTGGATTGCCATTGAGCCTTGGGTAGCGCGACCGTCTTACCTCCTAAGGTCCCAAACTCCAGATCAACGCGTTGAAAGGGTTGAAGAGGGTGCTCTAAAGCCAGTTCCTGTAAAAAGGACCACGTCGAGTGATAAAACCCGTGGAGAATGAGCGGAAGACTTTGGCCACTCAGATGATGAGGGGAAAACGGCCAATCGTATAGGTTCGATTCAGAGGGGTGGTGAGTTGACGCTCCTGTGGGAAAATCGCTGTGGGGCTCAAGAATTGTCACCTGGTACCCATAAGGGATTAACCGGTACGCCGTGATCAATCCTGGGAGATTCCCACTCAGTATCAGAATATGGCGTGTCACACGGATGGAGTAAAGCTATGGGAAAGAAGTGACCGAATCCAAATCGTGGCGGCAATGCCCAGTCGTTGCATGGGAGCCACACGAATCCGTGGGCCAAAGACCTGATAATGCTGGTCTTCAATTTGTTGGAGGATGCGGCTATAGACTCCACGCATGATTTCGGCAACGACCAGGGATTTTTGATCGGAAGGGGGAAGTGTTTGGAGAATTTCCTGAGCCTGTTGATAATAGTTTTGAGCTCTCTCGCATTCAAATTTCAGCAGGTCAATCAGTGCCGGTGACGACCGATGCTGAAGCAGGGCTTCTTCCGAATATCCAAATCGGTGTATATCTTCCAGGGGAAGATAGATGCGGTTGAGTGCCGCATCGCCTTTCAGATCACGGAGAATGTTGGTCAATTGAAAGGCTAGTCCCAAATTGACGGCGTAATCTTCTGCGGCGGGCGATTGGGTTTGAAAAATCCTGAGGCAAATCAGGCCAACCACCGAGGCCACCCGATAGCAATACTGGTAGAGCTCCGGAAATGTGGCAAAGCGATTCATTGTTAGATCCATTTCCACGCCGGTAATCAATTCTTGAAGGAGGGATTCCGGGATATCGAACATTTGGAGATGGGCTGCAAGGCTAATTGTCACGGGTTGGGTCGGGTGCCCTTGATAGGCTGCCGAGACTTCTTTTCTCCACCTGGCGACTTCCTCCAACGGATTACTGCCGGCTGGAGGTTCATCCACCGCGCTATCCACCATCTTGCAGAATGCGTAGATCGTGTACATGGCCTCCCGGCGAGGGCGGGGAAGAAAGAGAAAGGAGTAATAAAAATTACTTCCGCTTTGTTTGGTGTAAGTCGTGCAGAATGTTTGAGCTTCAGCTGGAGGCATGGCTTTCATGAAGTAATCTCCAAGGGCTGAGTCTTGGAATTGATTGGATATCGTGGGTAGTAGATGAGTGCCGGCGGTTGTTCCGTTTTAAAAACGGCAGGTCACATAAGAGATTCAGGGTAACAGGGATTGGCGAATCTGTTCAATGGATGAAGAGGGGGATTTTGAAAGGTGGAAAAGGAATGTCCACTGTGATCGCATGAGATAACTGTATTCGTGAGGACCGCCGAATGGTCTATCATGAGCAGGACACGGGCTACGGGATCCTCACCATAGTCGAGCTGGTTTTTCACGCACCTGGCTGAAAGTCTCTTGCAGCCGCTTTAGGAATGTTCCTTGATTCTTTCGGCGGCGATCCAGCCTATATTCCCGGCTTGGGTTTGAACCTGGTAGACCCATCCGGTAGGTTGATAACTTCCATCGAGAATGGTCAAGGGTTCTCCGGGTTTTACGATCGGGCCGGGCTTAGTGTTGGCGGGGTCCCCCATCAGCATGGAACCTCCGGCTGCATCTGATAAGGACACGATCTGATTCTCCCGGAAAGTTGGAGGTGCGAAGTTAGCCTGGGATTGTTGCTGGTCTTTCTCACTGATCATTTCAGTGGCATCCATTGGCGGATGTTTAGGTTGAAAGGATGAGATAGGTTTGAGTGTCCAATAGGCTATCCCGACAGCCAAGAGCAAAAGTAAAATCCAAAGAAGCGGCTTTCTTGAAGGGGGCTTGGGTTGCTGGAGATCGTCATCTTCTAATCCTTCATCAAATTCCAAATCTTTCTCAGGTTCTTGGGCAAAAAGCAGGTTCCACCGGGAAGGGTGTTCTGTGGGGAAAGCCGCACCAAATGTCGAGGTCATCATGCCCATCTCCTTTTTTGCGTGAGGTCCGGCAAACGATTATGGTAGCCAGAGTGGCGTTTTTGTGAAATTGTCAAGGTATGACAATGGATCATGTAAGGAGAAATACCCAATGTTCAAGTTAATTACCATCACTTCCTTTTCATGTCAAATCTTCCAGAGTTTCCGGGAGGGAGTGTTGTGGGTGCAAACGGCGGATGGACCAAGCCGGGCCTAATCGCTGAGTGAGGCAAATTCTTGAGATGAGGTGAAAGGAGTATTTTTCTGGGCGGGTTGAAACCGGTATCGGTGTTATGGAAAATCATAGATGATTAATTGTGTGAAGGGGGAGGCGTCATGAAATCCTATCGTGAAGAATTGTGGTTTCAGACCAAGGAACGAAGAGAATATCTGAATATTACGTCTCAGGTGGAACGTGTGGTACAACAAAGTGGTATTCTGGAGGGGCTTGTGCTGGTGAATGCCATGCATATTACCGCGAGTGTGTATATTAACGATGATGAAGCGGGTCTATTGCATGATTATGAACAGTTTCTTGAACGGCTTGTGCCGCAGACCGGAACGTATCGTCATAATTTAACCGGTGAAGACAATGGTGACGCCCATATTAAACGTCAAATCATGGGACGGGAAGTTGTGGTGGCTATCACCCATGGCAGCTTGGATTTTGGCCCATGGGAACAGATTTTTTACGCGGAATTTGATGGCAGGCGCCGTAAACGAGTGTTGGTGAAGGTCATCGGAGAGTAATCAGTTGGCAAACAGGTTCCGGTAATGTGAAAATGCAATGGACATGATGATGGGCTGTTCCGGAAATCACATTTTACCCGTTGAGGAAAATCTTTACTAGCCGTGAATGCGATGTCGAGTTGGTACCGCCCTGATCCTCTCACCCGTGATTTGATTCATCTGATCAATGCCCGACGGCATGAACATGGGGATCCCAGTTTAGCCATCGAAGTCCTGCAGGCTTTGCTGGACCAGGATCGCGAGCATGAAGTCCTTACGGTTCTAGCGGCCTTAGACGAAAATATGGCGGAGTGGCTCTTTGATCTGTTGGCCGAAGCGGCAAGCTCCTGCCTGATGGATAGTGAGGATGAAGAAAGCGAGACGTATGGGATTCTTGCCTCATTCGAATTGCCGCTCCAGGCGAATTTGGAATTTCCTTTGAAATTGAAACTTGATCCTGTGGAAACGGCCGATCTGTTACGGAGGCACTTGCACATTCCTCCAGGGGCCGTGATAACCGTCGAGCCACGGCTTATGACCGACAGCACCTTGGATTTTTTAAGCTTGCAGAAAGTTCACGAACATATTTCCAATCTGGCCGAGGGGCAGCCTCGCCAGATGATTGCCGCCCGCCTTCATCCACCTGTCGAAGCTACGGCATTCTTGTTTTTCGAAATTCTCGGCGTTCCCGATACGACTTTGCCGGAAACGCTTTCAGAAAACGATTGCCAGGCCATTATGGATCATATTGTCGCACAGTGCCCGGAAGTGGCCAGAGCCCCTCAGATGTTAGAGGCGCCTAACTACGCGGCCTATGCGTTGTACGACGCACAAAATGCCGTTCGCCTTCATCGATTAGCTGATGAGACGGCTGCGGTCTGGCATGATCTTGAAGGCCCGGTTCGAAGTCGAACGGTGGTGCATCTGCATACCCAATGCGGAAATGGCGTGTATATGCCCGTGTGGACGGATTTGTTTGACCCGGATCTTCCCGATGAACACGGGCCGATCTGGACTTCTCCGGATGTGTGGGTGTTTACGGCGGATTTGCCGATTGAATGGCCGGGGGAATTGTTAACGAACCGGCTGCTCGCGGAGGGCTGCACGCGATTTGAAAATCATATTGTGGAAGCCCCCGAGAATTAACGTAGGCATGAGTAATTGCCGAAGCCCCTTCGGCATTGATGCTGAGTTACCGACCAGCCGCGTGGCGCAAGTGATCCATCACTTTGGATGGGACGTTTAACGAACCCCGCCCTGTTCCAATTGAAATTTCAGGCTTGAACGTTCCGTGGAAATCGCTACCTCCGGTGATGAGCAAATTGAATTGACGGGCTAAGTGGAGATTCAACGAAATTTGTTGAGCTGAAAAGGTTCCATAAAAGACTTCTAGCCCCCGCAATCCCTGCTCAACCATCGTCCGGCATGAGACCACGGTCTTCTCCGCATTCAATCCCTCCCAATAGGGGTGAGCCAGTATTGGAATGCCGCCGGCCTCGGTAATCCACGTGATAATCTCAGCCGCCTCCGGAACCACTCGCCGGACATAGGCTGCGCCTCGTATACCTAAGAATCGCTCGAAGGCTTCTTTCATCCCCTTCACATAACCTTTTTCAATCAGCACTTGAGCGATGTGGGGGCGGCCAATGGTTCCCCTTCCGGCGGCATGCTCGACTTCAGCGAGAGAGATCTCCACTTTGAGTGCGTGAAGGCGCTCAAGGATGTGTTGAATGCGATCGAGTCTTGTGGCGCGAAGCCGTTCGAGCCTGGCCTGAAACTGAGGATCGGAGAGGTCAATGAAATAGCCGAGCATATGCGTTTCCCGCCCTTGGAACTCTGTGCTTAATTCAATTCCTGGTACCAATTCAAGTGGGAGCCCTTGAGCGGCCTCCATTGCTTCGGTGAGGCCATCGGTAGTGTCATGGTCCGTAATCGCCAGGATGTTGAGGCCTTGTTGGTGGGCGAGCTCCACCAGGGCGGTGGGGGAAAAACTCCCGTCCGAGAAATGGGTGTGCGTATGAAGATCAATCCGGCTCATGGTTGAAATCGGAGTTTACACTTTCTGGGCTAACGCCCGCGCAGTAAAGGCTCGCTCTTTCCCTGAAGGGCCTTCATGATCCCCTTCTTCATAATGGAGAATCCTCAGCCCTTGAAGAAGGGTGAGTAATTCATTAGCTTCCAGGCAGAATTCTTTTCGGCGAGGGTGCTGCCGATGGATATGGTTGTCCAGAAGGAAGGTTTCATACATGAGGATCCCACGGGGTTTAAGAGCTTTCACGATTTGAGGAAACAGAGGCCGGTACAGGTAAAAGAACACGATAATTCCATCGTAAGCGGCGGTGCCGAAATCTGGTGGATGTTGCGGATCAACCTCTAAGTCGATGGATTCGGTCGTCAGTGTTGATAAGCCTTCCTGTTGCGCTTGTGTCTGGAGGTCGCGCAGCGCGTTGGCATCACGATCGATCCCGTGAACTGAAAACCCTTTTGATGCCAGATAGACCGCATGACGTCCTCGGCCTGCTGCGACATCTAAAATTCTCCCTTGCGGAAGCCGGGATAATTGACTCACAAGAAAGGGAGAAGCCTGAACGATGTCGGGAGAGGCGATGTGTTGGCGTGACCGGATCAATTGAACACCTACCGATCCCTTGATCTTGTTCAAAGGAGGCCGGATTTTTCTCACCCATATTTTGAGATGGGTAATCGGGAATTCATGAAACAGAGTCTGGCAGAGGCTCTCCGCCAATGTTTCAATAAGCGAAAAGGCCCGGCCCTCTCCGATGTCACGGACCCGCTGGGTGACCATACCGTAATCGATGGTGTCGGATAATTGATCGCTCTGGAAGGCCGGTTGATTGGGGCATTGGAAGATAAGGTCCACCAGGAGGGGTTGGGGGTGTTGTCTCTCTGTTTCCGTAACTCCACATCGTGCGGATAACTGGATACCTTTGATGACGATGGATGAAAGCATGGGTCATTATGTCAGATCTGCATTGTTGTGTGCATGTCATTCATGGAATTATTGAAAGGAATGCGGAGCCATTCTGAATCGTGCTCCAAAGACCCATGCCTCATTTTTTAAATTTTGGTGCTTTCATGATATGTGGGCAAAGGGCTGCCCGACGGCCCTGGTTGGGGAGGAGGTGTCGAAATACTCTTCTGTGGGTGATCGGCATACTCGCTCTGCAGTCTTCTTGTGGGTGGGTGGGGCCTCCCACTATCGTGATTACTACCGAAGAATTTCGATTTACCCCTACCAGGATAGAATGGATATCCGATCGTCCTCTCCGTCTTGTGATACGGAATCAGGGACGTGAACGACATGTGTTTCATAGTCCGGAATTATTTGGACCGGCTATTGCCGTCACATGGCATCACCCGGCGGTTGCGCTTCAAGAAGCCAATGCCGTTGTGCTTGAGCCGGGGGAATCGGTTGAGTTGTCCTTCGAGTTGTCTCCAGGCCTGTATCCCTTTCGATGTTGGATAAAGGGTCATACCGGAATGGAGGGAACAATCGTTGTCAAAGGACGGTTCTCAGGATAGTGGAAAGCTCTTTTGAGGAAACAAGAAAAGGCTTGAGAGAAATCGAAGGGCCGTTGATTTTCTGCTGTGGGCACTTCAGAAATGGAAAAGCCGCAAGTCCTGGAGGGCTTTAATACTTTAAAAATTGAAGATTTTAGGGAATTGGAAATGGAGGAATTTGCACACTACTTGCTGGTGACAGGAAGTCACCAGCAAGCGGTTGCTTATTTTCCGGGAACAACGTCAATGGGAGTTCTGGCCTTGGCATCCCGTTCGCAAGTCCATGTGGCTAACATCCGTTGGCTATCAGAGGAATTATCGGGAATGCGCGCGAGACAGGCTTCTAAGGTATCCCCTTGCGTACCCGTGGATACCCGAGTGGGGCCCGTATTCACCGCACTGACATTACCGCTTGAGGTTGGCGAAGCCGGCGTTGCCGTTCCATCCGTGTCGGCGGTCTTCGTTCCAGCGCAACCCATAGTCAAGGTCGCGAGACCGAAGGAAGCACACAGGAACAATTTAGAAGATAGTTTCATTGGTCAAGCCCCTCCTCAATGGATAAACAAGTTCGCAAATATACTTGAGTATCCCCAAAAAAACAAGATGGGGTGATCAAAATCTCATTCATCCTCACCCTCCAGGTATTGGACCAATCCGGTTCAGAAATCTTGACTGGTATAGGGTTTATTGCTACGGTAAAATTTCTTTCTTAAAGCTTAAAGAACGGACATACATTTTTCATGGCACACCTTATTGCGGGGCTATTACAGGGTTCGCCCAGGGGCCAAGGTCAAGGGTTGTGACCTTTCAAAATATTATTCTCTCCCTTCATCAGTTTTGGAAATCCCACCACTGCATCCTGACCCAACCGTATGACACGGAAAAAGGGGCCGGGACGTTTAATCCTGCGACGTTTCTTCGCGCGATAGGACCTGAGCCATGGCGTGCGGCGTATGTTGAGCCCTGTCGAAGGCCGACCGATGGCCGGTACGGGGCCAATCCGAATCGCCTCCAGCATTACTTCCAATATCAGGTTGTGTTGAAACCTGCTCCGCCGGATTCTCAGGATCTGTATCTCCAAAGTCTCGCCCATTTGGGGTTAGACCCCTACCAACACGATATTCAATTTTTGCAGGATGATTGGGAATCCCCGACCTTGGGGGCTTGGGGGCTGGGTTGGGAGGTCAGGCTGGATGGGATGGAGATTACCCAGTTTACCTATTTTCAAGAAGTCGGCGGCTTGGAATTAGATCCAGTGACGGTGGAGTTAACCTACGGGTTGGAACGCATTGCCATGTATTTGCAGCAAGTCGATAATGTGTATGATTTGATGTGGGCAGAAGGGATTCAGTACGGAGAACTCTATCACGAGTCGGAAGTCCAGTTTTCCATCTATAATTTTGAAGCGGCCGATGTGGATTTGATTCAAACCAGTTTTGATCGATACGAAAAGGAATGCCAACAGTTACTGGCGCATCCGCGGGGATTGGTTTTGCCGGCCTACGACTGTTGTATGAAATGTTCCCATCTCTTTAATTTGTTGGATGCGAGAGGGGCGATCAGTGTGGCTCAACGGACAGGCTATATCGGTAGAGTCCGGAATCTCGCCAGGAAATGCGCTCAAGCCTATCAGGGGCAACGGGAACAGATGGGGTTTCCGCTCTTACAGCAAGCGGGTGCCCAAGCCCGTAAAGTAGGCAAAAGAACATAAATTGAACGCATGCTCCCGTGAGTGGGAGTGGCATGTAGGGTTTTATGGCACCACCAAAAAAAGCGCCTAGACCTGCAAAGACTAAGCAGAGTCCCAAGCTCCCTGGCAGGGTGCTCCCGTTTCTTTTGGAGATCGGGACGGAAGAATTGCCGGCCGCCTTCCTCCCCCAGGCGCTGCAAGATCTTGCGACACTTGGACGAAAGCTGTTTGCTGAATGTCGATTGGAGTATGGGGCCTTACGGACAGTTGGAACCCCAAGGCGCTTAACGTTGCTGGTGGAAGGCTTGCAAGCGCAGCAAGCCTCACTGACCCAGGAAATTTTAGGTCCCCCAGTATCCGCAGCCTTGGATGCTTCTGGGCAGCCGACAAAGGCGGCCCAGGGGTTTGCTAAATCCCAAGGTGTGCCGGTTGACCAGCTTCGCATCAAGGAAACCCCCAAGGGGGCCTATATGGCGGTTGAAAAACATCAACGAGGTCAAACGGCCAAGCAGGTGATCGCGGAGGCGCTTCCCCAGAGTTTAGGAAAAATAGCCTTTCCCAAAGCGATGCGCTGGAATGCCTCGCGGGCAAGATTTGGGCGTCCGGTTCGCTGGGTGGTCGCCCTTTTAGGGGATCAACCGCTCAACGTGGAATTTGCCGGAATACGATCCAGCGCGTTGACGAGAGGCCATCGCTTCTATCGCGTCAAGGGGAAAAAGCCGGGGCAGGGGCTACTACTCACAAGTGCCACTCACTATATTGAGACCATGAAACGGGCGGGGGTTCTGGTTGATCCTGAGGAACGGCGGAGCATGATTACCCAACAAATCACCGCATTGGCCAAGTCGGCTAAAGGCCAAGTGGATCCCATATACAGGGATGAACTGATTGAAGCGGCTGTTTGTGGTGTGGAATATCCTCATGCGATTCTTGGAACATTCCAGAAAGAATTCTTGGCGGTTCCGAAGCCGGTTCTAATTTCGTCGATGAAGGAGCATCAAGGGTTTTTCTCGCTGATGAGCAAGGACGGCGCGCTCCTGCCAAAATTTATTGCGGTGACGAATATGCCGTGGGGAGATTCCCGGCTGATGATCAAAGGGAATGAACGGGTCCTATCGGCGCGCCTGAGTGATGCCAAATATTTCTTTACAGAGGATACGAAACGTCCTCTGCATGAAAGAGTGCCGGCCTTGGAAGGGGTGACATTTCATCACAAGTTGGGCACCGTTCGTCAAAAAGTTGACCGGGTTTGTGACCTGGTTGACTGGATGGCTGAGCACATTGGCCGAAACGATCTTCATGAAGTGTGTCGCCGGGCAGCCCTTCTGGCTAAGGCGGATTTGACCACGGGAATGGTGGGCGAGTTTCCGACCCTCCAAGGGGTGATGGGGGAAGAATATGCCGGACACGACGGGGAACCTGCAGCAGTGTGTCGCGCCATCGGGGAGCAATATTTCCCACGATTTCCAGATGATCAATTACCCACCAGCCTGCCTGGCGTTCTCCTGGCCATGGCCGATCGGGTTGATTCCATTGTCTCGTTTTTTGCAGCGGGGATGGCTCCATCAGGCTCAGAAGATCCATTAGGGTTACGTCGGGCCGCTTACGGGTTGGTGCGGCTCGTAACGGAAACCCCGCTTCAGCTGAATGTTGTTTCCGCAGTAGAGCACATGATGCAGATTTTAGCGAAACAAGGCATGGTGTGCGGGACGACTCAAGCCGCTTCCGAGGTGGTGGGGTTTATTATTGACCGGCTTCGATTTTATGGCGGGCAACACCTCGGGTTGCGGGAAGATGTCATGGAAGCGGTGACCCGTCTTCCCAATCCGACTGTCTGTGATCTGGCTGACCTGCTTGCACGAATGCAGGCCTTGCAAGCCATGGTGCACCAACCGGATTTTGATCCCCTCATGATCGGATTTAAGCGAGCCCATCGAATCGTTGAAAAAGAACAATGGGCCAACACGCAAGTTTCGCCGGATCGGTTTCTGCATGGATCGGAGCAACAACTCTCTCAGTCTCTAGTGGTGGCCCAACAACGGGTTAGCGAGTCGGTCAACGATCGCAATTACGGGAAAGCTCTTCAATCCTTGTTGGAGCTGAAGACCCCGATTGACGAGTTCTTTGGGGCGGTTATGGTGAACGACCCGGATCACCTCATACGCGCCAATCGCCTTTCTTTGTTGAAGGCGGTTGATGATCTGTTTCTCACGGTGGCCGATTTGTCCTGTATTCAATCCGCAGGTGGTTAAGAGTCAGGGGGACATATCTGGAAGCAGCCGTGCGGGAGGGATGAAGCAAGGAAGGACAATCCAATGGGGGATGGAACATATCCTGGAGAGAGCCCCGACACCTCACGGCGCGTGAAACGATTTACTCTTGTCGTGACGGCGGCCCTCATTATTGGATGTAATGCCTTGTTATTGGGTGGGCTCTGGGTCAGTGGCGTGGATTTGGAAACGGCATTGTCCAAACCTGAACTCTACGACCCCGCTAATGGCCATTGTGTCCGGGTAATGTGGTCAAAAATTGCGGGAGCCGACGGATTGGTCAAGATTTGCACCGAATGGCTGGATTTTTCCGATATTTCAGGAGAAACGCATGTTCTGCCTGAAGGGAAGACATTAGCCATGGGACCGGATGGAAACCTCTATTTCTCCGGACAAGCTGCCGATAATTACCGATTGATTGCGCTCCTGATTTTTGCCATAGTCGTGATGGCATCGGGCACATGGATGAAGCGGGTGTTGATCGC
>Ga0209536_100012288_pt1 | contig 12462 bp, 10 predicted proteins | sample DeeMarSeWOR28_12_FD_187461 | JGI IMG/M metagenome (GOLD analysis project Ga0209536, IMG submission 187461) | Marine sediment microbial communities from White Oak River estuary, North Carolina - WOR-2-8_12 (SPAdes) (version 2) | ecosystem: Environmental > Aquatic > Marine > Intertidal zone >...
GATCACTTCCCCGGTTTCAACAAGATCTACGCTGGATTTAAAGGCTTCCTCGATATGGGCATAGACCGTATAATAGCTGTCTCCATGGTCTATAATAATCATGTTTCCGTATCCTTTAAACCAATCGGCATAAAGGACTTTTCCAGCATAAACGGCCTGAATCGGCTCGCCTCTATCGGTTTGGATCTCAATACCGCTGCGAAAATTTAACACCTGATAGCGGGTATTTTTAAACTTACCGAAAAGACTTACTATTTTACCCTTTACCGGCAGTTTAAGCAAGCCTTTATATGAGCCAAATGATTCACCGGTTTGATATTCATCCGCTACCCCCGGACGATCCCCGATTCCTAAGTTTTTAATCTTTTCATCTAAATCCCGGGCCGCCTGTTTCAAAGATTCGATAGCGGCCAGCTGGGCGGACTTTTCTTTGCGCACATAGGCAAGCAATTGGGAGCGTTCCTTAAGCTCAGTGGCCATGCGATTGATATGTTTCCGGTAGGTATCGGATTGGCGGCGTTTTTTATTTCGATTGGCCTCCAATTGTGAGCGCACAATCTCAAATTCCCGCCGGTTGTTCACCAATTCTTTGATAACCTGTTCGTCCCGGGCCAGGATTTGCTCAATGGCTCTTTTGCGCTGGAGTAACGCTTGCAGATTTTCAGCCGAAGCCAATACCTGGAATTTTCCCAGCCGGTTCAATTTATAGAGTGCCACCAGGCGCTTGGCTACATATTGCTCATTGGCCTTTATCTGTTGAGCGAGATTCTCAGAAGCCGCCGTTGAATCTGCTATCATCCTATTGAGACGTTCGATTTCGCGGCTGAGGCCTGCGGTCCGTTTGCGGGAGCGATCTAATTTTCGATCCGCTCGGTTTAGCTGTTGAATAATATCGCTTTCCTTATGGGTAAACTTTTGAATTTTGGCTCTGCCTTTTTCGATTTCGCGACTGATATCCTGCGCCTTTTTTTTATACGCATCAATCGGCACGTCCGATTCCTGCGCCATTATCAGAGGTCTGGCTGCAAGGATCAAAAGGCATCCCGCCAACAGGCAAAGATTTCGCATCTCCTTGACCTTTTTAGCAAAACGGTCGTTCGTGGAAGTCATTTAGCCACTAAAAAAAATATCACGAAAACACCAAATAGAAAAGGCACGACATTTTTTTCGGGATCTTTTTCTTTCGTGCGCTGGTGTTAAAAATGTCTGTTGAATATATGGTATTGAGCTATGCTTTTAAATACTGCTTGAGTGATATGTAAGCACCAAACCATCCGACCAGCATGCTGAACAAAACGATCATTCCCAGCGCCAGTGGCGATAAAAATCGAATGGTAAACAGGCCGGAAAAAGACCCGGGTTCGATACGGGAGGCCATATACCCGTAGGCCGTCAATAAGATGGCCAAACCAATAATCGCACCGGCGGCACCCTGCATCAGCCCCTGAAAGTAAAATGGGACCTTGATAAAATGCTCTGCCGCGCCCACCAGGCGCATAATCTCAATTTCGTCCCGTCTGGAATAGATGACCAGGCGGATGGTATTGGCCACGATAAACACGGCTGCCATGAAAAAAATCCCACACATGGTATAGCCGGCCAGTGTGAACAAATTAAAAACCTGGCTAAAACGTCCAAGCCACTGCTGCCCGTATTCTACTTCTTGAACCGCATCCAGGGCTTCAATTTGGGTGGCCAGGGCCTCCAGTTTTTCCCAGCGCTGAAATTTGACATCTAATTCGGTTTCAAATGCATCGGGCAGGGGGTTTTTGTCCAGATTTTCAAAAAGAGATGCCTGTCGTTTCATCTGAGATTTTAATTGCCGCAATGCGGCTTCTTTTGAGATGAACCGTATGTCTTTGACACCCTCGAGAGATTTGATTTGACGACCCACCTCCGGCATCTCTGACGGTACAACCTCCGGTTTCACATAGACCATGATCCGCAGCCCTTTTTTCCAGAAATTCATCATATCCCTGGTATTGATAAAAAACAGAATAAAGGTGCTGACAATCAGGATGGATAGTGAAATGGTCAATAGGGTAATGAGATTTAACAACCGGTTGTTGCGAAAGTCTTCAAGGGCTCTTTTAAAAAATAGAATTAGCATAATGTTTTTCGATGATGGCCGATCCTTCCAATCTCCCCTCTTTTAAATACAGCACGCGTCCCCCGATTTTGCGAATGAGCGTTTTATCATGTGTTGCGATAACGACAGTCGCGCCCCGGATGTGAACTCCATGGAGCAATTTCATAATGGTTTCGGCAGAATCGTCATCGAGGCTACCGGTGGGTTCATCGGCCAGTATGATTTTAGGATCCCCGATAATGGCACGCGCAACTGCCACTCGTTGCTGTTCACCCCCGGACAAACTTGGCGGAAGGGCGGTTTGGCGATCTTCCATGCCGACCAATCGAAGCACGCCGTTGACTCTTTTGTGTATCAAGCGCCTTTTCTTCCCCGCAGCTTCGAGCACCAGCGACACGTTATCAAAAACGCTTCGGCTGGCAATCAGTTTGTAATCCTGGAAAATAATACCGAATTTTCTGCGCAGCAATGGCCAGCGCTTGCGAGGAATGCGGGAAAGATTCATTCCATCGATCAAGACTTGACCTTCCGATACCGGTTCAGCCAAATACAGCAGCTTGAGCAGCGTCGTTTTTCCTGCTCCGCTGGCGCCGGTTAAAAAGACAAAGTCATTTTTAAAAATATCTAGCGAAATATCAATCAGGGCTTTTTTGGTACCGTAATTGCGATGAACATGGAACATCCGGATTATGGGGCGTTTCGCATCTGTATCAATCATTCCATCACTTCCTGCCCCATCGCACGGTAAAGGGTGGCTTTTGCAATCTTAAAATTATACAGGGCGTTAAAATAATTGGTCAGGGTATCGGATAGCAATGTCTGGGCATCCAGTACATCGGTCGTGGTGGCCACCTGTTCTTTAAACCGTTCCTGGTTTATACGAAAATTTTCTTTGGCTTGCTCGATGGCTTTTTCAACGGTGATGATGTTTTTTTCGCTTTCGCGGGTCCGCAGATAGGCTGTTTTAACCTCCAGTTCAATGTTGTCAATGATTTGTTCCCGGCGATATTGCGCCTGGGAAAGACGGTGCAATTTTTCTCTAACGCCAAAGTGGGTTCGACCCCATTCCCAAAAGTCCCACTCGGCGGTGGCCCGAATATTCCAGCTACTCGCATCCGAGATGCCTTCGCCGCCGCCGACTTCCCAATCATCACCGCTGCGGATGTATTCTCCTCTTAGATTGACTGAAGGCATGTAGTCCTTTTTGGCCAGTTCAACCTCTTTTTCAGCAATTTCAACGTCGAGGTCTGCCACGGTGATTTCAAGCCGGTTATTGGTGGCCGCATTCAGACAGTATTCGAAATCATGCACAAATGGCGTATAATCGAGGATGTCCTGCAGCTCCACCGGTGCATTGACCCGTCGCCGCAGGAGTATATTGAACTGGGATTTGGCGATCGCTAGATCATTAAGTGCCACAATATGGTCCTGTCGGGCATTGGCCAGCGAGGCCTGGGACTCCAGTAAATCATTAAGCGGGGACATTCCGACCTCGTAAAAATTTTCTGCAACCTCTTTCTGGGCAGCGATCTGGTTCACCCGCTGTCTGGCAACATCCATTAGTTTTAACGCTTTTAAAACCGTGTAAAAGGCGTTCTTGGCATCCAGTATCACATCCTGTCGCGTGATCCGTTCGCTAAATTCAGCTGCGTCTAAGCCCATGTCAGCGATTCGATATTGATTAATCAGCGAAAACCCTCTGAATATCGGCTGGTTAAAGGAGGTCACAAATGTATATTCATCATCGGGACGAACGACAAAATCCGGGCCGGGCCCAAGTCCTGTCAGTTGCTGGGTTTGTTCCCTGTTACGATGGACATAGTCATAGGTGGAGCTGAGCGTCGGGAAAAACTGGGTGATGCTTGCCTTGCGGTTTTCTTGAGCGGCCCTGACTTCTTCCTGGGATTGTTTCAAGTTTAAATTGGCATCAATTGCCATTTTAATTGTATCAGCCAGAGAAAAAACCTCAGGTGGATCATCAGCTTTAGTAACCGCCGGTAAGAGCAGGAGGGTTGCACCGAGTACAAATAAAAATAGATTCCAAAGAAACCTGTTTTCTAGTATCATCTGTCATCCTCTATGAAATGAAATGCGAAGCATTTTACGGATACGAATTGACCGCCTGTGATTTTACTGTTACAAATCTCGGTGAGTTCAGGGAGTGCCTTTCCGGGTTTTCCTTGCTTAAAGCCTCCGCTATACCCCATTAACAGGCTTCTTTTTATTTAGTGGAGGCTTTTTTATATCCAATCACGCTTTTAAAATCAATAATTTCTTCTAACCCATTCATTTTATTGCCGGGACACGTACAATGAAAACAGAATTAATCGATCTGTTGTGTCAAAAGTCCTTCAAATTCAGCCAGGAGCCGATTTATAAACTGGTGTCGGGCCGTATGAGTCAGTTTTACGTCAATTGCAAACCGGTTACACTTTGCGCCAGGGGCATGTTCCTGGCAGGGCACCTGTTATTTGAAGCTATCAAAGACGACGATGTCACCGCAATTGGCGGCCTGACTTTTGGCGCCGATCCGCTGGCAGTCGCTACGGCCTTTGCCTCCGAATTAAAGGCCAGACCGATCAATGCTTTCTCCATTCGTAAGACCCGCAAAGATCATGGGATGATTCGCTGGATTGAAGGTGATATTCAACCGGGTGAACGGGTGGCCATTATTGATGATGTGGCCACAACCGGCGGCTCCACCATAAAAGCCATTGAACGGGCCCGCGCCGAGGGCCTTGAAGTTGTCAGGGCGGTGATTTTAGTTGATCGGCAGGAAGGTGGCGTCGATAACATCCGCAAGCATGTACCGAATGTCTCTAGTATTATTACCCGGGACGAGCTAATTGAGCGGTACAGAATCCTCAAAGATCAATAATTTGGCCTGATTAAACTGTGGGGTAGGTCGCTAAGATGTAGCGGGAGTAATGGAGTATTGGAGCGCTGGAGTAATGGGAACAACTTGAATGATTGCAATTGGTTTTACCAACACTCCATTACTCCAATATTCCACCACTCCATTATTCAGGTATGTAAGTGGCACACGCATCATCGGATTCCCAGGCCGTGACTCGGCTAATGCGGATCGAAGGGTCATCGATTTTGGTTTGAAGTTCAGTGGCCACAAAATAAGCAATATTTTCCGATGATGGTTTCCCGTCGGGTATATAATCAAGCTCGTTTAAAAATTTGTGATCCAATTTTTTGATCACATCCGCCAGATGGGCTTTAATCTCCCCGAAATCCATCAACACACCACCGGCATTTAATTTGTCTCCAATGACATTTACCTCGACCTTCCAATTGTGACCGTGCATATTTTCACATTTAGACCCGACCATTGTTAGTTGATGGGCCGCGGCAAAGCGTGTGACGACTTTTAGTTCAAACATGTCATTAACCCAAAAAAAGGAGCCAAAATTTGAAAACTAGCCGGTTGCTTTATTGGCATTTCCTTTAAGGATATTTTTTAGTTTGTGAGAAATTTTTTTAGACTCGAGTTTGGCAAATTCCTTTAAAAGCACTTCCTGCTTTTTGGTAAGATGGGTTGGTGTCTTAATAGCGACCTGGATGATTTGGTCACCCCGTCGGGCTGTTCTTAACGATGGAATGCCTTCTCCATGAAAATAAAAAATATCACCCGGCTGCGTGCCTTTTGGAACCTTCAGCGTTTTGTCACCGTTTAAGGTCGGTACGCTGATTTTATCGCCCAGAGCAGCTTGGACAAATGATATCGGGATCTCACAAATGATATCGGTATCCCGCCGTTTGAAGAACTCATGCGGCTCGACATGGATAAAAACATATAAATCACCGGGGGGGCCACCGAAGAAACCCGGCTCGCCCTCTCCGGTCAGGCGCAACCGTGAGCCGTTATCGACGCCGGCCGGGATTTTGACCGCAACTGTTTTATGGACCATTACCTGGCCCGCACCCCGGCACTGTGGACAGGGATGCGGGATAATCTGACCATTACCCCGGCATGTCGGACATGCGGTACGGACCGTAAAAAAACCCTGACTGCGGGACACCTGGCCGGCGCCGTTGCAATGCCGGCAACTTTCCGGCTCGGTGTCTTTTTCGCAGCCATTGCCGCCGCAATCGGGACAGATTTCCCGCTTTTCGATTTTGATCTCGGTTTCGGTACCAAACACCGCCTCCATAAACTTAAGATTCAGATCATACCGTAAATCCGCCCCGGGCATAGCCCGGCTTCTTGAGCGTCGGCGGGACGTGAAACCAAAAAAATCCTCGAAAATATCGCCGAAGCTGGAAAAGATGTCTTCAAAGCCGCCAAAGCCGCTGAAACCGGTATTCTCGAGGCCCGCATGTCCGTACTGGTCATAAAGAGAGCGTTTTTGCGGATCCCGCAGGACTTCATATGCCTCAGCAGCTTCCTTGAATTGCTCTTCTGCTTTTTTGTCGTTTGGATTTCTGTCCGGGTGGTATTTCAATGCCAGTTTTCGGTAGGCGGCTTTTAATTCGGCGTCAGATGCGTTTCGGCTGACATTTAGAATCTCGTAATAATCCCGTTTGGTACTCATAACAATTTCCAATTAACCCATCGCAAAGTCTTCCATCAATGAAAGTGTAAACTGGAGATATGCGTTTTTGTAATCTTGGAATAATGGAATCGTGGAACATTGGAATAATGGGTTTATAATGAATCTGATCCATCAAATCTTACCGCAAACCGCTGCCATTTTTCCAATATTCCAGCATTCCACCATTCCATGCGGGCAAGGGCCCGCATTTTGATTTAAAGTAATGCAAGTATGTTTGATGTCAATTTAGCGGTTTGATAATCTTTTCTGGGTGCGTGTACTGAACAGAAAGAGCACAACGGTCAGGCTCATAACAGCTGCTCCCAGAGGGAACGCAGCTTTCAGTTGATATACATCCATCATCAGGCCGCCGACTAAAGAGCCGCAGAGCATTCCCAGACTGTGCGCCAGCGTCAAAATGGCCATTACAGATCCCATCGAGTCGGTTTCGCTGCCTTTCAGGACGCCAATGGCCATCAAAGCCGGTACGCAGATGCCACCGCCAATGCCAAAAAGAATGCAGGCCCAGATCAGTCCTGTCAGGTCCGGCACCCATTCAAACGCAAAAATGGCCCCCGCAACGATCAGTCCTCCGGACGCCACCATCCAGCGCTTGTTGATTTTGTCGGCCAAATAGCCCATGGGTATATGCAGTACGCCACTAACCAGCACACCCAGCATGATGAGTATGCCGATGGCCGAACTTGAAGCATTATATTTAATTTTGGCATACAGTGGCAGAAAGGTCCAGATAATTCCGATGCACAGGATATGCGAAAACCGGAAAAGAAAAATACTGGCAATATCCCGATTCGAAAATAGCGTTTTCCATTCGACCGGTGATTTTCCGCTGCTGAGATATTTTTCTGAGCGGGCTGGCGGCAGTAAAAAAAGACTCAAAAAAAATCCGATGAGGGCCAGCAGCCCCATACAGGCAAATGAGGTTTGTAGACTGAAACGGTCATGGATGACACCACCTAAAAAGGGTCCGATGCTCAGCCCGCAGAACATGGACATGTTAAATAATCCCATGCTGAAGCCTTCATTTCCAGGCGGGGTAATATCACCAATATAAGCCTGAATGATGGGCATGAGCATGGCCGATGCAATCCCCTGAAAAAACCGCAGGACAATCAGCGTATTGATATCTTTGAAAGCAATAAATCCCAATGAAATGGCCGCGTAGGCCAGGAGTGCAGGTACAATCAGGGGCTTGCGCCCCTTGCGGTCTGAAAGACGGCCAAAATAAGGCAGAAAAAGTGTTCGCGCCAGCGAAAAAGAGCCAAAAATCATGCCAATGTAAAAACCGCTGGCCCCTAGCTCATGGGCGTAAACCGGAAGCAACGGTATCACAATGCCGACACCGGTAACGGTTGCAAATATCGAAAAAAAAAGAGTGGCAAAAATTTTTTTATCGCCAATATTCATGGATCATGGATCAGGGTTCAAGGGTTCTGGGTTTCAAGTCAGATTTCAATCTTCAGAGGTCAGACGACAGAAGACAGATTGGAAATATAGAAAATGAAGCGCGCTATCTGGCCTCGACTTGGCTGCTAGAAGCCAGTTGCCAGCGGTCAGCACCTACCAGCCCAAGATGATCGCGACGCTGCCGACCAGCCAGCAATACGGTGCGAACATATGCAGGCCTCCTTTTTTGACGACCTGCAGCAGTGCTCTCAAAGCAGCATAGCCCACAATTGCGGCCGTGACGGCACCCACCAGAGGAATTTTGATAGACACATCAATTTCGTATAAACCATCCTTGAAACTCAGCAGTCCGGCTCCGACAATAGCCGGTATAGACAGCAAAAAGGAATAGCGCGCCGCCATTTCTCGCTCGACACCCAGCAGCAGCCCGATGCTGATCGTTGAGCCCGATCGTGAAATGCCGGGGACAATGGCCAATCCCTGTACAATACCGATGAAAAATGCGTTTTTAGGGTTCAGGCGGTCGATACCGGGCAGACGGGCACCTCTTATCGTCCAACGGGTAAGCCATAACAGCGAGCCGGTCAGCATCAGCATCAAACCGACGATCAAAACAGATGAAAATAGCCGATCGGCAATTCCGCTAAATGCCAACCCTATTAAAGCCGTCGGGATGGATCCGATGACGATGAGCAAAGCCATTTTTAGTTCAGGATCGGATCTAATCGCCGCTAGCGCGCGCTCTTTTTTTCCTGCCTCAGAAATAAGCCGCAGCAGCGCCGCCACCATATTTTTGATGTCACGGTGAAAGACAGCACTGACAGCCACCAATGTACCCAGGTGGACGCATACATCAAAAAAAAGTTCGGCTTCCTTGATTCCCAGCAATTGTTGCAGCAACACCAGATGGCCGGAACTGCTGACCGGCAAAAATTCGGTCAAACCCTGGATAATGCCCAGTATGATCGCCTCAAATGTTGTCATACTCTCCGATACCTAACAATGGTTGTAGAAATTTTGGTCATTCGATATTGTTTCGAGTTTCGGATTTCGATTTTCGAGCTTTCACAAATAGTTACACATCAATGATTTCACCTGTTTTTTCGGTTCCGTATCCTCCCAGGGCCTCCACGCGTTGCTTAAAGTCACCGTTGTTGATGATTTCAAACAGGATCTGAAATGCATCGGTTTCGAAAAATTCCGGCAGGACGACCAGGTCGTATTGTTCGGTGACCACTGGGATAAAACCCAAGTCCAGGGCTTTGGCGGCGGCATAGATTCCCAAACCGGCATCTGCAGCGCCGCTCAGCACCGATACGGCCACAGCCATGTGGGTAAATTCTTCGTTTTGATAACCATTAATATCGGCGGCTTTGGCGTCTAACTGTTTTAATTTGTAATCCAGTAAAATACGCGTGCCGGACCCGATTTGCCGATTGATAAAGGAGATGTCTTTGCGAGCGAGATCGGCAATTCCGCTGATCTGTTTGGGGTTTCCCTTTTTTACGATCAGACCCTGATCGCGCTGTACCAGATGAACCAGCTTAACGGGCGATTGCGGCAGATGTTTCTTTAGGTAGGATATATTATAGGATCCATCTGTCGTATCGAGAAGGTGGGTGCCCGCCAGATGGCATACGCCGCGCTTAATGGCCATCAGACCGCCCATACTGCCGACATGACTGGATGAAAGGGTGAATTCACCGTGAGCGGCTTTAAGTCGATCGGCAAGAACATCCAGGGTATTGTCATGGCTACCTACGATGACAATCGTTTTTCGGATGGCCGATAGCGGGCGCAGCAGTTCCGCTGAAACCGTTTCTGAATCGTTGATGCCTTCGACGTGGTTGGGTATACGAATGATGCCATCGGCTTCGGTGATGGATGTAATGGTGCCGGCGCCTCTGGGTAGCGGGGTCGCCACAATACAGCCGCGCACCTCTCCCATTTTTACGCGCACGAATTCCTCCACCCCGAGTTTGGAAGCAATCTTTTTCGTCGGCCGGACATCGATGGTTTCCCGTGGCGTCTGGGGCTGCCCGAGAAAGGCCTGCAGCAGCGGTTGGACAAATTGTTCAAAAGCAATAATGGCCGAAACCGGATAACCCGGAATGCCAAAGACCGGTTTGGTTGCAACCGATCCGATGACGATGGGCTTGCCGGGCATGATCGTTACGCCGTGAACGTGAATTTTGCCCAGTTCGCCAATGGCGGTTTTGGCAAAATCTTCAGAGCCGGCTGAGGACCCGCCGAGTACCAGGACTATTTGATAATCCTCATCTGCGCCGGCTTTGATGGCTGCTTTAATCTTGTCGGTATCGTCTCCAACCATATCGTGGCGCCGAAAAGTGCCGCCAAATTTTTCAATCAGCTTACCCAGGACGAACGAATTGGTTTCCAGTACCTGCCCGGGCCGAAACGCTTTAAGCTCGAGTTGACGCCAGTCCACCAGTTCCGATCCGGTGGGGATAATCAACACCTTTGGCCTGATTTTAACCGGAACCGTAAACACACCGCCTGATAATAGGGCGCCCACGCAATAGGGCGTGACCACATGATTCTGAGGAAAAAGCAATTCAGTGGCAACAATGTCCTCTCCGACTCTGCGAACATTTTGCCAGGGAAATACAGGCGCTTCGATGACAACGCGGCTTTCGTCCTGCGCATTGACATCTTCGACCATGATGACCGCATCGGTACCTTGCGGCAGGACATGGCCGGTATTGACATAAAACGCTTCCCGCCCGACGTTCAGCGTTTTGGGCGCAGCGGCGCTGGCGCCAAAGGTGATTTCGGCTTTAACAGCGAGTCCGTCCATTGCGGCCAGATGAAAATTGGGAGAGGACAGCCGGGCGTTAACCGGTTCGGCCAGGACACGCCCGACAGCATCCGGTACCGGAAGTTCTTCGCTTGCCAGCGGAGGCAGGTTGGAAAATGTCTGAAAAAGGATCTCCCGGGCTTCCGCCAGTGTTTTCATCTTCAGGTAGACGGTTCGTCCCTTATACATATATATCTCCGTTTTAATAACATTCAGGTGTCAATCTTGTAGGTTTCAATTACCGGAGTATTGGAGTCCTGGAGTATTGTATTTTTAGATCATCTGACGCCTTTTTTTCCAGTACTCCACTACTTCAGTTCTCCACCACTCCAGCTTAGAAATGGAAAAGAAATGTCACGAAACCATTACATCGGAATAACCTCTACCAGCACACCCTTATCGAGCCCTTCCGTATTGATATCGATTTGAATCAGACCGTTGGCATTGACCATGGTGCTGATCAGCCCGGATTTTCCCAGCACCGGATCCGCCCATAAGCGATTGCCCTCACGGCGCAGCCGGACCCGAATAAAGTCAACGCGGCCCTGTTTTGACGCCACATTGCGGCTCAGCCTGGCCTGCAGTCGCAGCCCGCCATCTTCCGTGGCCGGACGCCCGCCCAGATGTTGGACAAAGGGCCTAACGACCATTGAAAATACGATCATGGCTGAGACAACATGCCCGGGCATTCCCCACAATGACTTGTTTTTAGCGCGGGCCAGAATGGTGGGTTTGCCGGGACTGATGGATATGCCGTGGACCAGAATTTTTGCATCCTGCAAAGCGGAAAACACATCAACGGTGTAATCACGGCTGCCCACTGAACTGCCGCCGGAGATTAAAACCATATCGCAATGCTCGAGCGCCAGTCTGCATTTTTCAAGCAGCATTTCGAAATTATCCCGAACGATTCCGTAGGATTTGGCGACCGCACCGGCTTCATCGACCAGGCCTGCAAGTGTATAACTGTTGATATCGCGGATTTGTCCCATCCGCGGCTTTTCGTTGATGGGTATAATTTCGTCGCCGGTGGAAATAATGCCGACCACCGGTTTCCGGTAAACGGTTATCTGCTGTTTGCCCAGAGCGGCCAGCAACCCCGCCTCCTGCGGACGTATGCCCTGCCCATTCTTCAGCACAGCCGTATGTTTTGAAATATCTTCGCCGATAGCGATCATATTCTGGCCGGGAGCCACGCTGCGATAAACTTCTATGGTAGTGTCATCGATGGCTTCGGTGTGTTCAATCATCACCACGCTATCAGCGCCCCGGGGAACCATTCCACCGGTGGCGATTCTGGCGGCCTCTCCGCGGGCAATTTCAAATTCCGGCGTTTGTCCCATGACGATGTTACCCGTGATGGTCAGATAAGCTGGATTGCCTTCGCTGGCGCCAAAAGTGGAAGCACCTTGAACCGCATAGCCATCTACAATCGTGCGCGGAAAATCAGGTAAATCTTCTTCAGCAACGATATCTTCGGCCAGAACTCGGTCGATCGCATCCGTCAGGGCAACCTTCTCCACGCCGATTGGCTCAAATGCGCTGCGATATTTCAATACGGTTTCTAAGTCTGTGACCTTGTA
>Ga0209536_100012289_pt1 | contig 12462 bp, 12 predicted proteins | sample DeeMarSeWOR28_12_FD_187461 | JGI IMG/M metagenome (GOLD analysis project Ga0209536, IMG submission 187461) | Marine sediment microbial communities from White Oak River estuary, North Carolina - WOR-2-8_12 (SPAdes) (version 2) | ecosystem: Environmental > Aquatic > Marine > Intertidal zone >...
GCCGATGTCATAATCAACAGATATGCAACTACCACCCATTGGATAGCCGACATTGTCGCACCGAGACTATCTTTCATGGTGACTAAGGATACATTAACAATGGAAGAATCAAGTGCACTAAGGAATACACCGAAACTTGTTGCTAGCACTATCTTGTAAGGCCCAGGTGTTGAGGATTGTGGATTTGAATCGGTATCTATGCTCATCTATGGACCATCTTCTTCGTGTGACACAAAACAGCCAAATTGGGATGTCAGTGGTTCTCTGCAGTCAACCTCAACTGCTTAATTGCCTTTCCGGTTTGGCACGAAACCATTTTGAGGTTCTGTCGCAAACTCGAGACCATGCCTAATTGGAAGATAATGATGAGAAAAGCAAAAGAGGATGTCCTAGGTGCTGTTGAGGTTTGGAAGGATGTTCTTCAAGAAACCTTTGGGTCACGACTTGAGTATGCATATGCGAAAGGATCTGCCCTGAAGGACTGGGATTCGCCTGTCGACTATGTTCCAGTGATTAGTGATGTGGATATTCACATCATGCTGACTGATTCCAATCCTCTTTTCCCCAACACATCTCAAGGGTTTGCGTCCTCAATAGAGGTTTCAAGGATATTTGAGGAAAGATTCATGGAGATGAAGAGTGAATTCCTTCACATCCCTCGCTCTCAAGTTGTTCACATCAATCCTATTCTAGATGATCCTTCATTCATTCTTCCACAAGTATCAGATGTTCATGTCATGGTGGGTACACCAACTGATAGTCGGGTTCCTGCTGATGAGGAGGTCCGAACCAACGATTATAATGAGTTACTTGAATTGTCTAATTATCTATCGGACCTTCCAAGACAAGCTTTTGACAGAGTTGGTCTTGACTTCTGGGCTTTGCTTCGCAGAATGTGTTGGAGAGTGTCCCCAACTCCAGTCCGACTTCTCACACAAGATCTCCCTCATCCTTTGGAAGTTTGGAAATGGAATCGTACAAGAGTCTTGAAGGAGTTGAGAGATCGTGAATTCGTATTTATCGCCGATTCATATCGGAAGTACTATGAAACTGGTTGGAACCTATTCTTGTCAGGTTTTGCTGGTTTTGTAGAAATCCGGGAAACTGTTGTTCACGGTTATGCAGTGCTCCAAGGATGTTATGATGCTGTGATAAATCGTCATTCAGTAGAATAACAAATAATCTATGGAGTGGACCTGTGCCACCCTTCTTTGACAATGAGTTACGTATCTCTTTCTTGGTGAATGATGTATTTCGAAACTTTTCGACTTGTGAGTTCTTGCTCGATTCTCTTAACATGAACCGCAATCACTGACTCTGCATTCTTCAGTGAAACCAGGCTCAGTCTGAGATCACTATCAGTTGCCGACTTTACCCTATCTGGTAAGATTGCTTGGAACTTCAGGTGTCTTTGGTCCGCCAAGTTCGCAGTCGTTTCCATCACCATTTTTGAGTTGGTTACATTTGATAATAGAACATATTAAGCAAATAAGCAATTGTTTTCAAATTGTAATATAATAGTTACATTTTGAAAGTTTCAATTGTGCACAAAAAGGAGCCGACCGAATACAAACTTTCAGCCATGAAGCCTTTTGCTATCATATTGTTTTCAAAAGAACACAAATCGAATACAATCTGTGAAATGGTTTTTTTGTTGAAAAATTAAATTGGCCTCAAAAATCCGAAAAAAAAACTTGATTTTATGAGATTATCAGACTAAATCATAATCGTATAGTTTTGCGACTGGACCTGTGCTTCTCCTTATGCTTTCTTTTTCTTCATCAGTATATTGGACAGAATAGTATGATGGAGGTCGGAGAGTCTTCACATATCTCTGCTTTACAGCCTCAAATGTACTGGGATCAAGCTCAGTGTGCTCAATGATTCTATCTATAGCCGCATCGGGAGACTCGCAGAGAGTCTCATATCTGACAACTAGAGCTGCTTTCTTGAGACTGTGGTTTTTCTCCAGGACATCGTGAACATGGGAATAGACAGAAGCCCAATACTTAGCCCATCCACTGACATAGGTCTCCTTTCGCCTCCAGAGGTTTCTGATTTCTTTGACAGTGTTGGTGTTGTCAAAATTGATGCAGACCTTTGCGGTGCCGAATTCTCGATGGCCAATAATCTTGGTCCAATCTAAAAGACGGGGATCGTTTCGCTCCACCTCACTCAATATGATATCCTGCTTTGCGAGTGATGCTATATGGTCGAAGGGATTTCGAACGATTATCAGGAACTTGACACTTGGAAAAATCTTCTGGAGGTATTCCATTCGAGCAACATTGTAATTATTCTTTGCAGCATACCTGGTGCTTGACTGGTATTGCACAAGCTTTCGAATATGATCCCGATAGAATGTTTCAAACTCAGGATTATTGGTGTTTCGTTTCATAACATTAGACTTTGCCTCGTCCAGCGCGTTCTCGAAAAACCTTTGCCAAAAGATCTCCTCAACTGCCTCCGGACTATTCCTGTTGACCATTATTCTGTCCTTGTGAACTCGTTCTGTAGGCGACAGCATTAATGGAGTTTTGTCTGCAATCTTTTGCATCCAACGAGGCATATAGGGCATCACCATGTGCAGATACCTATGTGTTGCCACATCCGGGTGTTGGCTTAGCATCTCTAGCGTGATGGTTGTTCCTGCTCTTGCCAATCCAGTGACATAGATTGGTCTATCGACATTCAAGGTTTCGAGAAGCTTCTTCCTCCTTGAGAACTCCAATGTATGAAGAGTATCTCCTACTGCTGGAAAGGACTTTGCCAGCTTAGCTATGAAGTACATAGGAGCTGGGAAATCGAACTGCGCTTTACCACTCTCGGACCTCTTAATCTTCATCTACTTGTCAACCTACCTGATTGCGTCCTCATAAACCTCATCAGTCAATAGACCAATCGAATGAATCTTGGCGAGGATTATGTTCACAGATTCAGCCACTGTTTGTTTGTCGGTTTCTACAACTACATCTGGTTCAAGAGGTTCCTCATATGGATCATCAATCCCGGTGAACTGCTTAATCTCTCCAGCAAGCGCTTTCTTATAGAGACCCTTTGGGTCTCGCTCAATACACACATCTAGTGGAGCCTTCACAAAGACCTCGACTGTGTTTGGGATTTGCTCCTTTGCGTATGCCCGTGTTTCTCTATACGGAGAGATCAATGCCACAATTACGATGACACCATTCCTCGCCATTAACTTCGAGCAGAAGATGACTCTCCTATTGTGTTCATTCCGGTCTTCCTTTGAGAAACCTAGGTCTCTACTCAACCCTTTCCGGATCTCGTCACCGTCCATTACCTCAATGTATCTTGTATCGTTGAGTCGTTTGACTAGTTCTTGGGCAAGTGTTGTTTTGCCACTTCCAGACAGACCTGTGAGCCAGATGCAAAATCCTTGTTCCATTGAAATCAATCCTGTTTGTCTTCACTTGATGAAAGGATTCTCAAAATCCAGTATCGTTTTTGCTACCTCCTTTCTCATCATGTCTAATGGAGGAGGTTCACCCTTGGAAAGCAACTCCCTGATTTTCGTACCTGCGAAGTTGACGATGTCATCTCCTGTGTGGGGACAGACTTTGTCATTGGCAATGCTACCACATCTCTTGCAATAGAAGAATGACCTGAACTTAATGGGTTCAATCCCAAGTTCTGGATACTCCTCAAAAATCTCGTGTGCATCAAAAGGACCATAGTATTTACCGACACCTGCATGATCTCGCCCTACTATGAAATGAGTGCACCCGAAATTCTTCCGCATAATAGCGTGGTGTATAGCTTCCTTTGGCCCGCCATATCGCATCTCTGTGTGGAGTACTGACATTGTAGCTGACTCTTTGGGGTAGTAATTCTCCATGAGTGCTTTGTAGCTCTCAAGAATTACCTCATCCTTGAAATCGCCACTTTTCTTTTTCCCGATCAACGGATTGATGAATATGCCATCAACCATTGACAGTGCAGTCTTCTGTACATATTCATGACCAAGATGAGGTGGGTTCCTTGTCTGGAATGCGACAACAGATTTCCATCCCATATTCTTGAAGAACTCTCGCGTCTCCTTCGGACTGCGTGTATAGTCTGGAAATGGATTACCAATCTGATTAAGAAATATGAGTCCTCCACCAATCAGTTTGTCTTTCATTCCACTGATTTTTGCTACGCCTGGATGGTCATTATCCGTTGTTCCAAAAATCGACTTAGCAAACTCCTTCTTCTCATATGAAAAGATGTCATCAATAGTCATGACTGCAATCGGGTCACCATTCAGATTGATTCCTATGTCATCTCCGACGCTAATCCCTTCCATTTCAGATTTACTGATATCAAACACGATCGGAATTGTCCAAGGAACATCAGATGTCAAACGTCCTCGACTTAGGACACTCTCATAGTCGCTTCTTGTGAGAAAGCCTTCAAGAGGGCTGAAAACACCCTTTGCGATGTTGTCAATTTCCTGTGCCAAATCCTTCTTGATGTCAAAAGAATGCAATTCTGAGAACTCTGATATGATGTCCTCTCTCTTTTTTTCAGAAGCTGTTAGATTGATTAGTTTTCCACCATGGGGAGATATCACGGAATCATTTCCTATCAGGACTGAAACCTAATCAGCCACCTGAACAAGCTCGAACCAGAGTAGCTAGTTAATAATCATTACGTATCGTTTTGATTTCTTTCATAAAAACAAGACATGGGGGATAGTACAATCCCCCAGTTTAGAACTGCGATAATGCACCCTTTGCCCTAACATATCGTTCAGCTCGTCTGAACAAGAGTGTCCCAAGTACGATGAAGATTATGTCTAGTAAGAGGAGTGCACCCACTGTTGTGAGAAGAGCAGGACCTGTCAAAGAGCCCATCAGGAATCCTCTGAAGCCCTCAACGCTCCACGTCATTGGAGACCCATATGAGACGTACTGCAGTATTGGTGGTAGAACCGCTATAGGATAGGTCAGTGGTGCAACCAAGAACAGGATGCTGGAGAGAAACTCCACAACCATCCAAGCTTGCTTAGCAAGCAACACAATGCACACAATCGCAAACACCAACCCTTGGAGTCCGATTATTGAGAGCGCTATAATACCTAGAGCAGGCATGACTCCCCAGAGGTTTAGATTGACTCCAAACAATATCACTGAAGCCCCCAACTGGAGAACCACTCCGAGACCGCCGTGCTGGATGTTATGTAGTGTTGATCCCCAGACAAGAGTGTCTCTTCTCATAGGTGTGGACATGAGGGTCTCTAGTGTACCAACATTCTGTTCTCTTCTTAGAGCAAATCCTGTTCCCCACATCAGACTAACCGCAAGTCCTGTGAACGCACTACCAATTGCGATATAGGTCAACCAGTCAGTGGTTCCTGCGACCTCCGCAAGATATGCTGACTCCGAACCTCCTGCCACTGCTGCTCCCAGGATGAGGGATGGAATGAACCAGAGGAATGGCATTATGATGAACCAAAGAACCGAGAGAGGGTAGCTGAACTCTACCTGCCACTGTTTCACAGCAAGTGCATTAGCTGCTCTGATCTCTGCTCGAAGTCCTCTCCGCCTCCACATTTTCTCAAAGATAGATTCCTCTTTCACCTCAGAAACCTCCCATATGCCCTCTCTGTTTGGTCCACTTCTCTGCATATCTGAAGATACCAATCCCAACAATCCAGAAACAGACTGCAAGCAGTCCAAGACCAAGAATTGCCTGAGAGAATGACAAGAGGTCAACTGCTCCATTGATCGCAATCTCTCGAATCGTGACAATCCCGATTGTCGTCGGAACTAAGTATGAAACAAACTGCACAGATCGAGGAAGAGCTTGGACAGGGTAGTTGATGGGTGAAACCATAAAGGTCATCTCAGAAATCATCTGCGTCAGCACACTTGGGTCCTTGAACACAAGAATCAATCCTGCCAGCATGAAGCTGAACCCATAGAGTGCAATGACCATCAATATGAGGATGATGATGGTTGGTAATATTGCAACTATCGAGTATTCAAGTCCAAAGAGAACTATGCAGATACTCAACAGGATTCCAGCCTGCATTGTCCCTTGGATAGTGTCAGATATAGCTGCGCCTAGGAGGATGCTTATCCTCGGAACTGGAGTGCTGAAGAGCGGCTCTAGGGTTCCAGACATCTGTTCCCAGCGGAAGTTGTTCCCAATAGCCCAGATCGAATTGTCCAGATACATGAAGACAAACCAACCTATGACGACAAACTGGATATAGTCGTTGAATCCTGAGATACTCGTGAAGTGAGCACTGGTCCCAGGTCCTGCAATCGCAGTCGCCATCAAGATGAAGGGAGCGAACCAGAAGATCGGGAGGATTCCCCAGACCAAGAAGTTAGCCGGGTATCTGATGGCAATCCTCAGGTTCTTCACTGCAAAGGTCCGTGCAGCCGTCCAGTCCATAGCTCGTGACTTGAAGCTTTCAAGATACTCACTGGTTTCATGGATGACCTCTTCTTGAGTCTCATGTACAAGCTCGGTCAATCCTCAATCCTCCTTCCAGTTAACTGTAAGAACACGTCATCGAGAGTGGGCTCTTTCACCTCAAAATGCTCTACCTTCACACCCTTTGTTGAGTGCATGTAGTTGAGCAACTTGTGAGCCATCTTGTAACCGTTCTGTGCCGTAACTACAAGATCTGAGTGTCCGTTACGTGTCTTCATGGATGCTGACATGACCATCTCCATTTTCATAATAGCCTCAATGTCTGGCGTTCCAACCACTTTCATATGGAGACTGTCGTAGTCCCTCACTCCTTCTTTCAACTCGTGAGACGTTCCAAAGCTCTTTATCTCTCCCTCGTTGATGAGGGCAAGTTTGTCACAGAGCATGTCTGCCTCATGCATGTAGTGAGTGGTCAGCAAGATAGTTTTATCATGCAGTTTCTCACTGATGTACTTGCGAAGGTCTGAAGCAAAGGTCGGATCGAGACCTTGGGTTGGTTCATCTAGCAAGAGCACGGGAGGATCGTGAATGAGAGCTCGTGCGAAGACGATTTTCATTCTCATCCCATGACTCAAGTTCTCTGCCTTCTCGTCAGCTTTCTCTGAGAGACCCATCCTCCCAAGTAGCTCATCAGCTCGCTCCTTTGCCTCGTGGGTCGGCATACGGTAAAGCTTAGCGAAGAAAATCATGTTCTCTCTCGCACTCAGCTTCCAGTATATGCTTCTCTCATTTCCTTGACATACACCCATCGATGCTCTGGCGTATGTGGATTGCTTTAGTACATCATACCCGTTCACTCTGGCAGACCCAGAGGTTGGGAGGACAAGGGTTGCGAGGCATTTGATCAACGTCGTTTTCCCTGCACCGTTGGGTCCAAGTAAGCCATAGATTTGACCCTTCGGAATATCCAGTGAAACCGACTTGAGAGCCTCTACCTTCTTCCTCTCGGTAGGAATGATGATAGCCTTCCTCTTTACACTGATGAAGGTCTTTGATAGGTTCTCTATTTCTATAGCGTTACTTGTCAACGTTTAGTACCTCCCCAAACAAGGTGAGTTATTGTCGGTGTTCATATAGCCCATTGTATCACTCAGGTCTCCAGTACCCGAGTGAAAAGAAATCGCCCGGGTTATTCCCGTTGTTTTGTTCTGAGCATGCGAAACACCTAGCGCCGAGGGTCAGGTCTTAGTATATGAATTTTTGCACAAACGTAGGATGACTATGTGTTCATTCCGATAGTCTATTAGGTAGGTTCCAAAAACACAACGATACTATGCAGGTAACCCCCGACTTGATTCTTGGATCAATCATTGGTCTGATTGGTGCCGCTCTGTACGGTTTCTCAGTTGTTGTATATCGTTCTCAAGCAGATGAGATTAATCCAATTGCAGTCAGTTCAATCAAGATGTGGGTTGCTTTACCGTTCATGATCGTAATGACATTCCTTCTCCCAGGATTAGCGGCCGCGTTTCTGCCATTAGCAACCATATTATTGCTTTCAATCTCAGTCCTTTTAGGAGCAGTAATTGGGGATACAATCTACTTATGGAGTCAAGAGCGGATTGGAGTTTCCTACGCATTCCCAATAGCAATGTCGTTTCCGATCATCACTTTCTTCATGACTGTTACATTCTTGAATGAGCCCCTCATTCTGTCAAGGCTTGCAGGTGCTATCATCGCAGTTATTGGGATCATTCTGATATCAAACGAACAGAATAGAAATCAGAAAGAGAGTGATACTCACGCAAAACTGGATATCCTTGGTATTCTCGGAGCCATTGTCACAGCGCTTCTCTATGCGACAGGAACAACAGTACTTCAGGTTGGTATCGAAGGAGTCGATCCAATAGCTGGAAATCTAATACGTGTCTTAGTTGGCTCAATTGCCTTCATACCGATGGTGGTTGTTGCTCGAGTTGGGGGAGTGGCTTTACCTACAAGAAGAGCCACTATTCATGTTATAATTGCAGCTTTCTTTGGGATGGCAATAGGGTCTCTCCTCTATGTCGCGGCAGTGGCGATGGTTGGAGCCGCAATCATGTCTGTGATCGCTTCAACGGCTCCACTCTTCGCGGTTCCAGTATCTGTATTGATCCTGAAGGAGAAAGTGACTTCAATTGCTGGAGTTGGTATTCTCGCCACCATCATTGGAGTTATTCTTGTCGTGCTAGGTTTCTAGATCACGGAGCCGCGACTAACTCAACATAACCCTCAAAGACATCGTTACCACGTTGGAATCGCACGCGTAGCTTTGTTCCAACCCTGCTTCGTATTATTCTCTTTCGGAGTTCTTCCATTCCTGAGATTTCCTCGTCATCGATGGAAATTATAACATCTCCTGGTTCTAACCCCATCGTTCTTGATGGTCCTCGTGGCACTTCAACTAGTAGGGCGCCCTTATCCACCTGAAGATTGTAATGAGATGCAATACCTTTGTTCAGGGTAACACCAACGATGCCCATCCATGGAGTCTGAACTGTCCCAGTTTCCACAAGCTCATCAAAGACTCCCTTCAATGTGTTCACAGCAATTGCAAAACCTATACCCTGACTCCAAGGAATCATTGCTGTGGGGACTCCGATTAGGTTACCTTGAGAATCGACTAGTGCTCCTCCACTATTTCCGGGATTGATTTGAGCTGAAGTCTGGATGAGTCCTTCAAGGAAAGATCTCTGACTCTGAATAGTACGATCTACAGCACTCACCATCCCAAAAGTGACCGTTGAGCCAAGTCCAAGAGGATTACCAACAGCAATAGCGAATTGTCCAACTTTGAGACTCTCTGAATCACCCAACTCGATTGGATTGAGTCCCTCTGCGTCAATCTTCAGAATGGCAAGATCTCTAACTTTTGATTCACCTACAACAACTGCTTTGAAGTTGCGCCCATCATGAAGTGTGACATCAACATCACGAGCACCCTCAATCACATGTGCATTCGTCACGATGAATCCTGTGTCTGTGAGAATGACTCCCGAACCCTGTCCCTTTACTGGTACAATACGGGATAATTGAGTTCTGGCAAGTCTTGTGGTCGAAACACTCACAACACTGGGAACGACCTCTTCTACAACTTCAACAATTTTTTTCTCAAGTTCAAAAGACATGTTATTAACTATAGTGCAAGCGATATTAACTTGTCTGAATGTACATGCTTAACTCAAAGGATTTTTCGGGAGCTTTTGATAAGGAAGAAGTATTGATTCTTGTGTGATGATTGAAGTGATAGAATGGTTGAACATCATAGTATTAGTAGTATCAACAATTCTCTTCCTGTACTTCTATGTCAAGAGTGTGAGCCCTGCACAGCTTGAGAAGAAGATTGGAGATGTGGCATATCCAAAATGCATGAGATACCGGTTGATTGCTGGAGCATTTGAAGGGATTACTGTCATCAACTATGTGATCTATTTCTTCTACCCTCTCCCTATTGGGATATCGCTGGTCTTACCTTGGCCATGGTTGGTTTCAGTCCTCATTGGAATCATCATTCTGATTCCAAGTCTCTATCTGATGGTGATTGGAATGAAAGACGCTGGTCGAGAAACCCTCGAACCGAGGAAAGAGCACACACTCTATGGTGGAATCTATGAAACTGTTCGTCATCCCCAAGCAATCGGTGAGTCCGTTCTATGGTTTCCTTTTGCCTTCTTCCTTAACTCGCCATTCCTAGTTCTCTACTCATTCATCTGGATCCCCATTTTCTATATCATGTGTATAGCGGAGGAGAGAGACCTTGTAATCCGATATGGGCAACCTTACCTTGAGTACAGGGAAAGAGTAGGTTTCCTGATACCGAAGCGGTCGAAGAAATGAATACCGACACATAGTAACCTATTTCAAACTAGAAACAGCCCAAATCTCACAATGTCAACTCCGTTTATGAACAATGGAAGATACTTGGTCAGCAAGGTAGCTGCCAGCGCTGATTTGAAATCATCAGTTCAAGGGGCAGTTGATCTCATTGGAGGGATTGACAAGGTCATTGGTCCGGGTGATAAAGTCACAATCAAGCCAAACCTCAATACAGCTGACCCCTATCCCGCATCGAGTGATCCAGCATTCATCAAAGCTCTAGGTGAGGTCATTCTGGATGCAGGTGCTTCCAAGCTCGAAATCATAGATAGCTCTACAATGAGAGTGTCCACGAGAGGAGTAGCCAAGAAGATTGGACTTGATGTTGTAGCTGATGAACTTGATGCCGACCTCATCTTTCTCGATGAGCATGATTGGGTTAAGGTCAAATTCCCGAGGGGGAAATATCTCAAAAGCGGTTCTATTGGCAAACCTCTTCTAGACATGCAGAAACTGGTCATAGCACCTTGTCTGAAGACCCACTTTTTAGCTGGATATACTGGTAGCATGAAGGGTTTTGTGGGTTGGATCAAGCACAGCCAAAGACTTCGGATGCACGCTCGAAAACTCCAACAAAAGATTGCAGACCTTGCATCGTACTTCAATCCCGATTTGATTGTCATGGACGCACGAACATGCTTTGTCACTGGAGGGCCAGCATCTGGGACTTGTGCTAATACTGGGGTAATCCTTGCAGGTGGAGACATGGTTTCTGTTGATGTTGAGGGTGTGAGAATTATTCAGTGCTGTAATGCAAAAAACAAGATTGGAATGGATGTGTGGGATATTCCACAAATAAAGCACGCAGTTGAGATTGGTATTGGAGCAAAGAATGATTCCGATATTGAACTGGTTGAGCCATAATTAGGCATCTATCGAATTCCGAGGTTTTGGAATCCAAATTCTGAACTCTGCACCTTGAGTGCTGTCACCTGGTACTCTGTCATGAACCCCGATATGCCCATGGTACTTCTCAACAATATAGTGCGCAGTGTGAAGCCCAAGTCCTCCAAATCGTCTTGAGGTGTCGAAAAGACCTGCTTTGACCGAATCTGAAATGCCCCTACCATTGTCGGCTATTGACACTACATAACCGATGTCAACCTCTTTGAGCTCCACCCAGACCTTCTTCTCATCATTTGGATTATGCTCAACGGCATTCATCATGATATTCGAAAGCAGTAACTCAAGAAAGTCATCTGCTTCAATAATTACATCACGGCAGCCAAACGATGTTTCAAATGCTATCGATTCAGAGCTCTTTGACAGAGCCTTAATTGTTAGTTCAATAGCTTCGTCGAGTTTCCTCTCTCTGATTGGAATAGTGAGTAGTTGTTCAGTCACCTTTGCTTCTTCAATGATTCTGGCGCATCTTCTAACCGCGTCACCAATTACTTTCATGAATGAATCCTTGTTTAACTCATCAACTGCAGTCCTCATGAGTGCGGCACTATTGAGAATCACCTGAAGTTGTTGAGCTAAGTCATGTCCCATGAGATCTAGATAGAGGAGAGCTCTATCCTTTGCGACACGTAGTTCGCGTTCACCCTCACGTCTATCAGTGATATCTACAATCACAGTTTGAACTGCAGATTCTCCTCCATATTCAACACGACTTGTGAAACTCTCCACCCATCGAACTTCACCGTCTTTGCGAATGAACCTATACTCGTATCTTGGAGAGACTGCACGTCCGGCAATCCTGTCTTCCATTCTTTTTTGAAGCTCCTCCCTATCATCAGGATGAACAAGATTCCAAACATCTTCTGCATTCATTTCAGAGAGTTCATCTTCAGAGTATCCTACCAATTCTCGGAAAGCAGGATTATGATAGAGGAGCTTGTCTGTCGAGAGGATAGTTATCCCTTGGACTGATTGTTCAGCCAGGCTTCGATACTTGGCCTCGGATTTGATCAGATTTTCCTCTGCGATGCGTTTCTCCGTTATATCGTGATATGTACCGAGAACCCCAATCACATTTCCATCATCGTCGTGCAACGGAACGATGTTTATCTCAATCCAAGCATCCCGATCATCAGCCTGGCGCTGGGGAGATATGATATTCAGTTGAGGTTTGTCAGTGCTAATGACCTCTTGGTCGAGTGCTCTGAATAACTCCGCCTCCACATCACGCCAAGCAAGATCAAAGTCTGTCTT
>Ga0209536_100012290_pt1 | contig 12459 bp, 15 predicted proteins | sample DeeMarSeWOR28_12_FD_187461 | JGI IMG/M metagenome (GOLD analysis project Ga0209536, IMG submission 187461) | Marine sediment microbial communities from White Oak River estuary, North Carolina - WOR-2-8_12 (SPAdes) (version 2) | ecosystem: Environmental > Aquatic > Marine > Intertidal zone >...
CACATCAAGCACAAACCAGCCTCCATGAAGTGCTACAAGTGTCGCAGGGTCATTTTTCCAAACTGGCGCACAGATTCGCTTTGGTAATGCTTCCACGGTAGCGACATCAACTAGCTTGATTTGGAGAGTTGTGTATTCATTGATTAATGACGGTCTACCAGCAGATCACACTGATCTAACAGAGACAGGCCCAATTGAACTAAGTGATCTGGTAGATGATGATTTGTATGCGCTAGATTTGATTCCAAACTTCAGAACTGCATTTGACGCAGCAGAATCTACAGCTATTCAGACAGCGATCACAAACCAAGCTGATTTCGGCATTGGTTATGACATTGAAGCAAACAGTAACCAAGGAGCATGGTATGTTATTGACAGTCCAGCACCTAGTGGAACTGAGGATTTTCCAAGTCCGTTCAATGCATCTGATCCTGCAAGCTGGCTGATCTTCTGTTCATATGATGCTGTTGACAACGTATGGACATTCAGAACACGAGGCAAGCGTTATATATTTGAGTCAAAAGAGGATGTACGCTTCTTCTTTGATCCAACAAATCAAGCAATTGACGTACAGACTGGTCTAGCATTGAGTGACGAGATTGTAATTCTACGTACTAACACTCTAACGAACCCAGCATCTATCGGCTCTGACGCAGCACTGGTTAATCCTGTTGAGCTTGCACTAACTAATCTGGTTCTTTACGAAGATGGTTACAAAGACCCACGTAAGATTGAAGTTGTGCCACTAGACACTAATGCTGATGGAGTTCCAGATGATCCACTAGAGTTGGCTTCACTGATTGACAATGGCGGCGATCCAAGGGATGTATACTTCCAGAGGTTCACTGACTTTGATGGTTATGAATACTTCCGACTATGGGAAGCAGGACGATACAATCTAGATACAGCAATAATGAGTGTTGATGTTTCTGGTACAGACCCATTGGTTTCTGGTACAGGTGGTTCACCAGACCCACAGACAAACCTAAACAATGTTGATCTGATACTGACAACGAATGACCCAACAGCTACAGGCGCAAGCTCTATTCTTGATGCTATTCTAAATCCAGCAGCAGGAACGACAGAGGATGCTGTAGTTGCATTTGATGGAATGATATTCTTTGATGCAAACCCAACAGTTCGTCAGTTCTACATCTTCAACCAGCTAACAACAACTACTGGCGAGATTGTACAGACTACAGACTATGAAGCTAAGATTGGTCGCAGTTTTGAATTGGATACTACAAGTGGAAACAACGTAGCAAATCCATTCTACTTCAAGTGGAAGCACTATGCACCACGAAGCAACCGCATTGATCCAAGTATCTCTAACGTTATTGATACGATTCTACTAACGAATAGCTATTACTCTGACGTTATTACGTGGAAGGGTAGCAACGATATTACTGCACCATTCCCAGATGCGCCAACGACAGAGGATCTGCGTACACAGTTCTTGGAACTAAACGATTACAAGATGCTATCTGACCAGATCATTTACAAGCCAGGCAAGTTTAAGTTACTGTTTGGTAATGGCGCAGATGATGAATTGACAGCGAAGTTTAAGGTTGTCAAAGTTCCTGGCACAACAGTAACAGATAACGAAGTTAAGTCTGAAGTTATCTCAGCAATTGATGAGTACTTCGATATTAGTAACTGGGATTTCGGAGAGTCGTTCTTCTACACAGAACTATCTGCGTACATTCACCAGAAACTAGCTAAGATTGTAGCATCTATCGTTATTGTACCACAGAAGGATGATAGCGTATTCGGAAACTTATTCCAAGTTAAAGGAGAGACAGATGAGTTGTTCTTGAGTACAGCTACAGTGGCAGATGTAGAGATTGTTCGCAATCTAACAGACACGAACTTGCGTGTGGGAGCTAGTACATAATGAAACTATCTGAACTTCTAACAGAAGAACAGCTAGACGAGCTTAATCGTCGTGACTTTCTAAAGCAAGCAGGCTGGGCAGCAATGGCAGCAGGACTTACTGCTGGCGCATTGGATCAAGGCAGTCATAAGAAGCCAGATCAAACAGTAGAAGTTGACGATGAAGATGATGATGACGATGACGATGAAATTGACGTATAATACAAAACTTATTAAGAAAGCATTGAAGGCAGCAGAATTAACTGTAAAGCCTAAGAAGCCTAAGAAACCAATGAAGCCTAAGAAGCCAAAGGTTAACTCACATGAAAATAACAGAGCTAACTAAGCAAGAAAAGCAAGAGGGATTTCATTCCAATATTGAGAATGATACACTAGAGAATACTGATTATCGTCGTGTTCTCTATACTACTGATAAGAACCAACTTGTACTTATGAATCTTCGCCCTGGCGAAGAAATTGGCGCAGAAGTACACGATACAACTGCACAGTTTATTCGTATCGAGAGTGGAGTTGGCAAAGCAGTCATTGGTGGCAACGAGTATCATCTAGAAGATGGTAGCGCAGTCATCGTACCAGCAGGAGTTGAACACAATATTATCAATGTTTCAGATTCAGAAGATTTGAAGCTGTACACAGTCTACTCGCCTGGAGTTCATAAACCAGATACGGTACAAGCAACAAAAGCAGACGAGAAAGAAGGAGAGTAAGATGGATAAGATAATGGGATTTCTAATGAAAGTCTTTAACGGCTTTTTTGATTGGTGGGGCGACCTCACTGGACTAGGCACTTCCACGTATGACCACTGGCCGTACTCAGTGAACTGGAAAGTTATTTCAGTTCCTATAATTTTGATAGTAGTAGGAGTTTTGTTTCTGCCAGGTGGTATTGTAGATAGTTTTATCTACCCATACTAACGAGAATAACAATGACAGAAGAAAACAACAACGAAGAAAAGAAACCATTTTTCAGGTGGCATCTATTTAAGTGGCTACTATTGTTTGTAGCAGCAATGTTCGCTTACGATTATTTCGTAATGGGCTGCACTATTTGTTAATATTGCCATGAATTTTGATAGCCTGTTATTTTGGGGATGTATATTTCTCATGGTAGCAGGCTTTCTACTACCAGGGTTGGGTCAAGTTGGCGCAACCATTTTGCTAATGAGAACACAATGAGATTAGTAGAGATACAAACCAAAGAGTTATTGCATTGCTTCGACAATTCGTGGCGTTTGATGATGGATAATATCAAGAACGAACCAATCGAAGTACAAGACAAGTATCGACTAGTTCATGCATACGTTACAAACATTGAGGGTAAGCGTTTCCCTCATGGCTGGCTAGAGCTAAATGGTAAAGCTATTGATAGCTCACGATCCAAAGATGATCCACTCATCATGGACGCAGCAAAGTATAGAGATATAATGAACGCTGAGAACATAATTGAATATACACCAGAGCAAGCTATGATTAAAGCAGCACGTTCTGGTAATCTGGGGCCTTGGGAACTATGAGAATAGATGAGATTAAAATTGATTGGACAGACTTCAGCCGTCATGCTAAACAGCAAGAAGAGGATAACTTGGTATACGATGTAATCGTGGCTAGTCCTCGTCTTGGTAGCTACAAAGAAGCAGTCAATCTACCATACAGAGAAGCACGTAACAAGATGATTGATCTGGCAGATACTCACTTTGCTCAGATATTCAGAGAAGATCCTCGAAACTCTAATAAAGAGTGGCAGAATTACGATGCAATCAAAGTAAGTAACTCCACGCTTGGAGCAGTTACTTTCTACTATCTGCGTGACGCGAGTAAGAAACAATGAGACTGAACGAGATTACCAAAGCAGAGTTTGTTGATGGATTGAAAGATCCTGCGATGGCAGAACTAAAGAAGATGAATAAAGAAATCAAGAGCAGTTTCAACGCCGAAGATTTGAGATACCATCTTAAAGCGTTTGAGCATCCTGATCTTGGTACTCGTCGTAAAGCATATGTTACTTGGGACTGGCATGATACTCCACTAGGTATTCATAGACGAAAAGTAACCATGATGGCACATATTGCTTCATATTACAAGAATGAATTAGAAAACTGGACACTTAAGGGTTGGGAAGCAGCAGGCGAGAAAGCTGACTACGAATTAGTAGAAAAATGAGACTAAGCGAGATTGACAAAGCAACATTCCATCGCAAGCTTGCTGATCCAGCAGCCCAAGAGTTGATTGATCGTGGCAAGAATCTAGCTAACCAGTTTGGTTATCGTGTAAAATTTCATGGTGAAGATAAAGAATCAGCTATGGTTGAGTTCAGTCCATCACCATTTGAAGATGATGGCATGGCATACGATGAAGCCAATCCAGTATCAGTCTTTCGCTATCGTATTGAGAACTCAGACTATTGGGTTTGGGATACTTGGGAAGGCGAAGTTTGGGAAGGGCTAGGCTGGAACGCATACGTAATCAGAAAAGATGGTGTCAACGAAGCAAAGCTATCCAAAGATCAGTTTGTTAAACGTCTGCAAGACCCAAGACGCGGCGCGCTAGAGAAGAAACTTCAAGAATGGGATGATGTTCTACGTAACAGATTAAAGTGGCGACTAGACTGGTCAGAATGGGAGCTAGATAACAATGTTATCACAGTCACAGCTTACAGACCAAGAACTCTACCAGTTCCCACAGGGACAGTCGAGGATATTCGACAGAACTTGTGGTCGTTTCTACTACAAGATAGATGGGACGAGAAGAACGACATAGAGATTACATTTGAAGAGGAAGACGAAGATTCAGTAACTTGGGAGTTCTATTTAAGACCATGAGACTATACGAAATTGACAAAGCTACATTCCATCAGCGTCTAGTCGATCCAAGACCAGAGAAAGTTGAGAATCAGATCAAACTGTTCAGACAACGAGCAAAGGAATACGATTGGGAAGTGATTATGAATCACAGCCCTGATTATCCTGACCAGTATCAAATAACAGCACAGAGCGCACAAGACTTTGATGATCCAACAGACCACAAACAGACAGTACGCACGATATACTATGAACTATTCGTAGTAAATCATTTTGAAACAGAAAACAATCTATCAATCATGCATGTAGACGAAGATACAGACTATATGACATGGGCAATCTACTTAGAAGAGGACTAAACAATGGCACAAAAAGATCCGAAGAAAAAGTCGAGAGCACCGACTAAGCAAGGGAGTTAAACAATGACACCAGAACTACAACTAATTTTAACAGCAGCAGCATGGTACGTAGGCATTGGTATCGTCGCTTGGCTAATCATTGGCGGCATCTTTCTAGCATACCCAACAGTACAGCGACTAAAGCACAACCATATTGACGAGATTGATTGGAGACTTAAAGTTCCTGTCTATCTATGGCTGGTTATTGGACTAACAGCAGACGTACTATTCAACTGGACTTGGGGAACAGTAATTTGCAGAGAGTTTCCAAGAGAGTTTCTATTTACAGATCGCATGAAGCGTCATTGGCGTGGAAACGACGAAGAAATGAAAGATCGCATTAAGAATTGGGTACGAGTACTCAATCTAATTGATCCAGGCCACGTTTAATTCTGCAAAGCAGAACGTGTACGCGCAAATTTTTTGAGAGGTAGAATCGCAAAGAAAAGGAACAAATCTTGCTCGCCTTCGCCTGCTTCGCAAGATTCCTTCCTCTTCTTAGCTCGACCTAAGTAATAAGCTTTTAATACGCATTATAATACGCATTAGAGTAAAGAGATTGTGGACAACAGTGTATCAGTAACAATAATAACGTGCATGGGTAAAGGGCACTACTTCACAGTCCCTTACTTTACCAAAGTCTACGGAGACACAAACGACAAGTTACTCTTTGTCAACTCAGCCGACTTATCTCCGCACTCCACAAGAGAAGAACGAGAGAAGTCAATCGTACCAAACACCGAAATACCCACACTACTAAAGAATGAGCGTTGTTGCTCATTAATCGTGAAATGCCTAAACTGTAAAGATATTCAGCTTGAATGGCATTTCCATCCACCATTCGTAGTGAATGACGATCACAGTATAAGCTACGATGAGATGGACTTAATAATAACACCCAAGAGTGAGGACCCAAAAGATGTATAACTGGATAAAAGAAAACCCTAAGAAGTCAGCTACGATAGCCGTTGGACTAGCCCTAGTGGGTGGAGTCTGGTGGATTGGTGGCATCGGACCAGCAGTCAATCTGCTATCAGCACTATTAGGATTGCTCTAATACGCACCTTATAAGATATAGACACACTAGTTGAAGCCTCTCCATTAGTGGCAGTCATAATACTATTACTCTATTATGATATGCCTTAGTGGAGGGGCTTTGCTTTAACCAGCCCATTATAATAACCATTGTTTATATTGTGATAAATACTATGAACGACAGTAGACAGGCGGAGAAATGGGTAAACGAATATTCTCCAAGCGAGGACGCAGTTATCAAAGACTTTATAGTATCAATACTCTCATTATACCTAAACTTATCATTGGTAATATTGGGCGTATTTGCTATGATCTCTATAGAGTATGAAAAGGAAATGACTAGATTCCAATATGAAATGGACTACCTTTGTTCCCAGAGTAAGCATATTGTGGGCTACAGTGAAGGCGGAGCACTTATAATGGAAACTCTATATGTTTCTTGTGAGTCGGAAAATGAGGTAGGACATAACTTTACCCGCGTTCCGCACGTAGAAAAAAAGTATTCTGAAACCCTGCTATAAGCGTGGTTAACGATTGCAGCGAAGGAAAATTTGCGCGTACATTGGCCCTTTGGGCGTTTAAAGAAGGATTCTGTAAGAATTATAGCCTTCGTAATGATAGAATGATAATGGAATGATTTAGGCATATGGCACTAAGAAGATTTGTTAAGAAGCTACCTGGCGTACTACAGACTGAAGTACAGAAAGAGTTTTATGCTGCTACCTTTGACCAGCTATTTAATCCAGCTAATGTTGAAGCAGCACAGGGCTTTATTGGTAGACGTTCCAGTGATGTATTGAATCCTTTGGTTGACAACTATCTGGAAGAGCCTACTAAGAATCGTGCTGCATACCAGCTAGAGCCTATCGCTTATGCTGTTAATAGTGCATTGGAAGATACTAACCATTTCTTCTATGATGATATGCTTAACTACATTCGTCATAAGGGTGGTAACATTGATAACCATGCTCGACTGTTTGCTGATAACTTCTATTCGTTTGCACCGCCAATTGATGTAGACAAATATCTTAACTATCAGAACTATCTATGGTTGCCAGGCAATGGTTCGGACCCATCGAACACGGCACCGATTGGATTCCTTCTTGTAAACAATACGACACCTGCGGAGTATGATAACATCATTGAAACGCAGATCATTGGCGCTACTACGTTTAACACTTCTCAGGCTACCAACATCGTGCCACAGAACTTTGAGTTCACCTCAGGCATGCGCATACAGTTTGTTGGTTCAGCGTCGTACAATAGTCCTTACTATGTTGAAGGCGTAGGCAGGTCTATTCGTCTAGTAAAAGAACAAAGTGTCATCTACAATAGTGATGAAGTTGATATAGTCGATGACATTACGTATGAGGTGACTGCTACCGCAGGGCAAGAGATATTAGAAAACCCTGACTACATTACTGTAGAACGCGGCTCCGTAGAAGGTTCCGCGTGGTCACGATCTAATCGTTGGTTCCACGAAGATAGTGTAGACGCAATCACCTCCCTAGGCCAGCTACAAAGTGGTACAATCATTAATGGTGGTGCAGGCTATGATATTGGTGATGTACTATTAGTAAACATTGGTGATGGCGTAGGCGGATCATTCGTAGTAACAAGTATTGCATTGGGTGGCGTAGTAGATGGTATCTCCGTATTCACTCGAGGCTCTGGATATACATTTGCTATAGTAGATGAGACAGGTGTCCCATCCCCAGTAAGTGATTTACAATGGGATAACGAAGACCCATTTGGACTAGGTAGTGCATGGGATCCTGATAACGTTATAGCTAACCCAAGTGGGTATCTCACTATACTAGATCAGAATGAAACAGACTTTGATAATACAATCATTGGCGGTAGTGTAGCTCTCGGTGGAACTGGATATACCGTTGGTGATACACTTACTATAGTGGGAGGAACTTTTACAACAGCCGCAACTTATAATGTAGACACAGTTGATGCCGTGACAGGTGCGGTAACAGGAATCACAATAATCGGCGGCGGTTCGTACTCTGCAATTCCTACGACGCCTGCGGTTACGTCTGGTGGTACTGGCCTCGGTGCAACTATTAATCTTTCTATTAATGGTACTTTTGATGGTGGTTCCGCTTTTCTTGATCCAGCAGACCTTGGTAAGTTTATTGCTCTATCTGATGGTTCTATTGTACGTATAGATGCTATTGTAGCTAATGCTGTTTCCGAATTCACTCTAGTTGGTTCTTCTACTGATATATTGGTATCTAGTGGACAGACACTTACTATGGGTTCATCTGATGCGGTTATTCGTATTACTACGAATTCTAGTGGTCAGCTAGAAGGTGCTAAGATTGTAGAACGTGGTGCTGGTTATCATTCTGGTGGTGTTATTAATGTATCTAATACGCTTGCTGGTGCTGGTGGTCAGTTGACGTATACAGTTGCTAATGGACGTATGGATACTATTAGTGTTACTGCGGTTGGTGCTGGATATACAGCTTCATCAGTATCTATTCTTAATGCTTTGGATGTTCCTGCTTCGTCTAGTACTGATGCGACAGGTACTGGCTTTGAGTTGATGCTTAACTCAGCTAATGAGCTTGGCGTTACTCTATGGGATGATAACACGATTACTTCTGGTAGTGGGGCTGGCGTATATATTGAAGGGGCTTTGGCTGCGGCGGTGTCTCGTAGTAATAAGGCGAATCGTCCAATTCTAGAGTTCAAGCGTGATTTGGACTTGTATGACTATGGTTGGCGTTATTTGACTACTGTGGATGTTGCAGCGACTACTGAGAACTTTGGCGATATTGCGACTCAACCAGTTGGGCATCAAGTAGATGGTGTTACTCTGGAAACAGGGATGCGACTCATCTTTCTTGATCCAGATACTATTGTTAATTTTCTGGAATGGGATGATACGCCAGATGGCGGCGTAGGGTCTGGTACTCGTTGGGACGAAGGAGCATGGGAAACATCTGGTGCTTCTGGTGCTGTCACACGTTTCATTTGGGAAGTAGATGCTACTGGTCCTACGATTGTATTGAATAAGTATGATCCATTGATTCCTGGATTGGCTGGTGTTTCGTATTCTGGCGTTGCAGTTGGTGACGTAGTAACAGTTACATCTGGTCAGACATGGGCTGGATATGACTTTTATCAGTCTGTGAATACTGATACAGAAGAACTGTATTGGAGAGCAGGACAGCAGAAGCTATCACGTAATCAGCCAATGGCATATCAGCTATACGATACGTCTGGTATTGCATTGGACGATGAACTAGAATATCCAGATAGCACATTTGTTGGTAACGAGATTTTCTCTTATAAAGTACTCACTCAAGAGCGTTTGAACGAACTTGGTGGTGGTACTTTGATTGATGATCCTGTTCTTGGATTTCCATTAGAGACTAAAGGCTTTAGGCAGCTTGGTGACGTAATCTTTGAGAACGATATGGAAACCAATCGCGTAGACTATACGCCAGTTGGTGAGAGTGAGACTGAAGTACGTGGTTACTATTACTTCAGGCAGTTTACTGTTGACTCGCTACGTATGATTGATTTCTACAATACATCGTTTACAAGCTTTGACACTGTTGTTGATTCGCCTGTCAATGGTGAGATTTATCAGACTAACTGGCTAACTTCATCGCAGCTAGAAGAACAGCGCGTTATTGATCGTTATTTGACTGAAAGTGATGAACAAGATACATTCCCTGTATCTGTGCAGCCACCAGTGGGTAACAATACGTGTTTGGTAGTAGCTCAGGGTAGACGTTTAAATACCTCAGAATTTGCGTATCTCTCTGCTACGCAGGAAGTACGTCTGTTCGCTACACCAATCGAATACGATGGTAAAGTGGGCAATGGTACAAATCAGTCATTTGTCTTTAACATTCAAGAGAATTTCCAAGTAACTATTGATGGTATCTATCAAGAGCTTGGTGTGGATTACATCATTACAGACGATACGCCTGGTAATATCACTGTACAGTTTACGACTATTCCTGCTGCTGGTACATTCATTCAAGCTACCAATCGTCCATCTGGCGCACCAGGAATTAACGAAGTCGTAGAGATTATGACTTGTACTTCTGATGCATTACCAGAGGATAGCATTGGTTACTTTGAGATTCCAAATGGATTGGAGAACAATCCAAACAACGAAGAAATACTAGAGCAGTCATGGAACGAGTTTACACCTCACTTTACTTCTATCATTACTGAACAGGAAGTATATGAAGGTGATGCGTTTGGTGCTGGTAACAACTATCGTGATACAGCTAAGGATGGCTCACTTGGTACGTTTGCGCTACAATCGCAGTCACCAATGCTTAAAGCTATGTTCTGCGCATCCAATAGCGATCTGGACATTGTAGACGCTATTCGCTTTAGCTCTAACGAATATACACGATTCAAGAACAAGTATGTCAAGACTGCACAGCAGTTAATTAATGAAGGATTCCAGCCATTTAGCACATCCAATCCAATTGATGTGTCTCAATGGGTTGATGAGATTCTACGTCGCATTACTCGCGGTCGTGAGTACGCTACTGCGTTCTCTGACACATACATGATTGCATGGAACAACGTGTATGATGAGCAGGCATTTGTAGTTACTCCGTCACAGACTGTATTCACTACAACGAACTTCGTTGATCTAACAGATAAGCGTAACGTCATGTACGTTTACGTTGATGGTGTTATTCAGCTAGTAGATCGTGATTACACGATTTCTAATATAAACCCAGTTCAGATTACATTCAAGACAGCACCCGACACAGGTGCGGATGTTGTAATTCGACTTTATGAGAATTCCGCGACACCGCACATTCCTGCGACCCCAACAAAATTGGGTCTGTACCATGCGCACCGCCCACGTATTGAAACAGACAATACGTATCTAACACCAGCGAATGTTATCGTTGGTCACGATGGTTCTCGTACTCCTGTCTATGGTAACGAGATTGACGAGCTATTGTTAGAACTAGAATGTCGTATCTATAATGGACTACTAGAGAAGTTCCGTCTATGCATTGAGTCTGGTGACAATGGTACATACAACATTCCATTGAAGCGTGATACATACATGCCAGGCAAGTTCAGAGATACTCGTTGGTCACTCAATGAGTGGAATGATCTAATCAAGCAGTCATTCTTCAAGTGGTCTGCATCTAATCGTACAGACTACATTACAAACAGCTACTACGACAGTGGCAATCTATGGACGTACAACTATAAGACTGTTACAGACGTAGATGGTGAGCAGTTGCCATCTGGTTATTGGCGCGGCATTTTCGACTACTACTATGATACACAGACTCCTGAGTCAACTCCTTGGGAGATGCTTGGATTTGTAGAGAAGCCTATCTGGTGGGAAGTATGCACACCACGCGATAATGATTTCTTGTCTGATGGTATTACGCCGTTCGCTGGTTATGGTGCTGGTCCTTGGCCTGACACTGATGAAATGTGGATTGATCTGGAAGCAGGTCGTATTCGTCGTGAGTACGATCCAGTAGACGGTGAAGAGGATCTAAACGATTCAACATTTGACTATTGGGTAGTTGGCTCAATTGATGAGCGTTTCGCTCGTCCAGACTTGGTTGCCAAGTATGTACCAGTAGACGGAACTGGTGCGCTTAAAGCAACTCCGTTGGAAGCTATCGACGTTACTGCGAGTCTCCTAGTTCCAAACTCTGTATACGCAGAAGATGATTACACATGGGGCGATTGGGCACCTATTGAGTATGCATGGCGCACATCTGAGTCTTATCCATTCGCAGTAATCGAAGCGATGTTCTTGGCTCGCCCAGGCGAGTTTGGAGAGAAGTTCTGGGATCCTGAGCATATCTTTGAAGTGCCAGTAGATCGCGAGCAAATCGTTAATGACGAGAATGATCTGCGCAAGCGTCTTGGCAATGATTCTCTATACGTACATGGTGAAACTGTTGGTGGCGTAAGACAGGTTAATACTGGTTATCAAGTATGGATTACCAATCGTCTACGTACACTAGAAAAAGATCCTGGCGCAGACTTTGGTGCGCTACTACGAACACTAGATGTGAAGCTTGGTCACAAGATGGCTGGCTTCACAGATAAGGATACGCTGCGCGTATTCGTGGAGGGTATCTCTGTATCTTCTGCCGCTACGAATCTACTAGTACCATCTGAGAACATAGACGTAGCACTTTACACTGGCGCACCAGCTAATGATTACTTCTATGGTGGTGTGCTTATTAAGTCTCTATCCAGCAACACATATCAGATATTCGGATATGATATTCTGGAAGGTGAGTTCAATTACTACGAGCGAGATGAGGTTACTGGCACTAGCACAGTTAACGTTGGCGGTC
>Ga0209536_100012291_pt1 | contig 12459 bp, 10 predicted proteins | sample DeeMarSeWOR28_12_FD_187461 | JGI IMG/M metagenome (GOLD analysis project Ga0209536, IMG submission 187461) | Marine sediment microbial communities from White Oak River estuary, North Carolina - WOR-2-8_12 (SPAdes) (version 2) | ecosystem: Environmental > Aquatic > Marine > Intertidal zone >...
CCCCGGCCCGCTCCAAGGGATCCTGCCGTTCGGACCGGATCCGGTCTTCAGCGAGGCCACCACTCCTGCACGACGGCGGCGAAGAGCTCGTGATAGCGCGTCGTCTTCTCGTCGGCGCCGGCGGGCAGCGCCTGCAGCTCGGTGGCCGGGAGCCCGCTCGCGTCCGCGATCGGATCGATCCATTCGAGGCGCACGCTCTCGCAGGTGTCGCCGATGCGCGGTGATGCCGCCTCGTGGTGGTCGCTCACCTGGTGGCGCAGGAAGGCATGGAAATCCTCGAAGGAGAGGAGCGAGTAGTAGTGGCCCGGCTCCGCGCCGCGCCAGTACTCGTAGCGGAGGCACGCCGGCTCGTTGGCGTGGGTCTCGCGGTACAGGTCGGCGGCGATGGCCTCGAACTCGGCCTCGCGCCCTTCCTTCACCTGGATGTGGGCCAGCAGGGTCGCCATCGTGCCAGCCTCCGCTCTGCCACATCTGCGCTGCCGAAGTGATCGAAGTCCGCGTCCGGCGGGTCGAGCAGCAGCCGGACGGGCAACGAGCGCATGCCTCTGCCAATCGGTGGTGGAGCGATGCTCTCATCCCGGGACGCTTGCGGTCAAGCTGCTCGGGGAACCCAGCGGGATCGCGAGGGCGGTTCGACCTCTGCTTGGGTTCCACCCACGACTCCTTCTGGACGGACCCTCGCAACGCCTCCCGCCCTCCCCCATGCTCCACCCGTGGAGACACCCGGGCCGCGTCACATCGGCCTCTTCGGCGCGACGGCCATCGGCGTGGGGGCGATCGTCGGCGGCGGCATCCTGGCGCTCGCGGGCGTGGCCTTCCGCACGACCGGGCCGGCTGCGCTGCTGGCCTTCCTGTTGAACGGCGGCATCGCCTTCCTCACCGCGGCGAGCTTCGCGGAACTGGCGGTGCGCTTTCCCCAGTCCGGCGGCACCTACACGTACGCGAAGCGCGTGCTCTCGATCGAGGTCGCGTTCGTCGTCGGCTGGGTCGTGTGGTTCGCCTCGATCGTCGCGGGCGTTCTCTACGCGCTCGGATTCGCGGTCTTCGCCGCCGAGGGCGCAGCTCGGCTGCTCGGGACCATGGGCCGGGATGCGGTCTGGCTGTCGCGGGGAGACCTGCGCGTCGCCTTCGGCCTCGCCGCCGCCGGCTTCTACACGATCACACTCGTGCGGAAGGCGAGCGGCAGCGGCAACGCCGCCACCATCGGCAAGGTCTTGGTGTTCGTCACGCTGATCGCCGGCGGCGGCATCGCGGCCATCGGACGCAGTGGCGAGGAGCTCGTGGCGGGGCTCCACCCCTTCCTGCCCGCGGGTCTCGGCGGACTCTTCCAGGCCATGGGGTACACCTTCATCGCACTCCAGGGCTTCGACCTGATCGCCGCGGTGGGCGGCGAGGTACGCGACCCGCAGCGGAACCTGCCGCGCGCGATGTACCTGTCGCTCGGGATCGCCCTCGCCATCTACCTTCCGCTGCTGCTGCTCATCACGACCGTCGGCACGTCCCCGGGCGTGGAGATCGCGCAGGCGGCGGCGGCGAACCCGGAGGGGCTGGTGGCGGAGGCCGCGGAGCGCTTCCTCGGACCGATCGGCTACTGGCTCGTGATCGGGGCGGGCGTGCTCTCGATGTTGTCCGCGCTCCAGGCGAACCTGCTCGGCGCCTCGCGTGTGGCGTTCGCGATGGCGCGCGACCGGACGCTACCGCGTCCGCTCGGGCGCATGCGCGGCGCCAGCGCGACGCCGGCACTGGCGGTCGTCGTGACCGCGAGCATGCTGGCGATCGTGGTCATCGTGGTGGGCGACGTGTCGTCCGCCGGCGCCGCCTCGAGCCTGATCTTCCTGATCTCGTTCGCCACGGTGCACGGGGCGGCGATCCTCGCGCGGCGCCGCTCCGGCGATCGCCGGCTGCCGGTCGTCCCGCTGCTCGGCGCGTTCCTGTGCCTGGCGCTGGGCGTCTTCCAGGCGGTCTCGGTGCCCGAAGCAGGTCACGTCGTGATGGCCTGGCTGGCCGTCGGGCTCGTGCTCTTCCTGACCCTGCTCGCCCGCGGCGCGCGCGTGGCCGACGCGGGCGCCGAGGCCCGGGATCCGGACCTGGCGCGCCTGCGTGGGCGCAGCCCCCTCGTGCTCGTGCCGATCGCGAGCCCCGCGAGCGCGGCGAGCCTGGTGGGCGTCGCCGCGACGGTGCGCACGCCGAGCGTCGGGCGAGTGCTCCAGCTCTCCGTCGTCACCGCGCCGGAGGGAGTGCCGGACGAGGATCACCCCGCGATGCGCGACGCGCAGACGATCCTCGGCGAGTCCCTGCTCCGCGGCTTCGAACGCGCCACACCCGCCGAGACGATGTTCACGATCGCGGCCGATCCGGCGCGCGAGATCGCGCGTGTCGCGCGCCTGCACCGCTGCGAGACCGTCGTGCTCGGCGCGCCGCAGCTGGGGACGCCCGAAGGCTGGACGAAGCTCGAAGCCATGCTCTCGCTGCTGGAGGCGGACGTCGTCGTGCTGCACGCACCGCGACGTTGGCGGATCGCGCAGGTGCGACGCGTGCTCGTACCCCTCGGCGGCCGCGGCGATCACAGCCGGGCGCGCGCCCGGCTGCTCGCGAGCCTCACGCGCTCCGACGAGTGCGCGATCACCTTCCTGCGCACGCTGTCGCCGGACCTTACCCTCGACCAGCAGCGGCAGTCCCGGCGCGAGGTGCAGGCGCTCGCGCGCGACGAGGCCGAAGGGCACTTCGAGGTGCAGGTCGAGGAGGCCGACGACGTCTGCGAGGCGATCTTGCGGCACGCGGCGGAGACCGATCTCGTCGTGATGGGGATCCAGCACGCGCGCGGAACGGGGCGGGCGTTCGGCCGCATCGTGCGCCGAGTCGCCGAATCGAGCGACGTTCCGCTGATCCTGATCGGCTCCCGCGGCCGGCGACGGCGGCCGCGGCGCTGGCGGCCCTAGCGGGCGCGGCGGGTCCGGGGCGCTCGGGTCCGCGGTGGACCCGAGCGCTTCACCAGCGCGAGGTCGGAGCGCCTGTCGAATGCGTCGAGATCGGGCGCCGGGGGGGGGGGCCGGCCGGAGAGCGCCGCGCTGCTCCCCCGGCAGAGTCGCTAGCATCGACCCGGCTCCGCTCTCTTCGAGATGAAGCCACCTGGTTCGAAGGAGAGGAGCGATGACGTCGCCCCCTCGAAGCGGCGCGAAGATCGAACGGGAGTCCGCAGGACTCATCACACCCGAGAACGCGCGCGCGATGGCCCGCGATGGAGCCGAAACCGCCCGCGGCGAGGGCGATCCGATCCTGCCGTTGCGCGTCTACGGCCCCGAGGTGTCGTACTTCACGGGCAAGCTCGAGGCCGTACTCCGCTTCATGGAGCTGCCCTACCGGCCCATCGCGAAGGGACCGGTGCAGATGGCGGGCCCGACCGGTGTCGCGCAGGTGCCCGGCCTGGAGCTCGCAGATGGTCGCTGGCTCACCGACACCACGCCCATCATCGCCTGGCTCGACGAGCGCTATCCGGACCGCGGCGTGATCCCTCGAGATCCAGCGGCCGCCTTCATGAGCCGCCTGCTCGAGGACTACGCCGACGAGTGGCTCTGGCGCCCCGCCATGCACTACCGCTGGGACTACCCGGAGAGCGCCCATCACCTGAGCCGCGTCCTCGTCGACGAGGCCGCCCGCCACATCCCACTGCCGGGATTCATCAAGCGGCACCTCATACGTAGCCGCCAGCGCACCCTCTTCACCAGGGGCGATGGCGTGACGCCTGCGACCTGGGATCACGTCGAGAAGATCTATCTCGACTCGCTGGCCCAGCTCGGCGCGATCCTGGAGACCCGCCCGTACCTGCTCGGAACGCGACCGAGTCTTGCCGATTTCGGCTTCTTCGGTCCCATGTTCCGACACTTCGCCCAGGATCCGCCGAGCGCGCGCATCATGCGCGAGACGGCCCCCGGCGTCTTCGAGTGGGTCGCTCGGGTCTGGAATGCGCGAGCCACTGTGACGGGCGGCGAGCTCCTGCGACAGGTCCCCGACGATTGGGGACCGATCCTCGATTCGATCGGCTCGGCCTATCTGCCCTATCTGTGCGCCAACGCCGAAGCCTGGAAGGCGGGCCAGAGCCACTTCGATGTCGACATCGAGGGCGCGCCCTACCGGAGAATCCGCACCGCGCGCTATCGCGTATGGTGCCTCGAGCAGCTGCGGCGTCACTTCGACGAGCTGTCCGAGCCTCACCAGCGCGACGTGCGCGCCCGACTCGAAGCACACGGATGCTGGGCACCGCTCTTTCGCGTCGAAGACCCGGCCTCGGGTCTGGACCCGGAGCACCGGGCGCCCTTCGCCTGCGGCCACTCGATGACGGGCCTGGGCTCGCGCGAGGCCGAGAAGCTCTACTGGATTCCGGTGGCGACAGCCAGGCGCAGCAGCTGACACCCCTGCATGGAGTTGCCATCCGCGGTTACCCTGGCATCGCCAACGAAGCAGGGGTGCCCAGAGTGGATCGGTACAGAATCAAGACGGCGTTCATTGGCTTGAAGCGACTGGCGACGTTGCCCGAAGAGGACAAGCAAGCCTGCATCGATGCGTACAAGTTCTTTCAGAGGATGCAGGCTGGTGAGGAGACCAGGACGGAGGACGAGACCAAGGCAGTCGCGGCCTACTACAAGGTCTTGAACAACTTGTTGTCGGTGTTCGATCTGGAGAAGCTCTACATCCCTCCGATGCTGGACGATTCCGAGGGGTTGTATGCGAATCAGCTGCTGTGCGAGCGAGCGGTGCTGAAGGAGCTGGATCTCGAGAAGCCGGATGTATCCCATCTATTGGATATGGGATGCGGTCGAGGGCGCATTGCACACCACCTTGCCACGCTGACCGGGGGCCAGGTATCGGGCTACAACATCGACCCGAATCAGATCGAGAACGCGATCGGCTGGGCCGTGGAATGCGGGATGAGCGATCGCCTCCACTTCAAGGTCGGCAATCATCACGAGCCGCTCGACTACCAATCAGAGACCTTCGACGGGTGCTTCTCCTTTCAAGCCGTCTGGCCCTTCTTCAAGCAGGAGGAGCTGGATTCCATTGCGAGTGAGATGTACCGCGTGTTGAAGCCCGGGGCACGATACGCTTGTTCGGAGTATCTGCTCACGCCCTATTTCGATTGGAACAACGAAGAGCACGTGACGCTCCACAAGACCTACCTTCCGACCCTGGCCGCCACTCAATCGATGTATCCGGCCGATGTCTGTGCGGCTCTGGAGAGAGTCGGGTTCGAGATCCTCGTTTCGGCGCCTTCGAAGAGCGAAGCGTGGCCGCTATGCGAGCAGAAGCGCGACTTGATTCTCATGGGTCGAAGAGTGGTCCGAGCCCTCGAGGCGATTCGTGTCCTGCCTCCGTGGGTCGAAGAATCCCTCGATCTGCTTCAAACCGGTGGGCAAGCCTGGACCGATGCCGAGAAGGCCAAGATCGCAGACCTGAACTGGAGAATCGTCGCGCTGAAGCACTGAGCCGGTGCCTTCACGCGTAGCGCGTCCATCAGCGCGCTCGTGAACGCAGCGCGCACCCGGAGAGCACCGCCGCATGCGAGAATCCTCTCCCCTTCCTCCCGGCCAGGTCGAGGTCGATGACTTCCCGCGCTTCGGACTCGCGAACTTCGCCTTTCGCTTCCCGACGGAGACCGAGCGCATCGAGATCGCCGTCGCTGGAGACGTAGAACATCCCACGCGGTTCGCGGCAGAGCTCGGATCGCTCGAGCGCGTGGAACAGGTCTCGGACCTTCACTGCGTGACGACCTGGACGCGGCGAGGCCTGCGTTGGGGCGGCTGGCGGTTTTGCGACTTCTACGAGCAGCTCGTCGTGCCCCACGTGCGTCCGGAGGCGGGCGCGACCCTCGTCGTCCTGCGCGCGCAGGACGGCCTCGCGCAGAGCCTCCCCCTGGAAGACGCGCTGGCTCCCGACGTGCTGCTGGCGGATCACCTCGACGGCGAACGCCTCGGCGTCGACCACGGCGCCCCGATCCGCCTGATCGCACCCGCCCACTACGGCTGCAAGAGCGTCCGGCACCTGAACGCCGTCGAGTTCTGGCGCGACGCCCGCAACTATCGCTTCCCCGGCCCGCGCCTGCTGATGAACCACCCCCGCGCACGCGTGATGTACGAGGAGCGAGGCCGCGTGTTCCCAGCCTGGCTCTTCCGAATGGTCTGGCCTGCGATGATCCCGCCGGTCCGCTGGCTCTTCGCCGCGGGCCTGCGGCGCCACCAGCGCGGGTCGTCGGTCGCTTCCGGAGAGGATCACGACCCCACGCTCTAGACGGGTGGAGCCCAGCGGGATCGAGCCGCCGACCGGGCGGGTCCCGGAGCCCGAGAGGTAACATCGGGCTCCGACGCGACGACCATGCGCCTCGAGGTGCGCGAAGTGGACTCGGGAGAGCGGAAATGAAGCGAAGGCAAGGGCGCGACGTGCGCATTGCGGTGATCGGCGCGGGTCCCGGCGGGCTCGCGACGGGCGTCCTGCTGGCGAAGGCCGGCTTCGAGGACTTCGTCCTGCTCGAGAAGCACCCGGGCGTCGGCGGCACCTGGTACCGGAACCGCTATCCGGGGCTCACCTGCGACATCGCGGCCCCGCTCTACCAGTTCTCCTTCGAGCTGAATCCCGAGTGGTCGGGTCCCTACCCGCCCCAGCCGGAGCTGCTGGACTACTTCGAGCGCTGCGCCGAGAAGTACGGGCTGCTGCCTCACTGTCGCTTCGGAGTCGCCGTCCGGTCGGCCAGCTGGAACGAGGCCGAGGCCCGCTGGTCGCTGACCCTCGATACGGAGGAGACCGTCGAGGCGGACGTCGTGGTGAGCGCGGTCGGCATGTTCGGCGACCTCCGCTTCCCGGACATCGAAGGCCTCGATTCGTTCCGGGGCACGCGCTTCCACTCCGCAGCCTGGGACCGGGATCACGATCTGCGTGGCGAGACCGTCGGGGTGATCGGGAGCGCGGCCAGCGCCATCCAGTTCGTGCCCGAGATCGTGAAGGAGGCGCGGCAGGTCCACCTGTTCCAGCGCACGGCCAACTGGGTGCTGCCCAAGGCGGACGATCCCTATACCGAGGAGCAGCACGAGCGGTTCCGGAACGACCCGAAGGCGGTCCAGGCCGCTCGCGACGAGGTCTGGAACACCCTCGATCCCGGTGGTGCGGGCGCCTTCACGCGGATCTCGGCCCAGATGGAGGCCGTCTGTCGTGCACACATGGAGGTCGTCGAAGATCCCGAGGTTCGGGCCAAGCTCGTGCCGGACCATCCCTGGGGCTGCAAGCGCCCCCTGCTCTCGAACCACTACTACCCCGCGTTCAACCGGCCCAACCTGGAGCTCGTGACGGAGGCGATCGAGTGCATCACGCCGACTTCGATCGTCACCGCAGACGGCAGGGAGCGACCGGTCGACACCCTCGTCCTCGCCACCGGCTACGAGACCGCGAAGTTCGCGTCGGTGGTCGACTTCGTGGGGCGCGGCGGAGCCAGGCTCGCCGACGCGTGGAGCGACGGCGCCCACGCCTACAAGGGCGTGATGACGGCCGGCTTTCCCAACCTGTTCATGCTCTACGGACCGAACACCAATGGCGACTCGCTGATCACCACGATCGAATTCGAGGCCGAGTACGCAGTCCGTCAGGTGCAGCGCCTGGTCGACGAGAATCTCGCGTGGATCGACGTGAAGCCCGACGCGGAGGCAGCCTACAACGAGGAGCTGCAGCAGGAGATCGCGAAGGTCGAGCCGTGGCATGCGGGGTGCTCGGACTACTACCGCTCGCCCGGGGGGCGCATCGTGACCCAGTGGCCGGGACGCATGAGCGAGCTGAGACGGCAGCTCGAGACCCCGGACCCGGACGCCTACGACGCGGGTCGAGTCGAAGCGATGCGCCGGGAGCCCGCGGCCCGCTGAGCTTCCGGTCCGGCTTCCACGGCGCCGCTGCTGCTGCTCGCAGCTAGCGACCACCGCTCTTGCGAGCCGTGAGCGAGTAGCTGAGGGGGAGCTGTGCCTCGCGGTCCTGGTAGACGTCGTAGATCTCGCTGCTGATGTTGACGGGCGACTCGGCGAACTGCACGAGCGAGAGGCCTCGCTCGAGGCAGGCGGTGATCACGTCGCTCAGGGTGTGGACGAACCAGTAGTGGACCTCGCCCGGCTCGTTGCGTTCGCCTTCGTAGACGATGATCTCGTTCTCGACGAACGGCTCCGCGCGGAAATAGCTGTTGGCGAGCCGGTGGGGATCGGGGTCGCCGGGCTCCAGCATGTTGTTGATCGGGTGTTGCTCGTGGATGAAGAGGTGTCCGCCCGGGCGCAGCAGCCTGTCCACGACGTCGAAGAACCCACCCAGGTCTGGCATCCAACCGAAGACGCCGATCGTGATCACCACCAGGTCGAAGCTGTCGTCGAACTCGGCGGGGATGTCGTAGACGTCGGTCTCGACGAAGCGGCAGTCGATCCCGCCTGCGGCCGCGAGCTCGGCCGCCTGGGCGAGGAAGCGCGCCGACTGGTCGAAGCCCACGCAGCGTGCGGCGCCCCGGTTCTTGATCGAGAGCAGCTCCCTTCCGTTGTTGCAGCAGATCTGCGCGACGGCCTTGCCCTCGACCCCGATCGCCTGGAGGCGCTCGATCTCCTCGGCGTCGAGGCACGAGAAGCCCGGCGTCGCGAAGCCCTCCAGCAGCTCCCGGTAGCGATCGATCGAGCGGTGGTGCGGCGCCGCCTGATCCCAAGCGCGCCGGTTCGCGCTCGTGTAGTCACGCGTGCTCTTGCTCACGGCGATGCATCCTTGGCCGTCTCGGACGACGCGCTCGAACGTGGAATGAGAAGGCGCAACGCTGCCTGTGCGGGGTCATCAGTGCTCGAAGTGCGATGTGGACTGCGTCAGCCCGCGCCTTCGTTGCTTGCGTACCAGGGCAACCGTTGGCCGTAGTCGTGGTGCATCTTCGACCCGTCGTCGCCAGCATTCAGGTGGACGGGTGGCGTGTAGAACGTGAACTCGGGCGAGACCCGCAGGACGACCCGGTCCTCCCGCTTCGCCATCTGTTCGACGACCGGCCGAGCGGATTCGGGAATCGGGTTCCCGGACATGATCTCGCCCACCTTCATCATCACCGTCCCGGTCTGCTCCAGATCCCGTTCGACTCTCGCCTTGCCGTAGATCACCAGATACGTGAGCGGCCACTGTTCGTCGAGCACGCAGATCGAGACCTCGCCGAGGCGCTGCACGGCCTTGGCCTTGGCGCGACCAGCCATCGTCGAGATCAACAGGTCATCGCCGTCCATCGTGTAGTAGACGATCGACATGGAAGGCGGGCCCTCCTTGCGTTGGTACCCGAACACGCAGGTGCGATGTCGTTCCACGAATGCGCGTCTCTCTGCGGCGTTCATTTGTGCTCCCATTCCGCGCCCCTGCGCTCTCCAAGGTCAGACCCGGCGCGATCAGCCGTTCGGCGAACTGCTCGATCTGGTGGGGGTCGGCCCCGCCATTCTGCCGCCGAGCAGCCATGTGTTCAATTTGGAACGAACCGGTCGGCGAGTCGCCCGACGACGAGGGCCTCTACGAGAAGCGTCCCGCTTCGGCCAGCACATCCCCATCTCGAAGTACACGCTGCTGCCCTCCATCTCCGGGCTGGGCGCGACCGTGTCGGCGAGCGCGTCCCCCGGCGGCAAGGCGTGGCCTGGCGTGGACGGCGGGAACCGCGAGCCTGCGGGTCGGGACGCACGCAAGCGACCCCTCTCCGGTGATCGACCGGAGCCGCGGGCTCCCGGCGCGCACGGCCCGGCGGCGACAGCACCTGCCGCGTCCCAGGCGAGGCAGGATGGTGGAGCCGAGCGGGATCGAACCGCCAACCTCTGCGTTGCGAACGCAGCGCTCTCCCAGTTGAGCTACGGCCCCATCGGGGATCGGGATCAGGGACGGTAAAGCGGGGGTCCCCGGCCGTCAATCGGCCGTTGGGAACCGGCCTCGCCCCGGATCGCGCCGGCCCTTGTCGCGGCCCCCGAGCCGGTGCACGCTGCAGGGGATGAGCATCGACGTCAAACGCATCCTGGCCCCGATCGACTTCTCGGACAACACGCCCGCCATCCTGGCCTGGGCGGCCCACCTGGCGGAGGAGCACGAGGGCTCCGTCATCCTGCTGCACGCCTACCACCTGCCGGTGGAGTTCCAGCAGCTCGAGGGTGCCTACCTGCCCCCGGACTTCTGGGCCAGCGTGCGCAGCGAGGCGGAGACGGCGATGGAGGGCCATGCGGCCGAGCTGCGCGCGCGCGGCATCGGTGTCGAGGTCGTCGTGTGCGAGGGCTACGCCGGTACCGTGATCGTCGAGGAGGCCGAGCGGCGAAACGCCGACCTGATCGTGATCGGCACCCACGGCCGGTCGGGGCTCTCGCACCTGCTGCTCGGCTCGATCGCCGAGCGCGTCGTCCAGAAGGCCCCGTGTCCGGTGCTGACGGTGAAGGCAGCCGGCTCCGCCGGCTGACGGGGAGCGGACCGGCAGACCCCGCTACAGCCCCAGCGCCCGATCGGCGGCCTCCGGGTCGACGTGCTCGAACTGGAGCAGACCCATCTCGCCGAACGCCCGGCGGACCCGGTCGGTCAGCAGGCCGAGGCGCTTGACGTTCGGCACGACCCGCGCGAACAGGCCCTGGCGGAAGCCCCGCATGATCGGTGAGGCCAGGATGCGCTCGCGCACCTCCGCCCGGTCGAAGCCCATCACGTCGGCCAGCTCGTCGCCGATCAGCCGGTCGCGCATCAGCAGGCTGGCCTCGATCACGAAGTCCTCGCGGTCGCGCCGCTCGCTCTGCGGCATGTCCGCGTAGTAGCCCTCGAGCGACAGCACCCCGAAGGCCACATGCCGCGACTCGTCGCGCATCACCGCGTGGATCAGCTGCTTGAGCAGCGGCTCCTGGGCCAGCTGGTAGAGGTTGCCGAAGGCCGCCATCGCGAGCCCCTCCACCAGGATCTGCATGCCCAGGTACTTGAAGTCCCAGCGGGCGTCGAGCAGGATGATGTCGAGCAGCCGCTTCAGGTTCTCGTTGATCGGGAACTCCCACTCGAGCTTCTCGGCCACGTAGCGGCTGAACACCTCGACGTGGCGCGCCTCGTCCATCGTCTGGGTCGAGGCATAGTGCTTGGCATCGATCCACGGCACCGCGGCCACCAGCTGCGAGGCGGTGATCAGCGCTCCCTGCTCGCCGTGCAGGAACTGGGAGAGCTGCCAGGCGAGCGTCGCGTGGCGGAAGCGTGCGCGCTCGCGCAGGTCGAGCGCGCGATAGGGCCGGTAGTCGTGCAGCGGGTTGAAGGCCTCCGGCACGATCTCGCGGTGCGGATCCACCGGGATGCTCCAGTCCAGGTCGGTCGTCCCGTTCCACTGCTCGCGCTTGGCCTTCTCGTAGAGCTCGCGCAGCCCATCCTTCACCGGGCCGTAGCGCCAGGTGTAGTGGGTGTCGAACGAGGTGAGCACGCTGTCGAGCTCGGCGGCGTGCGCACCGGGGTCGAGCACGGGGGCGGTGGCCATCGGCGGTCTCCGGAGCGAGGTGTGGAGGTGTGGAGGTGTGGAGAGAGGGAAGGTGCGGCAAGCCAGCGGCTCGGCCCGACGCAGCACGGGCACTGCCGGGTGAGGCTCAGCCTGGCAGCGAGCGGCCACCCTCGACTTTGGGGGGTATCGGCAACGGTTCCGGAAACCTGAGCGAGATCAGGCGCTCAGCTACCGTCGTCGGCCGAGAGACGCCCGAGCTTCCCGCCGGGGTGGCGCCGGTGGTACTCGGCCCGGGTCAGGCCGACCTCTCGCTCGAGTCCCGCCGACAGCGCCGCCAGCACCAGCAGCTCGGCCGCCGCGCTGGTGCGGGGCGCCAGCCCCAGCGGGCCGCCTTCGCGCGCGACGCCGGCGTCGAGCCAGCAATCCGCGTGGGTCGCGAGCCAGGAGCGCGGTCCTCCGGTCACCCCGATCAGCCGTGCCCCCATGCCGCGCACCGCCTCGGCAGCGGCGCGCAGCTCGGCGGTGTCGCCGCTGTTGCTGATCGCGATCACCACGTCGCCCTCGACGACCTGGCCGGCGCTGCCGTGCACCGCCTCGGTCGCGTGCAGGAAGCTCGCGGCGGTGCCCGTCGACGAGAACAGCGATGCCGCGTAGTGGGCCAGGTGCTCGGGCTTGCCGACCCCGGTGACGTGCAGGCGCGCACCCCGCGCCCGCGCGTCGCGCAGCAGCCCGAGCGCCGCATCGAACGCGGCGGCGCCCAGCCGGCTGTTGTTAGAACCTCGGAAACGCGCTGCGGATCGGCGAAGGCGAACATTCCAGGAGCGTTCGGGACCGGCTTCGGCCGCGGCGGCAGGTGGCGAGAGACCGCGTTCATCGGCACCTCCATCCACGGGTTTTCGGCAAGTGCCCGCCAGCACACGAATGCCATGCGCGCGCCAGGGTTGGCGGCGCGGCGCATATGGGCGAAGGCCGCCACCGGGTCGCCGAAGAACGTCAGGCCG
>Ga0209536_100012292_pt1 | contig 12458 bp, 9 predicted proteins | sample DeeMarSeWOR28_12_FD_187461 | JGI IMG/M metagenome (GOLD analysis project Ga0209536, IMG submission 187461) | Marine sediment microbial communities from White Oak River estuary, North Carolina - WOR-2-8_12 (SPAdes) (version 2) | ecosystem: Environmental > Aquatic > Marine > Intertidal zone >...
GACTTTCGAATTTCGATTGGCATCGCCATGGATGATCCATTCAAAGCCCGCACAATTCAATGTAGGACTTTCAATTATGAATTCATCGGACATGGTAATATTCCTGAGTTGGTGTATTTCCTGTCCCCTTGATCCGGTATAACAGGTTAATAGTACCATGAGGTAGAAAAGACCTGAAGGTATGGGTTTCCAAAAAATATCCATAATGGAGAGAAGATTGATTCGCTGTTGAATATAATGAAATTGATTTGATTTCTATCCCCCTGATAACACAGAAAATGAATTTTTACACAACGGGCCATGCTTATTTTAGTGTATTATCCTTCACTACAGCAGAAATCACGAATTTCGTCTATAATTTGATATTAAGTCTTAAGTTAATTGACGATTCATGTATTCCCGGATGAATACCTTAATCACGTAGAGCAAAACAAATTGTACAAGAGGCATATCATGCTTGCATTCACATTGTTTTCTATCATCGGCCGTGCAAATTGTTCATCCAATTGATTGAATTATACTACTTTATTGCAAATCATTGATAAGGTAACTATTTAGTTACTAACTATTTGGTTATTAGTTTTGGTGATTGGAGTGGCTGGTGATTGTCGACACAAATAGTTGAAAAGAGCAAAATATAATTAGGATATAACTAAATGGTTACTAACTTAGTGGTTATATAATCAAAGGATATGGATTTTCCTTTTGCATTTGGTAAGCCGGTACGCGGTGCGCATTTTATCAACCGTAAGAAAGAGCTATCAAAATTACGGAATAATATTGATCAAAATGTCCATACCATCATAATCGCCCCAAGAAGATGGGGTAAAACCTCTCTGGTTAAAAAATTATCCAGGAAGTTGTCAAAGGATAAATCCCTGAAATTCATTTACCTGGATCTTTTTCATATTTCGGATGAGGTGGAGTTTTATGATACCTATTGTAAGGAAGTTTTGGTTGCTGGATCTTCGAAAACTGACGATATTGAAAATTCCGCACGTAAATTCTTCAAAAAAACGCTACCAGGCATAGCATTTGTCAATGGCCCAAAACATAGCATACACATGGAAATGGGACAGGAAGATCTCGAGCATTACCACCATGAAGTATTAGAACTTCCGGAGAAGCTGGCTGAAAAGCGGGAGAAGAAATTCATAGTCTGCATCGATGAATATCAGACTTTGTTCAGATTTAAAAATCCAGCACTATTTGTATCCAATCTCCAAGCAGCCTGGCAACGTCACAAAAATGTAGTGTATATTCTGTGTGGCAGCAAAAGACATCTGATGTCCGAAACTTTCAACGATCCCGGTAAGCCCTTTTTCAATTTTGGAGAGATCATGGTTCTCTCGAATATTAAAAAAAAATATTTCAACCAGTACATCATATCGACATTTGAACGATCCGGGAAAACCATACCCCTTGATCGGGCAAACCGCATCATTGAGCTTGCAGAAAGAAATCCATACTTCATTCAACAGTTGGCCAGGAGTATCTGGATTAAAAGTGCAGAACTGGTCATCGATACCGATCTGGAAGAGGCGGTAAAAGACCTGTTGCTTCAAAATAGTATATGGTACCAGCGTGAAATAGAGAGAATGACGCCAGTACAATACAATTTTCTTAAAGCCGTAGTGAACAGGGAAAAAAATCTGAGCGGACAGGATGTCCTGAGAAAATATAACCTGGGATCTTCAGCCCATGTGGCCAAGATCAAAAAAGTTATGGAGGACAGGGAAATACTGGATTTCGGGAATTCCTATCCTGAATTTACAGATCCTTTTTTCAATTTGTGGATCCGAAAACAAGAAGCACCAGCATAATAGTTATTCCTCGAGCAGATACTTGACCAATATGGATTTTGTGTTGGGATCCAGACTTGACCAGATATCCTGGATGGCCTTTTGATGGTTAGCAGAAGCAAGCGATTCAGGAGGTAACTTCTTGGCAATATAGAAATTGACCATAGGAGATCCATTTTTCATAATCTTCAATACATCCGGGAATCGATCTGTATAGTCCTTGACAGCCCACTGTTTTAATGCAAAGATTATCGCCAGAGGATCATCGGAACGCATCAATTGTTTCTCCATATCCAGGTTATAGTTGGCAGAGGTATATCCTTTCAATCTTTTCCCGATCCCTCCATTGACAAGGTGCCATAAAGTATAAGTTGAATACAACGCTCCCTCTACCACCGCATTTTTGATTTGCAGGTCGGTAGCACCTGTGACCGCGTCGATTTTTTCAGAATATCTGGTCTGGACTTTATCTATCAGTTCATCTTCCTTTTTTCTCCCGAGTACAGAATTTTGATCCCTTAAAGTAAGATGGAGTTTCCGGTAATCTGAGGATGTAAATGGTTTGTGGTCGTTTTTAGTCAGGGGATGGTTTATAAGCGTATCAAACCGGATATAATTTCCTCTCAGATCCCAGAAAACTTTTAGCAGTACTACCTGGCACAAGGTATCGTTACAGACTGGCGATCTGACAGTGCTTTCGTAATAAAAACTATCCGGATCGCCTGTATTGAAATATACGGTATTAAAGAATACAGAATCCTTTGCCGGTAGAACGGTAACGGAATCCAGGTCATGGCTTGGATATGAATCACCCGGAGAAAAGACCTGAAACGCACAGAAAAGCAAAAGGCAAAAAAGCCAGAAGAGCCATACAATCTTACGGATTACACCCTTATGGATTGTTATCAGGATCATTGGAAGACATAATTAATTGCATATATTCCTGGAGGTAATTCTGATAAAGCTCCCGTGGCGTGATGCTGTATTTTTTGCATAAAGACGCAGCATATCCTACTGCTGCACCCATTTGACCTGTGGTTCTCATTACCCTGGGGCCCCCTAAACCTACATGGGAACAGCTGAAACATCGGCCAGCCATAAACAGATTTGTGACATTTTTTGAATACAGACTACGGTAAGGAATATAATAGGTATCTACTTGATAAAAGAGCGCTTCGGATAAAAAATCCGGTTGGCTGGAATTCAGAAGGTTCTGTTGAAAATGTACATCCACTTCCCTTTTTTCCACTACCACCGAGTCCGGAAATTTCACATTGTTTCTCATATCGTTGAAGGTATAGACATGATCGCCTACCAGGCGCCTCGATTCACGCTTTCCCAATAGATAACTTACCCATTCCAAGGCAAGGTTCTCATTACCTGGTTTTTGTTTCTCATTATAAAAGGATCCATAGATGGCCTTCAGCATATGATCTCTTATAAACTCTCCATCATCGATCTGATGCAGGTCATTTCTGGAAAACTCCCACTGCCATTCCCCATTGGCTGCAGCAAAATCGCCGGTTACTTCCAATGCCCAGGGTACTTCAGGAAATATGGATGAAAATTCAGTCTGGTAACTCCTCCACAACAGAGATGAACCCATCACAAATTGATCCGGTTCCTCAGGGCTCCAGAGCTCGCCATGTTGTTCCCAAGATTCGCCATAGGTATCCACAGACTCTCTGCCGTAGGAATATTCGGCTCCAGCCCAATAGCCGATCCAGCCATCACCGGTACAGTCTACGAAATAGGGTCCCGAAAATCGCAGCCTTTCGCCGGTACTGGTGTGCTGCGCATCGACATATTGTATGATATTTTTTTCTGTAAAAGCATTGTAAGCCCTCCAGTTCAGAAAGAGATGTATGTTGTTGTACCTTCTGATGTTGGCCATTCTCTTTTCGTCCTCCTGCTTTGCCCTGGGATCACCATTAGGGTAATGTTCCGTATCCAGCATGCGCAATATCCGTTCAAAATGTCCGTATATTCCCAAAGTGTGCACTCGTATTTCACTACTTGCATTGCCGCCCAACACAGGCCTGTCATGTATCAAAGCCACTTGCAAACCCTGTTCTGCAGCGGCGATGGCAGCAGCACATCCGGCAATTCCACCACCGGTTACAATCAGGTCAAAATAAAGATGCTCATCCGGATCTTCCGGCAACTGTAGGACAGTGGACCGCCATCTTTTCAAGGTGCTCAGTTCACCGGGAGGAGGTGTATTATACTGAGAAAAGAAAATGGCATCACACCGTGCATCAAATCCGGTAAGATCTTTGAGTATTAGTTGATTTGAACCCTTCTTTAATTTGATTTCTCCAACATATTGCCAGTTCCAATCCTCTATCGTTCCCAGCAATGTTTCGAACACTAGCTCGTTCACTCCAAGCTTGAATTTTCCCGGAGCCTCCCAGGGTCCTGGCACCCAGTTCTTGGTCCTGGCCCAGACATGATACTTTCCATTTTTATGGACGGTAAAAGATGTACGGGCATCTTCAACAGGTTGTCCCAGGCCATGTGCCAGCAAATAAGATGATCCCATTTGTTCAATGAACTGGGGATCGACCAGCCAGCCACCCCTGAATTTAAAACTCTCCGCCTCTATGAGGATGTCCTGGGCTTGGAGTGGAATAATCTGTATCCATCCGCCAATGATCAGGACACATACCATTAGGGAAAGATTTTTTTTAACAGACAAAGTACGCCTGGGTATCATATAAAGACTATTGGATCATTGTTTATGTCAACCAAATATAAGAATATCTCAATACATATGCTTGACCGGAAAAAATAACAGGATCATCTTGATTGCCGGTATAATCTATAGATTATGGATCCTTTATTTTAGGAGGAATGTATACCCAAGACTAAGGTCCATGAAATCTGCCTTGCCAAAATTCGCATTGATATGGGATCCAAGATACACGTTGTGCCTGGGCATTTTTTCATTGCTGATCAAATACAGTTTCATGCCAAAACGGGTGACCAGGTATTTGTTTCTCCAGTATTTGAACCCATTATTGAATTCCCACCTGGAATTGAATTCATCATAGAATGGTTTATGCAGATTATAGCCAAGCTGGATGTCCATACCGAGGTGCCCGATGAGAAATTCTGTCCCGATATGTATTATAACATTTGATGCCTCAGATTTTGGATTTTCACCCAGGCCTGTGCGACTTTTATTATTCCTGATAAAATCATAAAAAGATTCATAAAAACGGTAAGTGAAGCCGAGGGATAGTCTGAGATGTCGTTTTTTGATCACTCCTCCGGATATGCTGTAGGAATTTATCCGATAATCTTTTGTTCCGACCGGTTCCCAGGTACCACCCAGTTCATGCCATCCATAACCCAGTCTGGCCTGAATGAAATAATGATTCCTCCGTCGCAATGGCAGTTTATCAAATTGCCTGGTAAAGTCAGGATCGTACGGTTTATTAGCCATCTGTAACGCCAGGCTTACCATTACAGAATTCATTCCATAGTTCGGAATGGTGGTGTGCGCATTGGAACTGTGTAAAAAACCGCCCCCCAATTTCAAATTCATCCTGTTCGAAACATATAAATTTTTGTACAGGAAAAATTGAAATGCCCAGGTAAATTGGGAGCCAATGACCTTGTTTTCAGGATTATATACTTCATGGTATGGATGGTTAAAATAGGATGCCCCCAAGCCGATTTTAAAGTCAATGCTCTTCCGCGGATTTCTGGAAGTTTTTAAAACAATAAACGGTATCAAACTAAATTCATTTCTTAATACCTCTCTGTTTCCAAGATTTGAATAGGAAAAGGAAATCCCGGTTGTCGGAAAGTTATAATATTTTACCCAATGCTTACCTGTGTCCAATGTCTGAATACCCAGATTGAGTACATAATTGGATCGGATCCCGGATTCCGGAAATTTATCATATATTGGAATATTTCTGCCAATCATTATTTCCGGTTCCAGGAACAGGATACGCTCAGGGGGATAGGTTTGTCCCGTGGCGATATTCATTGCTCCCGTCAGGAGTAAACAGAGGATTGAATATATCCCAAGATACAACCCAAAATATATCTTACACTTTTTCATGATCAACGGAAATTCCCCTTCCTGCATAATGGTAATCCATGGATTGTCGGATCCTTTCAATTCAGAGAGATCCTGTTAAAAATTAGTATACCCAAATAATGAGATTTTCCACAAAAAGTCAACAACTCAAGTCTAATGGCATTGCTTTTATTCATTTATTATTATGTATTTTTTTTACAATACTTGACGAATGTATACCATTCTTGTCTCGGTATAGGGAAAAATATTGCCAATGGAATTTTTAATTCAAAATCTGAAAGGCAGTTCAATATAATTAAAAAGTTTTTTTGATACTTTTATATTGCAATCGAAGGGATTGTATACTCCCCATTTAATTTTTTATGATTGACCGTATAATTTATTTCAGTGTAAAGAATAAGTTGATCATTTTTTTATTCGTCCTTTCACTGGTGGCCCTGGGAATCTATTCGCTGACCCAGATACCCTTTGGTGCCGTACCCGACATTACTAACAACCAGGTACAGGTAATCACCACCTCGCGCAATCTGTCGACCGAAGATGTGGAACAGTTCATCACCTATCCTGTTGAATTGGCCATGGCCAACCTGCCCGGTGTAAGGGAGATCAGGTCGATTTCAAAATTCGGACTTTCAGTGGTCACTGTTGTTTTTGAGGACCGAATTGGAACGTACCTGCCCCGTCAGTTAATCGCCGAGAAGCTTGTGCAGGTGTCAGACGAGATACCTGAAGGATTTGGAAAACCTGAAATGGGACCCATAACAACTGGTCTCGGGGAAATTTACCAGTACGTACTCGATACGAAGCCGGGATACGATTCCGTGTACTCCGCTATGGATCTCAGGACAATTCAGGATTGGATTGTAAAACGCCAGTTGGGCGGAATACCGGGTGTGGTAGAGGTAAACACCTGGGGTGGCTTTTTAAAGCAATACGAAGTGATGGTTGATCCCGGTAAACTCAATGCCATGAAAGTTACGATCCTGGATGTATTTGAAGCATTGAGGTCAAACAATGAAAATGTAGGTGGGGGTTATATTGAGAAAGGTTCACAGAGTTATTTTGTCAGGGGGGAGGGCATGGTCCAGAATTTTGAAGACATTGAAAATATCGTGGTCAAAAATGTGGAAGGCCTGCCTGTGAACATCAGAGATGTGGGGACCGTCAAATTCGGGTATGCCAACCGGTTTGGTGCAATCACCGGTAACGCGGAAGGTGAGAAGGTGCTCGGACAGGTGATGATGCTGAAAGACGCCAATTCCCTGGATGTCATCCGTGCAGTTAAGTCGAGGGTAGCAGAAATACAACCCACACTTCCAGAAGGTGTGGTCATCAATCCGTTCCTCGACCGGAGTGAGTTGATATCCAGGACCACCAACACAATTGTCGAAAACCTGACACTGGGCGCTTTAATTGTTATTTTTGTCGTGGTTCTGTTGCTGGGCAACTTACGTTCCGGGATCATAGTCGCGTCGGTCATCCCGGTCAGCCTCTTGTTCAGCATTTCGTTCATGAATTTTTTCGGGATATCCGCAAACCTGATGAGCCTGGGGGCAATTGACTTTGGAATCCTTATCGACGGGGCGGTAATAATCGTTGAATTCACAATACATCAGTTTACAGTAAACAATAAAAATCTCAGCACCCTGACCGGGAAAGATCATGTCCTGGAGAAAGACAGACTGGCCATTGAAAGTTCCAAAAAAATGATGCACTCTGCTTTTTTTGGACAGGCCATCATCCTGATGGTTTTCGTTCCCATATTTACCCTGCAGGGCGTCGAGGGTAAGATGTTCAAACCCATGGCCCTGGCTTTTGGATTCGCACTGATCGGTTCGATTATCTTATGCCTGACCTATGTACCGGCCATATCTGCCTATTATTTGAAACCGGAGAAAAAGAACTGGATAAAGAATATCTCCGACTTCATTGTCGATATATTGTATAGAAGCTATGATCCGGTTATTCACTATGCAGTCAGACATAAGATCCAGGTATTGGCACTTTCTGCTTTATTATTGATCCCCACCGTAGTCATCTTCATGAACCTGGGTGGTGTCTTTATCCCCACACTCGATGAAGGAGATTTTGTCGTTCAACCGATTTTAAAACCCGGAACGTCCTTATCCGAAACGGTTCAATTCACTACCGATATTGAAAAGATTTTGCTGGAGAATTTTCCGGAAGTCGATCAGGTAGTATCCCGTATAGGCGCTGCAGAGGTCCCTACGGATCCTATGTCAATGGAGATGTCGGATATTATCATTCGCTTAAAACCCCGTGACCAGTGGGTTTCAGCGGATACTAAAGAAGAGCTGGCAGACCGTATGAAGGAAAAAATGTCGATTTTTCCTGGGGTAGAGTATGAGTTTACCCAGCCCATCGAAATGCGTTTCAATGAATTGATTACCGGTGTGCGATCCGATGTGGCCATAAAAATATTCGGGGAAGATCAGAAAATACTGTACGATCAGGCGACAAGTATAAAATCATTGATCCAGAATATCCCGGGTGCATCGGATGTAAGCGTCGAGCAAGTCATCGGGCTGCCAAATATCCTGGTGAAATATGACCGGGCGAAGATTGCGAAGTACGGCCTTAATGTGGAAGACTTGAACAGGATCATCTCGATTGGATTCGGGGGAGAAGTTGCAGGTACCATCTTTGAAGGGGAAAGAAGGTTCGATATGAAGATAGGCCTGACAGAGGAAAGCCGGATGTCTATCGATAATCTAAAGAATTTATACATTGATCTTCCAAATCGGAATTCTATCCCCCTACAGGAGGTGGCTGATATTTCATATACCTTTGGACCGGCACAGATATCAAGAGATGCTACCCGTAGAAGGATCGTAATAGGAATCAACGTTAGGAACAGGGATGTTGAATCACTGGTGAGGGAGATCCGAACCATCATCGATACACAAATCAGTTTACCTGCCGGATATTATATTACCTATGGTGGTCAGTTTGAAAATCTGGAGAATGCGAAGAAACGTCTTAGATTCGCCATCCCGGTAGCATTGCTCATCATTTTTATCCTGCTGCATTTCACCTTTTATTCATTCAGGCTTGCCATGCTTATATTTTCGGCCATACCCCTGGCAGCCATCGGTGGCGTTCTATCCCTATGGATCAGGGACCTGCCTTTCAGTATTTCTGCCGGAGTGGGATTTATAGCATTATTCGGTATTGCTACTCTTAATGGGGTGGTATTGATAAGTTATTTCGATGAACTCAGAAAGGAAGGAATCAGGGACCGTCACGAACGGGTACTCCTTGGAACAAAACAGCGCTTGCGCCCGGTACTGATCACTGCTTCAGCGGCAGCACTGGGATTCCTGCCAATGGCTTTCTCGGTATCGGCAGGAGCTGAAGTACAGCGCCCCCTTGCCACGGTGGTTATCGGTGGATTGATATCTGCGACTATACTCACTATGGTTGTCCTGCCAGTCTTGTATTGTGTTTTCAGTAAAAAAGAATAGGATGTTAACTTACAGGCGATTGATATTTTTTCTTTCGGGATTGTTTCTTCAGATGCATGTATCCGGACAAGAGATACGGGTAAATTTTGACGAAATGTGGGAAATTGCCCTCAATAATAATATTCAAATCCGGAATGCTGAATTAATGGTTGAGAAGTCCCGCACCATGGAAAGGACAGCCTGGAATTTCGGGACCACGGATTTTGAATTTACCAGGGGGCAGCAGAATACTGAACTGATTGATAATATGTATACTTTCAAACAGGGTCTGGGTGCTCCATTTACTATATCTGCTACCAGGAAATATTATGCCTCGGAGCAGGACTTTTACATGAGGAACGTGGACATGATAACCAGGGAGATGAAAAAAAGTCTCAGACACCATTACTACAACTGGCTATACGAAAATCGTCTGATCGGATTACTGGATAGTAGTATTGTCGTCTATCGTAAAGCTTCTGATTTTGCGGAATTGCAGTATAACATGGGGGAATCCAATTTGTTGTCCAAAGCCCTGCTGGCTTCAGAACTTGAGCGTCTGGTTTTACGGAGAGACCTACATGCCGTCAGTTTAAAAACTACAGAGAATGAAATCAAAACGCTTTTAAATACTGACAGCGCCTATATACCAGTTGAACAAGACCTCGACAAAATAGTGGTTGTGCTGCGTGGAGAAATAGACCAATTGCCGGTAGACTCAGTACCTGAAGTAATGGCGCAGAGATCTCACCTGAAACTTGCGGATCGATATTACAGGCTGGCAAAATCAGAAATCAGTCCAAGTTTATCAGCAGGTTACTACAACCAGGAAATCGATCATGTTACCGGGTTTCAGGGGTGGATGCTGGGCGTATCCTTCCCCCTCCTGTTTATGCCACAGAAGGCGCGCAGTCAGGCCGCCTACATCGAATTATCCCGTGCCGAAAATGCCTATCAGTTCGAAAAATTGAAAGCCAAACAGGAAATTGAATCCATAATGGCAAAGTATGAACAGATGCGCGAAAGTCTGCAATATTATGAAAACCAACGCCTGAATAATGCAGAACTGATCGTTCAGAATGCTGAAATATTGTACGAATCCGGTGATATAGGATATATAGAATTGGTACAGAACCTGACCACCGCAAGGCAGATCTGGGAAGAGTATCTTCTTCTGATCAAAGAGTACAATCAGCATGCTATTGATTTATATTATTACTTAGAATTCTAAAGCAGCCATAATGAATAGATTGAACTCATTCTTGTTTATTTTTATTATTGGCGGATTTTTGTTTTCCTGCCGTTCAACAGATAATAATCCCGGGGGCATCGTTGCAGATCCCGACATCAATGTTGTATCCGTCACTCGGGAGCAGGCTGAAGCCATAGGGCTTCAGTTTGGCAAACTGCAACAAATGATGATTTCTAATGACATCAATGCCAACGGGCTGATTGATACTCCACCTGAGAATAGGGCCAGGATCAGTTCCATAGTTTCCGGGAAAGTCTTGCGTATCAATTACCTGGAAGGGGATGAAGTCAAAAAGGGATCTCAGATCATTCTTCTCGAAAGTATGGAGTATTTGGAGATTCAGAAAAATTATCTGACAGCAAAAAGCAACTTAAAGTTTCTGGAGGATAATTACCTCCGGCAAAAGAAACTATCAGAAGAGAACGTGAATGCAAGAAAAGTATTCCTGGAGTCGGAAAGCATATATCTATCTGCAAGGGCTGAATTTGAATTCATCAATAAAAAGTTAAGCATACTGAAGGCTAATAAAGCCGAGATAGAAAAGGGAAATTTTACACCATACCTTAGCATCAGTTCATCTATTGATGGATTTATTTCCTCCATCAACACCACATCTGGGGAGTACGTGGATGCAGAAGATGTCATGGTCGAGGTGATCAATCCAAACCACTTGCATGCCGAGCTCAGGGTGTATGAAAGGGATATGCTAAAGGTGAGAAAAGGCCAAAAAGTAGAAATCACAGCCAGAATTGAAGAAATTGAGCTGACAGGTGAAATATTTCTAGTAGGCAAAGCACTTGATCCTGATACACGCTCTATACCTGTGCATGTTCATTTATCCAATGAAGAGAACCTGGTGCCTGGAATGTATGTTGAAGGAAAGATCCTCTTGGATGAACAAAGTGTGCTTGCGCTGCCGGAGGAAGGGCTTGTTCGGGAAGAGTCCAGGACAATGGTATATATGTTGATGGAAGAAAAGGAAAATGAGCTTATTCTAAAAAGGATCAGAGTGATCCCGGGGGAGGAAAAGGATAAAATGGTGGCCATTGAATTTCCTTCTCCCATCGATACTTCAAAAATGGTGGCCATCAGTGGGGTGTATTATATCTCCTCGGCCTCTGAGTGAAATTACAGCCCATCAGGAGCATGAGCAATTGCCCTTCCAATGAATTGATTATTTAACAGGAATTACTTTGTTGCGATCAGAATTTTTTCTCCCGGTGAACCGTATCCAGTGAAAACGGAGGAAGGCAAATGGACCAGAAAATAGCTGGAAAATCAAAAGGATTCGTATATTTTACCCTCGCGCCCTTTTTGGCCAGGAAAGATTCTCTCTCTTCAAGTTCTATTTTTTCCCCATCGACGTGGATCAGTATCTTACCAGAATTCATCAAAATAAATTCATCGAATTCGGGGTTCTGGTAAGGCTCATTCCATCGGGGAGGAATTTCCATCCTGGATATGCTGCAATGGGGATACTTGTTGCTGGCGTTTCCAAAATGTTCCTGGATCAATTTAAGATCTTCGGTTGGAACGATAAAAGGATCATCTTCTTTAATATAGTTTTTCATTCTTTCTTGTTTTCCGGACCTGGATCAGAATCAATTCAAACAGATAGGTATAAGCAATATGTATCCTATGGAAAAGGAATGCTTCTATCCGGATCTAAAAATAACTAATCTTTTTGAAATTTCAGTTTTGAGAGCATATCCCATACAACTATCCCGATGCTCACAGAAATATTCAAGGAGTGTTTTGTTCCGAATTGCTGTATCTCAACCACTTCATCGGCCAATTGCAGGATCTCCTCTTTCACACCGGAAACTTCATTGCCAAACACCAGGGCGAATTGTTGACCTTGTGGAATAAATTCATTTAGAAAACAA
>Ga0209536_100012293_pt1 | contig 12458 bp, 12 predicted proteins | sample DeeMarSeWOR28_12_FD_187461 | JGI IMG/M metagenome (GOLD analysis project Ga0209536, IMG submission 187461) | Marine sediment microbial communities from White Oak River estuary, North Carolina - WOR-2-8_12 (SPAdes) (version 2) | ecosystem: Environmental > Aquatic > Marine > Intertidal zone >...
CCCGCCTCAAAAGGCTGAAATCCTCCGATACCCAGTTGAATACTTATATATCTGGTATTCTGCTGGAGATATTCATAAAGGATTTTAATTTTGCCTTTCCGGTCAGGAATTTGTGAGACCATTTCGTGAATTTCATTTTGTTTTTGTTCTGATAACTGGTCCCTCCCTTCATTAAGATGGTTGATCCATTCTCCATAGGATCTCCATGAGGACAAATTTCCGGGGTAATTTTCATAAATGAAATCATTGGGTGCGGTGATAACGATTGGGGTATACCTTTCCAGATCGGGCATCAGTTTTTCCTCCTCGATCGCTTTGAGATTGCCTGCCTTCCATGTGTATATTATCCTATCCTCTTCTTCATCTATCTGTAATGTATTCCGTAGATTGAATTCTTTATACCGGAAGGACATATTTTTTGGAATAATGACCTGAAAGACGGCATTTTCAACCGACGTATGAGCGTTTGATAAAGGTTGCCATTCCGGATAGTCATGAAGACTGTTAAATTCACGGATATACTCGAATTCGTATGTATAGGGATAATTTGCGTTGGAAAGATCAAATTTCTTTATCCGGTTATCGTCAAAGAATGATTCTGAGAAAACGCTGTAATCCTCGATCTCCTTTTGTTTGAGCTCATCGATCACATTCCCCGTTCGGTCGTATTTCCTTCCATTTAATTTTTTAATGATCCTCTCGGGACTGTAAAAAATGGAAATTTTTGCCTGGTTCTTATATTTATTGTTCAATAAAGTGACGCTTCTTTTATGTGAAAGGATCGCCCGGTCGAGGCTTTTTACCTCGAAAATAATTTTATCCATCCGGATCACCGCATAACTGTTTTCCAGCAGGATTTCCGGAATATTATCTACAGCCAGGGAAGGATCCTGGGCTTGAACGACCTTATTATGAAAAATAAATTGTAAAAAAACCAGGAGAAGAATTCTAAAATTCATTTTTCTCGATTTGTTTCAAAACAATCTGTTCGTTGTTCTTGGATACCACCATGGACCAGAATTCACGCAAGGAAGGATATTCTTCAACCGTATAAAAACTTTTTTTAATCTCAAACTGATTCACCAATTGAATTGTACTCCCCTGGTGCTTGACCATATAGATAAAATTAGCTGATTTATCAGGTAATGAAAACTGTATTGATTCCGGCAATTCTTCAATTTCATACCCCTCAGGGATGATGATATTGGATATGTATTTTGTTACGACCGGATAATTAAAATCTACCGGGAATTTTCTTATTTCGTTCTTTAACGGATTATCATCCCATCGATTAACCAGAATAGGATCTATATACAGCATATTCCCGCCTTCGAATACCGCGTTTCTGACGGTCACATCAAATTTTTCCTTAAATCCTTCGTGACATGGATTTTCATTGGTCACACTGTAATTTTCCACTACCCAATCCTTATGTTCCTCCAGCAGGACTTCAACATATTTATCTGCCCCATCGATGGTATATTTTTTATTGCTTGCAATTGCACTGTATCCCTGTAGTTTGGTGAGTACATTTCCTGAAAATTCATTGTTTTCAATTTTGAGATTGCAGATGTATAATTCCTGTGATCCGATTGTCGGCTGAAGGATGATCCAGTCGCTCCGGCTTTTTGATATACACCGGCCCCGTTGATTCAGACACCTTACAGGAAGCATGCCCGGCGGTATATTTTTTTCGGTCGCATCCAGGAGATAACTTTTCCCATCGATATTCACCAACCCGATCAGGTAATTGTATTTATGCATGATCGGGTATATCGGATGTACCTGACCGTTATCACGCGTGCTAAGAATTACGGGTTCTGTATCCAGCCCAACAGACCGTAACATGGAGATCAACAGCGCATTTATATCTGCGGCGCTGCCCGTTTGATTCTCGTAAGTCTTTTTAATACTTTGATTTGGTATATAATCACACACGCCATCCCATTGCATTCGGGCCGTCAGAAAACGGTAGACTCCAGTCATTTTTTCCTCATCCATCTTACACGTTAATAATATTTGTTCCAGATCGTCACTATAAAAACCTTTGTCGGAAATATTGTTTTTAAAATTCTCATTATGCACAAGCAATTGGTCATTGATGTCTTCCCATGTGCCCAGCACATTTTCAAATTGGTATCCCGGAATCTTATAATTTGATAATTGAAATTCCACTTTCGTAAAATAGTCCTGAACGTTACCGACGAAACTTTCATCTCTTAGACCCGGTGCATTTTCAATCGCCCAATGATATCGGATCAATTTATAATCCAGCTGATTGACCGTTGTTTTCGCAGAACCCCCAAACCGGCTGTTGCTTCGTTCGAGTCCCGTGAAGGTTTCACTATGCATTTCTTCGGTAATGTCATTGATTACAAATGGTTCAAAACCGGTGGAAATCTTCAGATAATTGAAATATTCAGGAATCTCAACCAGATATTCGCTCCATTTTACGGGGATCGTTTTCTGAAATTCCCAGGTTCGAAGCCATGAGAGCCTGTCAGATACGATCTGGTATTGGTATTCGATTACCGATCCCTCCTTTACCTCAGGCATAGTGAATTTTATCGTGGTCCATTCATCACTCGTTTTTTCTTCAAAGATGGATTCTTTGGATAATTTTGTTTTCTGGATTTTCCCTTCAACAAGATTGTACGTATAGCCTTTGATTGTTTATATATCTTCCTTGATATTTACATTATTATAGATAAAAACCGATTCAGTGGCCCAGTCATAACCATTTTTATTAAATATTTTAATCCGGCATATTTTTTCGTAAACTACCTGAAATCCCCCTTCTGTCCGGTCGATCAGTATCCTTGTGGTGCCGTAATCACACAAAATCACGGCATCTGCCGTTGAATCAGGCGCATAATATTTCAAGTTGATTTCTTCTTCGGAAACATCACCAAATTTGATTGGAGATTTCTCAGCAAATACGGATATTGAAGTAAACAGTACGAAGAAAAAGACAAAGCAGTATTTTTCGTTGGTTAACATAGCTTCACGTTTTAGTTAAAAATATTTCCGGGTAAAAAATGAACAACGAAAAAGCACCCGTTTGTTGGTTTTCTTTTTCTTACTGGTTTAACTTTTTAAAAATAACTGTTCTCAAAATAATTTATTGTTTATTTTTTACCAAAACTTGTTATGAGATTTTAATCCTTTTCAAAAAATTCCGGCAGGAAATTTACCAGGTACAATTCTCGTGTCGCCCGTGTCATTCCTGTATACAACCACCTCATATAATTTATATCCCGGAATGATTCCTGAAGGTAACCCTGGTCTAGAAAAACGGCCGCCCATTGTCCGCCTTGTGATTTATGACAGGTTATGGCGTAGGTGAACTTGATATGAAGTGCATTCATATAGGGATCTGTGGCGATGGCCTCCCGCTGTTCATTTTTTGATAATCCCGAATAATCGGCAGCCACATTATCATATAGTTTTTTGCTTTCTTCTTCACTGAATGAGGCTACAGGAGACTCCAGGGTTTCCAGAATGGCTTTTGCACGGATTACGGGATGATCGGGATAATCAATCAAACGCAGGTCCAGATCCGCAAATGTGAAATCATAAAGTTCCTGGGTATTTGATATTTTAAGTATTTCGACAAAGTCTCCGTTGGCAAGAAATCCGGCCGGCGAATCTTCATCGAGCCAGAAATAGTTATTTTTTACAATCATCAGGAAATCCCCCGTATCTATTCGATTATCCAGAAATAGAAGATTTCTCCTGATAAATTGATTGTAGCGGATGGCCAGGCGATTGGACCTGCATATGATGATCACATTTTCAATCCCGTATTTAGTGTAGGCGTACCTGAGACCGTCTTCAAGTTTTTCGCTATTCATTCCAAAAATATCCCGGTATTTGTTGGTATGAAAATGGATCCCGAATTCATTGGCCTGTATATCCTGCCGGACGAGGGTGGCATTTTCCAGGATTCCGGATAATTTTTCCTGCCGGACCACTTCGTCCAACTCGATTTCAGCTACGCTCAGCCTGTAATTTTGCTCCAGGTTTTCTTTGTCAAGCGCTCCGCTGTAATGCTGTCCTACCGGTGGAAGCTGGGCGGTATCGCCCAGGATAATCAATTTATTCGAACTGTTTTCAAAAATATAATCCTTGAGGTCTCTAAGCAGGTTGGATTGGGAAGCATCATACTGATCATAAATCATGGAAGCCTCATCAACAATGAATATCGTATTGCGATGATAATTTTTGATCCTTTCGAATCGGAGACTCCCACTATCTTTATCCTTTAATACCTTGTAGATTATTCTATGAATGGTAAAGGCCTTTTTGCCGGAATAATTGGCCAGGACTTTGGCAGCTCTGCCTGTGGGTGCCATCAGGAGATACTTCAGGTTGAACCGGGGTAACACATTCACCAGGGAGGAAACGATGGTTGTTTTTCCCGTCCCTGCGTATCCTTTGACCAATAGCGTATCCGGACCCTTTTTATCCGGGAGAAGGTCGAATAGTTTGAATAACTCTTTCTGACCATCCGTGGGATCATATGGAATGGTTTTGGTGAGGATTTCCGATATTTTTGGCAATAGTTTTCGGATTTTATCATTATCATTAGTACGATACGGCATATTACAAAATTCATGGAAAAAAAGATCATTAAAAAATTTGGGAATCGATTGCGTATACGGGTCAGCGGGATTCTTGTTATAAAAAACAGGATTTTACTGGTGAAACATAAATCATTGGGGATAAGCGGGATTTTATGGGCTCCCCCCGGAGGAGGAATGAACTACGGAATGACGGCCGCTCAGAATCTTGTCAGGGAGTTTAAGGAAGAAACCGGCCTTTCCGTACAAACTGAAAGATTTCTTTTTACGCATGAATTCCTGCGACCTCCGTTACATGCGGTCGAATTGTTTTTTGAGGTGAAATCGACGGGAGGTCAATTGATCAAGGGGATGGATCCGGAAATGCTCGAAGATGAACAGATCATTGAAAAAGTAGAGTTCATACCTTTCCGGGATCTGATTCAAATGGACCGCGAACAAGTGCATCAGGTATTGTGGGATTGCCGTACTTACCGGGATATAATCCGAAAAAGAGGTTATATAAAAATTGAATAAATCCTTTAATTAGGAATTGAATATATTGTAATTTTAACTTTAATTTCCTTATTATTGCACATACAAACAAATTCCGGAAACATGGTAACACGAATATTATCAATCGTTTTTTTAGCCATCGCTATCTATTTAGGATATTTTCTTTTTAATAGTGTAAAATCCGTAATCGATCAGGAAAAATTAATTAAGCGGGTAGAAAGTTCCATTATTGTTAAACTCCAGCTTATCAGAGATACCGAAGTGGCCTATCAGATGGTTCATGGAAAATATACCTCAAACTGGGATTCGTTAATCAGTTTTCTGGATTCCGGTACGATTTATATTACGGAAAGAAAGGAAGAAATACTCCAGAAGGAATACGGTGCCGAGGAAGTAATCGTACATATTGATACGGTCGGGGAAATGGATGCCAAGGAATACGTTTTTACGGAATTGAATTTATTGACAGCCGGAGATACCGGTGTGGTTACCAGCATCAATTTTGAGGTTGGAGGCAATATCATCAAAAATTTTCAATTGTTCAATCTGCAGACAAAAGAGAGACTCTTCAGGGTAAGATCTCCCTATGAAGGATCCGTTACCAAAATTTATGTCTCGGAGGGACAAAGGGTGAATAAGGGAGATAATATTGCAGATATTGTCAAATACAAATATCCCATGGGAACCGATATTACCAGGCTGCCTTATGTGCCCGGCACGAATAATAAATTTGATATATTTGCGGATAAAATCAATCGAAGCGGTGTGACGATAGATGTATTTGAAGTGAAAGACCCCAAACCTGTAAATCCTGAAAGAAGGAAGAATAATAATGAAAAAGCGTTAAGGGTTGGGTCTAGGACCGATGTGACAATAGCAGGAAATTGGGAATAAATTTTGGCCATTTCATCAATACAATTCAAGTTATTACGTAAGGAAAAAGATCCCAAATTCAACATCGATAACCTTGAGCATTATAATTTATTGCTTCAGGTGGGATTCCGCGACATGCAGGTTTGCATCACCGATACCCGGAAGGATAAGATCATGTTGATTGAGGATTATGTGATGCCGGATATTACAAGTCTGGACGAACGGGTAGATTGTCTCGAATGCCTGTTCGACGATCATCATTTATTGCTGGCCGGATTCTGGAACCGGATCAATATCATGGTGAAAAACAGAAAATTCTCTTTAGTGCCTTCCCGTCTTTTCCTGCCTGAAAATGTTCAGGATTATATTCATTTAAATACGGCAGTGGATCCAACCCTGGAAAATTTTTTTCATTTCTCTCATGAATTATCTGATCTGACAAACGTTTTTGCCATAAATAAAAGCGTAATTCATTTCCTTACCAAACAGACCTATCCTTCCAAGGAGATTCATTTTTATCATCAGAGTAGTTCTTTTATTCACGGATTTCAGAGATATTTCGATTCCACGCCCGGGAAAGTGATTGCGTTATATCTGGATCGATTTGTTCTTCATATTGTTTATTTGCGCGATGGGAAATTTCAATTTTATAACCAATATCCAATTAAAAAATTTAATGATTATTTCCGGTATATCGGCTATGTAATTGGAGAATTCTCAATCGATCCACATCTTGATTCCTTTCATATCTGGGGATATCTCAACAAAAATTCAAAGCATTTCAACTCCCTGCTGTCCAAATATCCAACCCTGACGGCGGGTGAGCGTCCTGCAGACCTAATAATGAGTTATGTGTTCGATGAGATCCCTGAACATCAGTACTTTGATCTGTTAAGTTTAAATCATCTCCCCTGACCTCATGCAGAAAGTGGCGATTTTCCCAGGTTCTTTCGACCCGTTTACATTGGGGCATTATGATATCGTGATCAGGGGATTAAAATTATTCGATCGCATCATCATCGCGATTGGACAGAATACAAAGAAACAAAGATACTTCCCTATCGAATTGATGATGGACCGCATCGGCACGGCTTTTGAAAATAACAAAAATATACAGGTGATCACCTTTAATGAACTGACTGCCTCCGTTGCCCGAAAGTATGGAGCGAGATATTTATTGCGTGGATTACGAAATACTACGGATTTTGAATATGAAAACAGCATTGCACAGGTCAATACCCATCTCAACGCAGAACTTGAAACGGTGTTTTTAATCACTTCTCCAAAATATGCTTCCATCAGTTCCTCCATAATGAGGGAAGTTCACCAGTACAAGGGAAATATCAATGAATTTTTACCCTATGAACTTTAAACTTTCATTTTTTTGTAAAACTTCCTGAATACCTGACGTATAGATGGATATGAGTTATAGAGGGCCGAATGTACTTCCGCGGAGGTCATCCATCTGACCTCCTCGATATTTTCTTCTTTCTGTGGACTCAGGTTGGTATCATCGATACATTCCATGTGATACCAGTAGGTCTTCTTAAGAATATTATTCCCGTTTCTTTTATAGGTATGGTATGTATTACAGATCTTTTCTTTCAGCTTTACCTGAATATTGCATTCTTCCTCCACCTCTCTTACAGCCGTTGATTCGGGATTTTCTCTGGAATCCATTTTCCCTTTCGGCAGATCCCATTTTTTTAACCGGTAAATCAACAAAATATGGCCATCATGCTCAACAAGTCCTCCCGCAGCTTTTATAAAGGTGTATTCACTCTTGATAAAGTCAATCGCCTCCTGGAAATTATCCACCTGAAAGGTAATAGAATCGACTTTTTTATTGCTTTTTGATTTGAGTAACTGAAGATATTCGTGAATAATATCGGTGGAGGCATGTTGGATCAATACATCCCCGTGAAAGGTGCTGAAATCAATCTTATCCGTTGCCTCAATTAAAATCACATCGTAATCCCTGAGCACTGCATTTTTTGTGGCTGGAATGATCCGGAAGGGGATGTCATTAATAAATATCTTCATATTGGCTGGTAATCAAGCACATTATATTTTATCAAACCCTAAAATAGGATAAAATGATTTAATTCGCCTATTAAAATTTCTTAAATCATTTAAATTTGTTTCATGAGTGAATCGTTGCCGGTATCGGAACAGGTTGCCAGGCATCTTCTGGCTATCGAGGCTATCAAGATTAATCTGGATAATCCGTTTACCTGGGCATCCGGATGGAAATCGCCCATTTATTGCGATAATCGAATATCCTTATCTTATCCGCCTATCCGCTCTTACATCAAACAGGCCCTGACGGATCTGATCAGGAGCAAGTTCCCGGACACCGAAGCCATTGCCGGAGTGGCTACCGCGGGTATACCCCAGGGGGCACTGGTTGCCGAAAGACTTGAATTACCCTTTATTTATGTAAGAGCAAAACCCAAGGAACATGGTTTGTCAAATCAGATCGAAGGAAAGGTGGAAGCCGGAAAGAAATTGGTGGTAGTTGAAGATCTGGTTTCGACAGGAGGCAGTTCCATGAAAGCCATTGAAGCGATGCGGAAATCCCGGTTACATGTCTTGGGGATGGTTTCAATATTCACCTATGCATTTCAGGAGGCATTTGATCTTTTTAAGGAAAAGGAAGTTCTTTGTTTTTCATTGAGTAATTATGAGGTGTTGATTGAGGTAGCCCTGAAAGAAGGTTATATCGAGGGAAGGGAAGTAGATCACTTGAAAGCCTGGAGGCTGGATCCGGCTCATTGGAGATAAGATCCATATCTCTCGATCACCCCGAGGCCGAACAATGAAAAATCATATTTTACCGGATCTTCGGGATCCATGGTTCGCAGGTTCTCGGTCAATTCCAGGGCAGTGAGCCAATCGGTCTGTTTTCTTGAAATAAGTCCCATTTTCCGGGCAACCCTGTCCACATGCAGATCCACCGGGCAGATGAGTTGGGCAGGTTTTATATGATCCCATATTCCAAAATCAACCCCTTTTTCGTCTTTTCTCACCATCCATCTAAGGAACATGTTCAATCTTTTACACGTAGATTTTCGAAGAGGGGTGGGGATATGTTTTTTTGTACGTTGAGGTGCCGCCTCCAGGCCGAAGAAGCGATTATGAAATCGGATCAAACCCTTTTCAACCGATGAGGCGTCCCTGCCGGGAAGAAAAAGACTTTCAAGGGATTGATTTTTACAGTAATACCGGTGGAGGAAGTATACAAAATAAAGTGTATCGGTTTCATTAAAGGTTCTGTGTTTGAATCCGGTCAGTTTTTTGAGATCGTTTTCACGATGGTGTACTATATAATCATGGGGTGCAAAATCCATCCGGTTCATGAGCTCCATCCCTTTTCTGATAATGGTTTTTCTTTGCCCCCAGGCGAGGATCGCAGCAAACAATCCTGCAATTTCTATATCCTGCTTTTTTACGAATTGATGGGGAACAAGGATGGGATCCTGTTCGATAAACGAAACCCGATTGTACTGAAGATACTTTTCTTCCAGTATTATTTTAAGATTATCCGGAGGAAACATGAAATCCCCGGCAGGTTAGGGATGATAAGTGATTTCTACCGGGAACTGGCTATCATAGGCCCCCAGCCGGTCGTAGGCGGTTTTTGAAATTTTTAACAATATATTGGAATTATCGCCCGTTTCAGGCAGTTTTCCTATGACTCTTACGAATACACTCAAATCGTTCATCTCATTTTTAACTTGCATGATGGTCCCAATAGGAGCTGTTCTGTGTAAAGCCAGGTATTTTTTGGTTTCTTCCGATCCTTCGATTACACGTGCAATTCCCTTTTCGGATACTTTTTTGTATTCACTCCTGTCATCTACGTTGACCATACCGGTTCCTTCAATTTCCTTTTTCTTCACCTCGGGTACCTCCTGTTTTTCTGATTCTTGAACTTTCAATTCATTTGTGATTACTACTTCTTCCTGTTGGTTATCGGTAAAACCGATGACAAGTTCCTGACCTACAAATATCGCATTATCTTCCAACCTGTTCCAGGTTTTGATATCGTAGGTCGTAATATCATATTTATTGGCGATGCTGTACACGGTTTCTCCCTTATTTACAACATGAACCTTTTTGCTGTTATTTTCCCGGATGTTTTTGAGTTCATTGATTTCAGCTGCCTGATCTGCATTTACATTGATGGTAAGTTTATCGCCGATGGATAGATTGTTGGAACGCATTGAATTCCATTTTTTTATATCGTCCACACTTACATTATATATTCTGGCGATTGCGAACAGGGTTTCTCCGGGTTTTACTTCGTGCGTAATCCGGCTACCCGATGTGGGGGGGGAAGTGGTTATTCCCGATCCCTTGAAAGGAATCCTCAATTCCTCTCCAACCTGTATACTTCGATTGGAATTAGGATTTGCACCAATGATGTCATTTACCTGGACAGCATATCTCCTGGAAAGCCTGTATAGGGTCTCCCCCTTCTCTACCTGATGGATTATATAGGATTGACCGCCTATATTTCTGATTCCAAGGGAATCCACTGGGATAATTCTCCCTTCTGTCTTTTCGATGAAAACCAAAAAAATTGTCGCAGTAAGGATGGTAACGATTGATTGCTTCATGGTAAACATTCTTTACGCCTGATTTTCAGCTTAACAATAAGATACATTCTCAAAGTTATTTTACGTTGCGATTATTCCATAATGGGAACTTTCACATTACATCGAAGGTTAACCAAACGTCTTGAATCAAATTTATTCTTATTTAATACCAAATTTCACCTTTTTTTATTTAATACGTATAAAAAATCCACTAAAAAAATGTGATCGTATTAGTTATTGGTTTACCCGGATGAAATGTAGCTTACCCTTATTCAACGGCGGCATGCAGGCACATCTGATATCGATCCACCGGATTTTTTCATCTTTTTTTTTAATACTTTTGTAGGGCTTGGCATCCGGATCGATTTGATCCCGGAGCCGATTGTCCTTTTATCCGGTTCTTCTGAGGGATCTGACACCCGGATAAAAAGAAAAGCAATTATTTTAACTAGGATATTCTATATGCTTTATCATCAAAATTAAATACATTTAACAGGCAGTTTTTATTTGATGGTGAAATACAGCAACTATATATTCTTGATTATCGGGCTTCTGATTATTCCCTATTCAGGTCTGCTGGCCCAGCAGAAAATAATGACCATGGAGATTGATAATGTAATTGATCCCCGGATGAACCGGTATACGGAACTTGCCTTGGATCATGCTTCTGAAATAGAAGCCGATATCATAATTATTAAAATGGATACCTACGGGGGCGCAGTTAATGATGCGGATGAGATCCGGACACGAATTCTAGAATATCCCAAACCGATATGGGTTTTCATAAATAAAAATGCAGCATCAGCAGGTGCTCTGATATCGATTGCCTGCGACAGTATCTATATGGCGGAAGGAAGCAGCATCGGGGCTGCCACCGTGGTAACCCAGGATGGATCTGCAGCTCCGGATAAATACCAGTCCTATATGCGCTCAATCATGCGTTCAACCGCTGAGGCTACTGGCCGGGATCCGAGGATCGCCGAAGCCATGGTAGATGAGGACATCGAGATCCCAGGGGTTTCGGAAACGGGAGATGTGATTACGTTTTCTACATCCGAAGCCTTAAAATATGATTTTTGTGAAGGGGAAGTAAATTCGCTGGAGGAGTTATTTGAACTGACGAATATCGAGAATTATACGTTGGATGAATTCAGGTTATCAACGTCGGAAAAAATAATCCGCGTGTTTCTGAATCCGCTGATTAGTGGGTTATTGATCCTGATCATACTTGGGGGTATTTATTTTGAATTACAGACACCCGGAGTCGGCTTTCCGATACTGGCTGCCGTCGTAGCTACCCTGCTTTATTTTATCCCGTATTATTTAAACGGCCTGGCAGAGAATTGGGAAATAATTATGTTCATCGCCGGGGTCGTGCTGATAGCCCTGGAAGTATTTGTGATTCCCGGATTCGGAATCGCCGGTATCAGTGGATTGGTATTAACGATAGGTGCTCTTCTTCTTGTGATGCTGAATAACGATCTGTTTGATTTTTCTTTTGTTAAAACCGGAGAAGTATTTCAGGCTGTAGCTGCCATTCTTGCCGGCTTATTTGGAAGCGTAATCCTCATGTTTTTTGGCGGGGTCCGGTTGACCAATACCCGGTTTTTCAAACGGATTGCCCTGCAAACTGTACAGGACCGGAAAGAAGGGTATACCTCTAATTTTAAAAGTGAATCCCTCCTGGGGAGAAGCGGCAAAACCTATACCGTACTGCGTCCGAGTGGGAAAGTGATTATCGATGATGTACTCTACGATGCGTATACACGCGGAGATTATATACAGAAAGATGAAGAAATTATTGTAGTGAGTGAGGAAGGCACCTCCCTGAAAGTCCGCAAAAAATCCGAACAGGATTCATAATCAGTATTATCCTCTATCTTCCGGACTCAGTCCAACGCAGGCT
>Ga0209536_100012294_pt1 | contig 12457 bp, 10 predicted proteins | sample DeeMarSeWOR28_12_FD_187461 | JGI IMG/M metagenome (GOLD analysis project Ga0209536, IMG submission 187461) | Marine sediment microbial communities from White Oak River estuary, North Carolina - WOR-2-8_12 (SPAdes) (version 2) | ecosystem: Environmental > Aquatic > Marine > Intertidal zone >...
TCACCGGCCTCGCATCGGTCCCGGTCTGGCGCATGCTCATCGCCGCCTATGGCAAGCGCGAGGTCTACATCGCTCTCCGCTCCCGGAGTGAGCAGCAACTCCGCCCCGTAGGCCTGGACCAGTCTGCGGCGCTCCTCGCTCATGCCACGAGGCATGACGATCACACAGGCATATCCCTTCACCGCCGCGATGCAGGCGCAGGCCGAACCGGCGTTGCCTGTCGAGCACTCCAGCACCGTCATCCCCCGCTTCAATTTGCCCTCGCGCTCTGCTTGCTCGAACATGCGGAGGTAGATCCGGTCCTTGAGACTGCCGCTCGGCCCGTACCACTCCAGCTTGACCAGGACCCGCGACCCGAGACCCTCCGTTACACGCCGCAGTTGCACCAGAGGCGTGTTCCCTATGGCATCCAGAATACTGGGGCCCTGCGGAGACCGTTTCAGGCCGGTCATGAGCCGCTCCCAGCGGTATCCAATTGCTCGAAGGTGTCATTCTGGATGGCGTATTCCGCCCAGTCACGGTAGTCGAAATGCCACCACTCGTAGGGGTAGACCCGGAACCCTTCATCCTCCATGGCCAACCGCAACAGATCACGATACCAGCGCTGCAGGGCCGTACCGCCGGGATACCGCGCATACGACCGGTCGGAGAACTCGTCATATCCGCCGACCATGCCGACTGGTTGTCCCGTAGCCAAGTCAAATAGCGTGAGATCAATGGCGCAGCCGCGGTTGTGCCGTGAGCCAGTTGCCGGATTGGCCACGAAGATCTTCTGATCCTCCGGAGTCGCATCCCAGAACATCTTGGTTACGTACCACGGCCGATATGCATCGTGCAACAAGAGGCCGTATCCCAGGGCCCCCAGTTTACGGTGTGCGCGCACCACGGCGGCCGCCGCTGGCCGTTGCAAGAAAGCCCGCGGCTCACGGTAAAACACGGCACCCATGAAGTTGTTGGTGGTCGCGTAGCGGATATCTAGCTTGACCGAGGAATCCAACTGCACGACCTCGATGAGTTCCGGATCTCTGAATTGCCCTCGTTCGACCGGCGGTTGCGCTGCGAGCGCAGCCGTTCGGATCTGCTCGATCGGTTGCAACGGATCGATACGGAATGTCCCACCATCCAACGGGCCCACTGAGCGGCGCTCGAATTGCACGCCTGCTGCGATCGCATTTACTGCGCGACCTGATGGGTCCCTCTCGAACACCACCCGTTCACCATGGTACAATCCCCAATCCGGGAAGGCGAACGTATCGGCGGCTATCTGCTCCAGCGGATAGAGGAAGAACCATTCGATTAGCGCGTGCAACCAGCCGTCCCGTTCCAGAATGTAGAGCGTGTTGTGATCCCAGCCGTACTCGCCAATCAAACCGCTCCATAGCGCTGGCGGCCGGGCCGGCCGATCCAGCTCGACCCGTGGCAGCGTATCGCTTCCGACAACAACGGCGTCGTCCAACAGGTCCAACCGCGCCCCCCACGCCAACGGATCGTCCACCACCAGACCTTGCTCCGCGGCGCGCAACTCTACTCTCATCCCGCCCCGTCCCGGCAGCAAGAACAGCCGTTCGTCCCACTGCTCGAGTTCGATGGCCCCCGCCCCACTGCCGTAACTCCCGGCAGCGCGCCGCGCCAGTCCCGCCGGCAACTCAGTCGCGTCGGGGAGTACGAAATCCGTTTCGCCACGCCGCAGCGCCAGCATCCCGCGTAGTGCTCCCTCAGCGATGCGCCCAGCCACCGAGTTTGCTGCATCCTTGGTGACCACTACCACCGCCCCGAGCTTCTCGTCCGGCGCAAGGACGAGCTCGGTGGCAAAGCCGTAGATGGCTCCTCCGTGCCCGACGGTACGGTGCCCGTCGATCTGCGACACAGCGAACCCGAGCCCAGCGCCAGTGCTCTGCCCGGCGCTCACGTACTGCGGCGTCCACATGTCTTCCAGTGTGGCGCGCTCCAGCAGCGCCCCGTCCGGCAGTGCTCCTCCGGCAAAAAGTACGCTCATGAAGCGGGCCAAATCCGCCACGGTCGAATACATACTGCCGGCGGGCGCCATGCCCAGCTCGAACGTGGGGGCCACAAACACACGGCCGTCGTATGTCCACATGTATGCTCGAGCCAGTCGTGCCACGATAGCTGAATCCGGTTCGAACGCACTGTCGTTTAGCCCCATGGGTGCGAGCACCGCCCGCTTCAAATGAGCGGCAAAGGGCTCGCCCATGGTGCGCTCGAGTACGTAGCCAACGGTTGCGATGGCGGCGTTGGAGTACTTGAAGCGAGTCTCGGGCTCGTAGACCAGCGCGGTGCGGTTGAGACTGCCCACCGTATGCGCGAGTGAGGGCGCTGTGGTGTCGAAGTAGTGGCCCACGGGCGGCTCACGCACCAAGCCGGAGTGGTGCGACATCAGCTGCCGCAACGTTATCTGCCTGGCGTAGGGGTTCGCGGGATTGAACTCGGGCAGGTAGCGCGAGACAGGTGCATCCAAATCCAGATCGCCTCGCTCGACCAGCTGCATGATGCCGATGTCGGTGAATAGCTTGGAGACGCTGCCCACCCGGTACACGGTGTTCGCCGTGGCAGCCACGCTGTCCGCCGGATCCGCCCACCCGAACCCACGGGCCCACACCGTCTCCTGGTTGTCGACCAGCGCAACCGACACGGCAGCTATTTGCTTCTCCGTCATCTGTCGCTCGATGAACCGTTCCAGGGAAGTCGTGATCGACGAGTAATCCCGCCGCGGGCCGACGGTATCCTGCCCCGACGCACAACCGACGCCCCAGGCGAGAACCACCAGCCACCATGCCACGTGTTGTGGCCTACGATCGATGCGACTACGCATATTCACACCTCCCAACCTTCTCTGGCGGATGAACGGTTGCGAATGTCGGACAAAAGCCACTTAATAGTGCCGATCCAGCAGACCCATCACCAGGGAACCGAAGGCTCCGGAGCCGCCAGTCGATCGTGAGAACCACGACAGCTTTCAGAAAATACCTGTTGCCAGGGCTGGTATTTCAGTCGGTGGTCATCGCCGGTGGTTACGGCACCGGCCGGGAACTGGTCGAGTTCTTCTTGTCGTATGGCCCGCTCGGCGGGTTACTTGCCATGCTGCTGGTCTCCACCGTGATCTGGAGCGCTGTATGCGCGGTCACGTACGAGTTCGCCCGGGTCTTCCGGAGCTACGACTACCGCAGCTTCTTCACGCACCTGTTGGGCCGGGCTTGGCCCGCATTCGAGTTCTGCTATTTCGCTCTACTGCTCATAATCCTGGCGGTGATCGCCGCCGCCGCGGGAAGCATACTGGAAGAGACTTTCGACACGAGTTATCTGGTCGGCGTACTTGGAATGATGGCCGCGGTGGGATATCTGGTGTTTCGTGGCAGCAGCACGATCGAACGGGTACTCGCGAGTTGGTCGTTTGTGCTCTACACTGTGTACGTCGTACTGTTCGCATGGTCGATGTCCCGGTTCGGCGCTGGGACCGTAGCTGCACTCAAGCAAGGCATAGCACATAGCGGCTGGGCAATCGGGGGAGTGAGGTACGCCGCCTACAACCTCGCCATCATCCCAGCGGTACTCTTTGCGGTGCGGCACGTCGAGACGCGCAAGGAGGCGGTGAGCGCCGGCCTGCTCACGGGACCGATCGCGATGGTTCCCGCCTTGCTGTTCTATTTGGTCATGGCCGGACAGTACCCCGAGATCCTCGACCGTCCCGTGCCAGCCAACCACGTGCTCGAGTTGCTGGGTTCGCGAGCGTTCCAGATCACATTTCAGATCGTATTGTTTGGGACGCTGATCGAGACCGGTACTGGACTGATCCATGCAGTGAACGAGAGAATCGCCGGCGTCTACTCCGAGAGAAACCGTGTGATGCCCGCTTACGTCCGCCCCGCAACTGCAGGAAGCCTACTGGCTGCCGGAGCCCTGTTGGCCCAATTCGGGCTCATCAGTCTCATAGCAAGAGGGTACGGGACTCTGACGTGGCTGTTCCTCGTCATATTCGTGATCCCGGTGCTCACGTGGGGCATCTGGAAGCTCCGCTCGCCAGAGCTTGGTCGTACATCCAACGGCACAAACCACAAATGAGTGAGCAAGTGGATTCCCGAGACGTAGAGATTCGCTCGTTGAACAGTCCGGACGACTACTATCAGTGTGTGAGATTGCAGCGCGAGATCTGGGGGCAGCGGTTCACGGAAGTGGTGCCTCCCACGATGCTCAAGATCACACAGAAGGTTGGCGGTGTCGCGGTGGGCGCCTTCCGTCCGCCGGGCGATATCGTCGGTTTCGTGTACGGCGTCAGCGGAGTGCGCGGCGGGCGTCTGGCGCATTGGTCACACATGCTGGCGGTGCGGGTGGGCTTCGAGAACATGGGTTTGGGAAAGAGGCTGAAAGCATACCAGCGCGATCTGCTGCTCGAACTGGGGATCGAAGTCTCGTATTGGAGCTACGACCCTCTCGTGGCGCGGAATGCGCACCTCAATCTCAACCGGTTGGGGGCCCGCACGATCGAGTACGTGGTCGACATGTACGGCAACGACACGCACAGCGCGTTGCACAGCGGTCTGGGCACCGATCGCTTCGTGGTCGAATGGGAACTGCGGCATCCGCGAGTGGATCGAGCCCTGAGTGGCGCAGCTCGGGACGAGCCAGCGGGGGTCGCGGACATCCCTATCGTGAGTTCGCACGCCAAAGGCGGACGCATCCTACCGACGGAGGGTATCCTACCCGAGGTGCCCACAGCCCGTATCGAAGTGCCCGAGGATATCCAGCTGGTGAAGTCCAAATCGCTCGACCTGGGATTGAAGTGGCGCACGACGACGAGGCGCGCGTTCTTGTGGTATCTGGGCCGGCGTTACAGGGTTGTCGCCTTCTACCGTGACAAGAGCTCCGCCAGGTGCTTCTATGTGGTGTCGCGTGAGGGTGGGTGGGAATGACGATCTCGCTCGAGCGGATCAGGCTGTGTGAGATTCGGTTGCCGCTCAAGGAACCGTTTCAAATCTCGTCCGGTGTGGTCACCGTGCGGCGCATCCTCTTGTTGCAGCAGACCGATGCCGAGGGCATTTCCGTCTGGTCAGAGTGCGTAGCAGGGGAGCTTCCCAACTACTCGCCGGAAACCATCGATACCGCATGGCTGGCGATTCGGGACTGGATCGCACCCCGCATTATCGGCCGGGCGTTCGCGATGCCCCGCGACATTCACATCGAGTTGCAGCGTGACTTCCGGGGCCACAACATGGCCAAGGCCGCCATCGAGATGGGGTCGTGGGCGATCGCGGCCGAGAAGCAGGGTACGAGTCTGTCGTTGCTGTTGGGGGGTACCCGCGATCGCGTAGGCACCGGAATCTCGATCGGGATCCAACCGGACGCCGAGACATTGGTTGCCAAGGCGAGCCAGGCACTCGCAGCAGGTTACCGCAAGATCAAGCTCAAAGTGCAACCGGATGCCGATGTCGACTATGTGGCCGCAGTACGTGAAGCGCTGGGTGACGCTGCACCTTTGATGGTGGACGCGAACAACGCGTACGGACTGGACGATCTCGATCGCCTGACACAGCTGGACGACTTCGGTTTGATAATGATCGAACAGCCACTGGCCTGGGACGACCTCGTGCGCCATGCGACCCTGCAGCAGCGGCTGAAGACGCCCATCTGTCTCGATGAGTCGATCACCGGTCTCGAGCGCGCCGAGGACATGATTGCGTTGGGAGCCGGGAGGATCATCAACATCAAGCCAGCGCGGGTTGGCGGATTCACTGAGTCGCTGGCGATTCACGATCTGTGTGCCGCTCACAACATCCCGACGTGGTGCGGCGGGATGCTCGAGAGCGGAGTGGGTCGCTCTTACAACGTGGCGGTCGCGTCGCTGCCCAACTTCACGCTACCCGGAGACCTGAGTCCCAGCGCCCGCTACTGGGCCCGCGATATCGTATCGCCGGAGTGGACGATGGACTGCGACGGGATGGTCACGGTCCCCCGTGACGCACCCGGGATCGGGGTGAAGGTGGACGGGGATCGGATCGACGATCTCACCACTCGCAGTGAGACGATCTCCGTCTAAGGCTCGAGGCCGGCGTTGTAGGTTGTGAGGAACTCCAGGAACTTCGAGACCTCGACTATATCGGATCCTACAAAGCGAATGCTGTGTGCATCGGTTCGCTCGACAATCGACAGGTACGCCAGTACCTGTGATGGTTGATAGTTCTTGAAGCGAACGTCCAGCGTGATGGGTGACTGGAGCACGAAGGGCTCGAACTCATCGAGACGCCGGATGGCCGCCTTGACCTTCTCACCGATGAGCTCGTATGCGGCTGCAGGGGTTAGTGTCTTGGCCGAGTGAAAGCTGTAGTTCCATTTGACGACTGCGCCCTCTATGTCACCGAGCAGCGCCGTAGCTTCAGCGATCGCGGCATCATCACCCGACATCATGATCACCGGTACCCCGAAATGGCCTGCTATCGCTGCATTGATGCCGGCTTCGAGTACCGAGCGGCCGTTGAGACGCACGTCGGCCAGTCGGCCACTGGATATGGTGTGCGCCCGGACGCCCTCGGGATTGGTCGTTCCTGCGTGGTAACCCAGGAATATCGCCGCGTCGAACGTGGCGTCGATTCCTTGCATCATCATCAGCGGGCGAGGCCAGGAACGCACGACCATCACGTCTTCCGGTAGCATCTCGATCAACAGGTTCTCTCCGTTGCCGTGCGAGTCACTGATCAAGAACTCGCAGACGCCCACCTCACGGGCAGCTGCGATCGCGGCCAACACCTCCTGTGTCATGAACTTCCTTGTCAATTGGTATTCGAAACCGGCTGGACCTAGCTGGTCGCCGGTAACGGCACCCACGACCCCTTCCATGTCGACCGAGATATACAGCTTGAGCCCGGGTGACTGAGCGTGGGTTGGCGAACCCGAGAGGGCTGCGAGCAGTAGAACTGCGGGCAGCTGCAATGACTGCTTGACTGACATTTGAACTGGCTCCCGTGGCAGAGGTCCCGAGTACGTGTATAATGAGCTGGAGGTTGCCGGTAACTGCACGGCGACTGACAGCTGATTTAACCGCAGAGACCGCAATGTCCATAGCAATCGACAGCGAGTACATCACCAGCACGTTGGCCGACCTGGTTCGGATAAACTCGGTCAATTCCAGCCTGGTACCTGGCGCGCCGGGTGAATCCGAGATTGCCGACTACGTGCAGCGATCGTTCCGGGATATGGGCCTGGAGGTGACCCGTCACGAGTCTGTGGCCGGGCGTCCGAGTGTCGTGGGCCGTCTGGCAGGCATGGGCGGCGGCCGCTCTCTCATGCTGAATGCTCATTACGACACGGTCGGCGTAGAGGGCATGCACGAGCCGTTCTCGGCTAGAATCGATGCCGGGAGGCTATACGGGCGCGGCGCGTACGACATGAAGGGGAGTCTCGCGGCCTGCATGGCGGCGGCCGCAGCACTGCAACGAGACGGAATCGGATTGGCCGGTGACCTGCTACTGGCTGCGGTTGCTGACGAGGAGCACTCAAGCATCGGGACCGCCGAGGTGATCGAACAATACGAGGTCAACGGAGCCATTGTGACCGAGCCGACCGAGTTGGATGTGTGTCTCGCCCACAAGGGATTCGTGTGGTTGGCGGTGACAGTGACCGGCCGCGCGGCGCATGGCAGCCGGCCGGACCTCGGCATTGACGCCAACATGCACATGGGACGGATTCTCACCCACCTGGAGTGGCTCAACCGTGAACTCGCCGATCGCACGCCACACCGGTTCGTGGGCGTGCCCTCGCTGCACGCCGCCCTGCTGCAGGGTGGAACGGCTGCCAGCGTCTATGCGGCGAGCTGCGAATTGTTGGTGGAGCGCAGAACCGTACCGGGGGAGACCGAGCGGCAAGTGGTCGGCGAAATCCAAGCGATACTCGACGAACTCGGCAGTGGCGATCCCGACTTTCAAGCCGAGTTGCACACCACGTTGGTGCGAGAGCCGTTCGAGGTTCCGATCGATTCTCCCATCGTGCGGCACGTCGAACGGGCCATCACCGCAGTCACCGGCGAGGAGCCGATCCGCGCCGGACAGAGCCCGTGGATGGACGCCGCGCTGCTCTCGGCGGCAGGAGTGGACACCGTGGTGATCGGCCCCGCCGGCGCGGGGGCGCACTCGGATGAGGAATGGGTCGACCTGGAGTCAGTTGAAAAGCTGGCAGGGATTCTGGCCGGCACGGCCATCGAGTACTGCGGCTAGGACGCATGAGGCAGCGGCTGCGTTCAGCGGCAACAGCCGACCGCCGTGCCACCGCCGCAGCCGCGCCATCAGTCGCGCGTCAAGAACACCGCTCCCTGCCCCACCCCGAAAACCGCGTCGCTGCGCGGCGCAACGATCCTCCCGATAACTCGGCCCTGGTCATCATACACGAGCTTGTAACGCGGCGGGTGACGTGCCGCGAGGAGCCCGGAGAAGCCCCGGACCAGCGGCGTGAGCAGCCGCCGTGGGGAAGCGTCTGGTAGCGAGTGAGCGACAAGCATCGACTGGCCTCCTCCCCCTTGCATGGACGGTGTTTGCAAGCTTGGGTTGGCAGAGATCGTGCCGCACCGATCCCAGCTCGTAAAGCTTTGCCATGAAATCACTTAACTGGTGGGAGCGCGGTGCTTGCGGCGGCCGGATGTCCGCGTCCGGGACAGCCGTAGTGCAAGAAATGGGACAACGACCTTCGGGCTGGCTAATTATGTGTCCTGCTCGGTCGGCCGCACCAGCAACTCATTTACGTTGACGTGTTCGGGCTGCGATACGACAAACAGGATGGCCCGGGCGATGTCCTCGGCAGCCAACTGCCGCTTGCCTTCCCACCGCTGCACGAATGTCTGTTGCATTTCGCGATCGGGGATATGATCGGCCAGTTCGGTGGCCACGAGACCGGGCTCGATGTCGGTAACCCGGATGTTGTCGCTGGGTGAGAGTTCGGCCCTCAGACCCGCCGATATGGCCCGCACGGCAGACTTGCTGGCGCTGTAGACCGTGCCCCCGGGAAACGGCCTGCGCCCGGCCAGCGAGCCCACATTGACTATGTGCCCTTCGCCGGCTTGCAGCATCATGGGCAGGAAGGCCGCTACGCAGTACAGCAGGCCTTTGACGTTCACGTCGATCGTCCTGTCCCACTCGGCCACCCTCAGTTTGCCGATCGGTGACAGCGGCATGATGCCGGCGTTGTTGATGAGTACGTCGACCTTGCCGAACTGCTTCAGCGTCTCGGTGGCGAGCTTGTCGACCTGATCCCGGTGGACCACGTCGGTTGCCACCGCAGTAGCGACGCCTCCATCCTGCCGGATCTGGGCCACCAGATCCGCAAGGCGATCGACGCGTCGAGCCGCCATCACCACCCTTGCTCCGGCGGACGCGAGCAATGACGCGGTGGCGGCACCGATTCCACTCGAGGCGCCGGTTACCACGACGACCCGATCAACGAGCCGTTGCGTCGGGCTATCCGGCGACCGTCTCAAACTCTGGTGGGTGGAAGGCCGTGGAGCCGAGTGCCATGCATCGGATCCTGGCCGGCATTCACTTGCCGGCGGTCGATCCGATCCAACGGACAACTATGGATTCACAACGATCGCGGTGTTGGTCGGTGACAGGGGTTCGCGATCCCGCCAGATCCTCCAGCACTGGCAACAGGAGTGCGGCGAGGTCAGCCCGGTCGGTTCCGCTGCGGCGTATCCAGTGACGACTAACGAGGCTGGTGATCCTGTCAACCGCGCCGCCGCCGGCTTGAGCGAACTCATCGGGCAGCCTCCGCGCAATTGCCCGATCCCGGTCTCTCCTGCGGTCAGCGCCCGCGCGTCGATCCAATCCTAATCGACGATCCGGACCGCTGCGGCGCTCAACCCTTGGAGGTTGTGTCATGTATGTAAAGATAGGCACTGATCCGCGCGGCGAAAGCGCCGCACCGACGAGGCACCCATGGAAGAGCGCCTCGTCGCCAGAGTAGGCTCGTATCGCACTACCTGAGTGAGAAGCGCTGGGCTGCAGTACCGCCTTTCACACTCGAATACGTGACCGTCACGTTCCCCGAGCCCTTGAGTAGGTACTCCACGATACGAGTCGTATTACCCGGGGTCCCGTTGCGGAACATGATGCGCATGAGATCTTCCTGATCGATCATCTGCGACGGTCCCGGCATGAACCTGTTCGGCACTATCCCCGCGGAAATCACTTCGACATTGCCGTCCAGCGTAAGCAGGTCAGGCCTCACGACCTTGTTCTGGGCCGCCTGCTCGAGGATGGTGGGAGTGATCTTCTCGTTGGTCAACTCCACCCAAACCTTGTAGACATCTCCACCCATGCGTTCCACCGTCGGTTCACTCATCCTCATGAGCGGCATTTCGGAGGCCTGGTACAATGTGAACGCCATGTTCCGATGTGCCAGCTCCTCGTTCATGAACCGCGGCGGCACCCGGCCGTAGGTCTTCTTCCACCCACCCAACTCGACCGTCCCATACTCGGGATGCTCGAACTGCTGCCACTCTATGTATTGATCACCCAATTCCAAGAAGTCGTCGAAGAAGTAACGGTCCTTCGGCCGCGCTATGGGACTGTCGGGATCTTCCTGCTGTCGTTGGAGATCGGGGCTGTTGAAATACTGGCCGCCGTTCCACAGTTCGTTGGAGAACGAGACCGCACCGATTCCATCGTGGGTCCAGTCGATAAAACCGCCATGGACGGTGTAGAGACTGTCCCAGATCACGATGTAGCGGTAGTAGGGCAGCATGCGAGCGCCCTGCCGGCCCAACTCGTCATACACTCGGACGTCGGCTGCAGGGTACTCGCCGTGCCATTCAGCGCCCGGCCCCCGCAAGATCATGCCACCGCTGTTGTGATACGATTGCACGCCTGCGATGTTCGGGTGCGACATCAAGAAATCGTTGATGGCGCGTGCTTCGGGCAGCTGGAACGGATAGTCCATCGCCCCACCCTGGATGTAATTGGGCTGCCAACCCGTCGCCCAGTTGCGGTTGGGATCGTAGCCGCCCACCGGGTCCTCGTTCACCAGACCGTCACCGTCGTCGTCGAGCCCCTCGGATCCCAGCAGCACCCAGTCTCCCACTTCACCGGCAGGCACCGGCTCCATGATCCGCGGATCGAGGTGACTGATGCGATGCGTCCCTTGGCCCGGCACGTACTTGCGGATCTGCTCGATGGTACCGTTGCCGTTGAGATCGTTGTCCCCGTCCTCGTCGAACAGCCCGTCATTGTCCTGATCCACCGGCACATGTCCGGTGCGTGAGCCCGAGCCGGTACCGTCCATGAAGTGATCACGGCCGTCGGGATTGACGCTCGGGAAGATGTAGAAGACCCGCTCGTCGACCAGTTTGGTCACCTCCTCGATTCTGCCGTAGTTCTCCATCAGATACCAGACCGTATAGAGGCACACCTCGCCGCCCTGGATTTCGTTGCCGTGGACGTTGGCCTCTATATACATCGCAGCCTTGCTGAGCTCGGGTCCGGTCTCGGGATTGTTGATGGTCATGAGCATCATGTCGCGGCCGTCATAACTCTGACCCACGGAGGAGTACGTGAGGAACCTGGGGAACGCCTCCTCCAGTCTCAGCAGATCGGCCTTGAGCTCGTCGTAATCGTGCCAGCGATTGAAATCGATCTTGACCCTGAACTGCGGGTCCGAGCCGGACTGCGCCAGCCCGGTGGGAGCGGATGCCAGCAGCAGAGAGGCTGACGCCGCACACAGCGTGACCGCTTTGAGCAAGGCGTGCTTGCGTGTCGTCTTCATGATTGGCCTCACCTCAATGTGATGGTTGCGGAGTCGGAGCCACCCTTCTGCGATCTCACCCTGAGCTCTATCGTGGCTCCTGGCTGGCCTCGAATGACCCACTTGTAGCTCTCGCGCGCGCCCGATCCGTTGAGTCGTGAGAAGAAACTGGTCTTGGCGGCGCCGGTCAGAACGTCGTCCGGCGAGACTCCGAGTTGGACCATGGTTGGGGCCACGGATCGTGAGACAACTCCTTGTTGAGACGACGTAGGCAAAAAGCCGGCATTCTCTATGTCGGCGCTTATTTCGAACACGCCTCCTCCATGATCGACCACCTCAACATCGACAATTCGCACGTCCGCAAACAGCGATGTCAGATAGACGGCAAACTGCGCGTGTGCTTCACCCAACTCGGTTAGCCGCGCTGCCGGAGGATTGGTCGCGGCGTAAGGTGCGAAACCACCGATCTCAACCGTGCCCAGCGTGGGATGCTGGAACTCCTGCCACGCGACGAAGCCGTCCACATTCTCCCGGTCCATCCACGCATCCAACGTCTCCGAGTTACGGAACAGAGCATTCAGCCGGTTCCGCAGCGAGAGGGCGTCGGCAGCCGAGAACGACAGGTTGTGGAGTCGCCACGAATTCGGATCGGGCCGAATCGTGACCAGCACGGCTTCCGCCCCTTCCGTCATACCTGCGGTGGCCTGTACAAACTCAACAATCT
>Ga0209536_100012295_pt1 | contig 12457 bp, 13 predicted proteins | sample DeeMarSeWOR28_12_FD_187461 | JGI IMG/M metagenome (GOLD analysis project Ga0209536, IMG submission 187461) | Marine sediment microbial communities from White Oak River estuary, North Carolina - WOR-2-8_12 (SPAdes) (version 2) | ecosystem: Environmental > Aquatic > Marine > Intertidal zone >...
CCAAAGAGGAAGTCCATGACTCCAGAATACCCTCGCCGGCCCAAGACTATTGTTCCACTTCCACTGGCTTGAGCTTCATGGAGTATGTCATTGGCTGGACTATCGGTTCCCTTGACCACCTTGGTGGTTACTTGCTTTTCGTTGAGTCCTGCATCCAGGAGCATTGCTTCAGCCTTTACCATATAGGGAGTAATCTCTTCTTCTGCGCTCCGCTCCCAGATCTCCTCAATGTCAGGTGCGGCCTCCAACACTTCAGGAGGCATAAAGCGGCTCAGACCACGCAAAGTGTGAAAGAGAATCACCTCAGCGTCCGTTCCCGAAAGCATGAATCCGGCGTGATCTACTGCCCGCATCGCATTCTCAGAGCTGTCGATCCCGATCAGCACCTTATTCGAGTCCACCTGGCCTCCAACAATCCAAACAGGAGCAACTCTACAAAATTCGATGAGCTTATTGGAAATCTCTCCCATGAAAAAGGCCTCGATCTTGCTCAGTCCACGTGTGGTTATGGCCACAGCGTCAGCTCTTTTGCTGTCTGCCCAGTTGCAGGTATCGCGAGCAATACCCACTAGCCGTTTCTGGTAGATGGCTTCGATTCTATTTTCTGCAAACCCCGTGGAGACGAGCATGTCTCTTGCCTGTGCGAGAATCTTCTCCGCTCTGCGTAAATTCTTGTTCTCGATCGCCTTGATTTTCTGAGCAACCTCACGGCTTTTCGTCTGTTCATCTTCCAGAATCGGCGGCAGTTGGGGTAGAACATAAAACAATTTCACTTCCACATTGTTGTTGGTCCCATACATGGTATGGACATACCCTAAAGAGTTCAAAGAGCGTTCTGACCCATCAACTGGAACAACGATCATTCTGGTCAAATCCCCAGTCATGGAATCCCTCCTTTTTTGTATTGAGCCGTACGAGCTGGCAGCACAGCTTGAGCGGACAGTTGCAAATTTCCTGTGGCGACAGCTTCTTTTTCCTATCCCTCATTTATGCGCTTTAGAATAAGCATCACTCCCCTGATCTGCAATATGCTAAGCCGAGTAGCAGCTTTACCCAGTGGTGGCGACTCGGTTGATTGAACTCCCCACAAGTTGAACAGGAGACAGCGCTCAGGAGCAGCCATATGTCAGAGCAAAATGGGAATCACCTAGTGTCAGGTAAGCAAGAGCAGAGAGAAGAAAACCAGAGAGATGGAGAGCAGGACAGTCACCACCACAATCCACCGGCTCATCACCTCCTCCAAGTCCCAGAGGAACTGTGCCTTCTTGCACGCATCCTGGAAAAGTGAGAAGCTCCTCGACAGAGTGGAGGATTTGGCCTGAAGTGTTGGCGTCAGATAGTTCCGAAACACGTTTAAGCAGGGTCTCGTTACCCAGGAAGCGAATGCAACTAGATCTCCGGCGGGTATAGAAGGGATCCAGCGTAGGATCCTTCGTCGATAGGTAACCACAGCCACCAAAGCCAAAAGGAGCCCCACACTAACCGGCCAGAGAGCGGGGGCAAGAGCGCCTGGAGAGAGCGCTTTATAGACCGGAGCCTGCGCCTCCGGCAACAGCCAGGCACTCAGAGCCGCAAAAACCACCATCACAGTCCACGGCAGTCGAAGCCCGGCAGCTTCGTGAAAAGGTGCCAGACGACGCGGCCAAACGGTGAAGAGAAAACGCATCATAAGCAAAGTCGTACCAACTGCGGCGAGGGGTAGTAGTACTGCGAGGTAACCGGGCCAGGGGTCGGGAAGGGGGGCAATGGCTAGCTTCAAAGCCGTCTTGGCCACCACCCCGGTGGTAAAGGGAGCTCCTGCCAGCGCTAGGGCAGGAAGTCCGAGACCGAGGGCGAGCCACCATCGATGCCGTGTACCCTCTTTGGTTGCAGGCGCTACTCCCACCCCGAGAAAAAGGGCACCTTTGGCAAAGGCGTGGTGTAGAGCGTACGTGATCACCGCAACGTCGGCAAGCGGCGAGACTGCCGGGCTCGAGAGCCCGGCGCCGATGGCGACAGTCATTAAACCCATCTGGCTTATGCTGGAGTAGGCCAGAACTGTCTTGGGATTGGTTTGGCAGACTCCCACCAATACGCCGAAGAAAGCGGCTAGCATTCCGCCGACAATGCACACGCCACCCCACTCGGGAGAAGCTACCTGACCCAAGGGCAGAAAACGGAGCCATCCGAGCAAGCCAGCCTTAATCATGGCGCCGCTTAGCACCGCACTGGCCGGCGTCGGGGCGGCTGGGTGCGCCAGCGGCAACCAGACATGCAGTGGTAGAGCACCGGCCTTTATACCGAATCCCAAGAGAACGAGCGCAAAGACGATCTCGTTTGCGGGAGGGTGAGCTACACTCGACAGGTTGAGTGAATCTGTCATATCGTAAAGCATAACCAAGGCGGTGAATAGCATCACCTCTCCCATAACCACCAGGTAGATATAGATGCGACCCGCTCGTAAGGCTTCCGGATCACCGCTGTGGACCACCAAACCATAGGACGAGAAACTCATCAGGGCGAAGAACAGATAGAAACTCACCATGTCCTGGGCCAAGATGAGGCCGAAATTTCCGCTCATGGCGAGCAAGTAGAAGACAAAGAATCTGGCGCGATGTCGGTCCCTTGAGAGGTAGCTGTTACCAAACATGCCCGCGAGCAGCCACAGCAGAGCGGTGAAGAAGAGAAAGACCCGGCCGGTGTCATCCACTCCCAAGCGCACTGTCAGGAGCAGCCAGGAGAATTCTTTATATATACCTGAAGGCACCAGCACAGCTGCTGCCAGTGCCGGCAAAGCCGACCATGCGTTTAGCCGGGTGATGGCGACCTGCCATCTCCGTAGGAGAAGAGCCAAGCCCAGAACGAAGGGAAGGCCTGGCCCCAGCATCAGGACGAGGCCTTGGATATCTGCGGGAAGCTCTACAAAGCTCACGGTCCGTACTCCCTCGATGCGATCAACCGAGCCCATTCTAAAGGACTGAATGGGGCATTGGCCAGAAGACCGGCAGCCAGTGCCAGAAGAGCCGTAATCACAGCTGGTAGCAGCAACATCCAATGGGTTTCCAACCATCCTCGATAGTGCTCTTCAGGCCACAGCCCCTTTGGTTGTTCGAACCAAGCGACGTAAAGAATGGGTAGAAAATAGGCGGCATTGAGCAGACTGCTCGCTACCAGTACCAGAATGACCCACTTCTGCCCAGCTGCGAGGCCGCCGGCGCCCAGATACCACTTGCTGACAAAACCTGCCAGAGGCGGAACTCCAATCATGCCAAGAGCTCCCAGGGTGAAAGCCACCATGGTCCAAGGCATGCGCCGTCCGACGCCGTGCATCTCGCTGACATAGTGGATGCCAAGGGTCTCCGCTAAGTTCCCAGCGCAGAAGAAGAGAGTGATTTTCATCAATCCTTGGTGGACGAGGTGAACCAAGCCGCCAATTGTAGCCACGGGGCCCAAAACCGCTGCGCCCAGGGCGATGTAGGAAACCTGGCTGACGGTGGAATAGGCGAGCCTCTTTTTCAGTCCGTCTTGGTTCAGGGCTCGCAATGAACCATAAACAATGGTAAAGGAAGCAACAGCGGCCAGCGGACCGAGAACCCCCAAACTCGCAGCAAATTCGATCCCATAGATATCATAGACAACCCGGATGATGCCGAAGGCGCCAGCCTTCACTACGGCCACCGCGTGCAGTAGCGCGCTGACCGGGGCAGGGGCAACCATGGCCACAGGCAGCCAGCCGTGCAAGGGCACCAGGGCGGCTTTCACTCCGAGACCGGTGATCAACAATGCAAAGATGACGATGAACTCGCGCCGGTAGAGACCAGAAAAGGCTGTGAGCATGCCACCTTCGGTGAAGTCTATCGGCCCCACCAGGGCCTTGAGCCAGGCTGCAGCAATTAAAAGCACCGCGCCGCCTGTAAGGGTGTAAGCAAGGTAAATTCTGCCTGCCCGCATGCTCTCCTCCGTGCCTCGATGCACAACCAGCGGATAGGTGGTCAGTGTGAGCATCTCGTAGAACATCACAAAGGTAATGAGGTTGCCGGCCAGAGAAAACCCGACAGTCGAGCTGACGCAGAGACTGAAGAAACCAAAGAAACGGCTGCGGGGTTGGGGTGAACCCTCCAGGTAGCCAATGGCGTACAGGGTGGTCAGGAACCAGAGAATGGCTGAAAGCGTGGCAAAGAGAACTGAAAGGGCATCGGTGTGGAGGACGAGATCCATGCCGGGGAGCAGTGGCAGTCTGGTCTGGTAGATGTGCTCGTGGAATACGCCCCAAATCATCACTGCCGTGAGCATCAGCTTGGCTGTGGCACCCACCATGTTCGCGGCGGTGCGCAGGCTGACACGGCGCTCCGGCAGGCAGAAGATGAGAATACCCGGAACCAGGGAGCTCAGCACAATCATCAGCGGCAGCCAGTGGTCGAGATTCACGGGAGCCCTCCTGAGAGTACTGGCCCACTGAGCGGCGCACTGATCTGGATTATTTCAAAAGGCGCGGGGCCAATGATCCCCAGACCCAGAGAAAACAATGCCAGCGCAAGGGCGGTCAACTCCATGCTCCGGGGTATGCGTCGGCAGGTCGAGATTTCCCCAACATGCCGAAAAGCGCGTGAAAAAAAGCGAAACACATAAGCAGCAGCCAGGAGACCGCCTGAAACGATCACAATTGCCCACCACCATTGACCGCCGGCGAGAGCGGCGTTCAGCAACAACCACTTGGCGATGAACCCGCCGCTGGGCGGGAGCCCTATGAGGCTCACTCCGGCGATGGCAAAGGCAAACATGGTCACCGGCATGCGACGAGTGACCCCGACCAGCTCGTCGATCCGGTCATGGCCGAATCCGTAGAGCACCGTGCCTGCGGCAAGAAAGGCCGCTCCCTTGGCGAAAGCGTGGGAAAGAATGAAATAGACGCCCCCACTCCAGGCGCTGAAGCCGGTTCCCGTGCCTTGGGCCAGGGGAAAAACAAGAAAGAGGTATCCAAGCTGGGCCACCGTTGAGTAGGCGACCAGCAGTTTCAAACGTTGCGCCAGCAGTGCCTGGGCCGAGCCCCAGAGAATGGCGGCAACTCCCAGTATTCCCAGCAAATTTGCAACTGAAGGTGTGACCGTCGCTGTGAAAACCTGAAACCACAGTCTGAGAAGCAGGTAAAAGGAGCCTTTCACTACCAGGGCGGACAGCACGGTGCTCACTGGGGCCGGAGCATTAGCGTGTGCCGGCGGTAGCCAGAAATGCAGGGGAAATAGCGCCGTCTTCATCGTCAAACCTGCGGTCATCAGGGTAATGGCGGCGAAACCGGCCGGCGACGAATTCACGACCTCTCCCAGCAGACCTAGGCTGAGAGTGCCATGCGCGAAGTACAGCAGAGCCACGCCCAACAGGTAGCTCATGGAGCCAAGAAGACTGACAAGAAGGTAACGCACGGCAGCAGTAACCGCACTTGGTCCTCCGGCCAATGCCACTAGGGCAACCGCCGAGAGTCCTAGAAGTTCCAAGGCAACGTAGAGGTTGAAGATGTCGGCAGACAGGAAAAGAGCATTCAAGGCCGCCCATAGAAGCAGCCAAAGCGGCCAGAAAAGGGCGGAGTCTTGGTGATGCTGCTTTTCTTTACCCTCACCACCGTGAGAGTAGTACCCTGTTGCATACAAAGTGCAGCCGATTCCCACGACCGCTGTCATCGCCAGCATGATAATGGATAGACCGTCGGCATAGAGATCGATACCCAATGGGGCGCCCCAGCCACCAACAGGGTAGCTTTGTGGGCCGTGACCGATTACCTGCCAGAAGAGACCCAACAAAGGGGGCACCAAGCCAACGGCTGTAACGATGCCCAGTTGGGCGCCGCGGCGACGGAATAGAAATGCAAGGATGGAGTTCACCAAAGGCAGGAAAATAATCCACACGGGACAAGCGCTAAAGGGATGCATATCAGTCTGACTCATCTTCCGGAAGTTGAGCGCTGCCGGTGGTCTCCTGAACGCGGCAGGCCAGAGCGAGAGCCAGAGCAGTAGCACTCACGGCCACCACCAGACCGGTGAGCACCATTGCATGAGGAACCGGGTCTGGAGAGTTCTCGCCTGGGCCGTAGGCCAGAGCCACGAGGATGAGGAAGACACCGCTTCCCATGATGTTAATGGCAAGGATTTTTCGCAGGAGTTGGGCGTATGCAGCCAGGCCGTATAAGCCCAGGCTGAACAGAGTCGAACCCAAAAGACTGTAAAGAACGGAGACACTCATGAGACTATGGCCGCTCCTTTCGCTTGCCGTTTGACTTTACTGATACGCCGCGATCAGCTTCTGAAGGTCTGCTGCCGATATAAAGGACCACCAAGGTGATGCCAATGGAAAGGGCCGCCACACACTCAATAACAAGGATGAGAGTCCCGGCGAGGTCTCGAGGATATTCGAGCAGGCGACCCCCCAAAATCATGCTGCCGAAAGCCACCCCGATGAAAATCGAAACCCCCGCTGTCAGTGCAATTCGGAGGGGCCATCTGGCCATGGCCGAGGCAAACCGCACATCGGTAAGCAGTAGCAGTATACCGGCACCTCCGAGTATCGCCCCTGCCTGAAATGCCCCTCCAGGTGCGTATGCACCAACCCATAAAAGGTAGCCCGCCGTAACCATCATGGCGGGCAGCAAAATCCGCATAAGAGCCATGAGAAAAGGCCCTCCGGGTTGTACCTTATCAAGGATCTGCACCGTGCCCAAAGACCAGACCCCCAGGACTGCCAGAAAGAGAACGGTAATCTCCAGCAACGTGTCATAACCGCGGAAGTTCAGAAGTACGGCTGTAACCGGATTTTTCACACCACTTTGTTCCATGTTGGCAAGAACCTGAGTTCTCAAGGACGCCCCTTGGATGGGCAGCGACACGATCGCCCAGCCGAGGAATCCGGTGAGCGCCAGAAGTAGCAGTAGGATGATCACTGATGCTGGAGAAAAGCCACTTTTTTGGTGCATTTCCGAAACTGCCCTCCTTTCCTCACCGGTTCACTTTGCTCCTCATTTTCTTTGCTGTCTGCCGCACTCCAACCCCAAGGGTGCACTCTATTCTTTGCTTTGCTCTGCTTCGCCCCCTTCCGTTCCATCCGGATCTTGCTCACGGTGCATCCTGTGGAGCGCCGAGATGAACAAGGCCCCTGTAACTCCCGCCCCGATAGCCGCCTCGGCCAGGGCGATGTCGACGGCCTGCAAACGCACCCAGGCCAGGGCCATGAGCAGACCAAACGCGATGAAGAGAACCACCCCCTTGAACAGGTCCTTTGAGCTCAGCAGCCTCCATGCAAGCCAGAGGAGAACGAGCGCCAGAGGTAGGTCAAAGAGCCACTGGCTCCATGTCATCGATTCTGCCACGGTTTTATTCCCCTTCTCAGAGCGGCCCGAGCTACAAGATGACAGGAAGTTGCGCTCGACACCAGTACCAGTAGCCAGATCGCCAACAATTTCAATGCAGGAACCCATGATTGAGCCTGGAGCATCGCCCCCAGGGTGACCAAACCGAGGCCGACATTGTCAGCCTTGGTCAGAGCGTGCAGTCTCGTATAGACGTCAGGAAATCGCAGCAAACCGACCGTGCCGGAGAGAAAGAACGGCATTCCGAGTAGAGTTGATGCGAGAGCCAGCCATTCGGCGAAGGACATAATATCCTCCTACTTGCTGGCAGAAGCGGGTGACCAGAAGCGCACAACAAAGGCAACAACTGCAACTGCGGCCAGCAGGGAGAACAGCAAGGCTACGTCTAGCAAAGCTGGCATTTCCATGGGTCTCGCCAGTACGATCAGGATGGCAACGCCGGTGGTGCCGAACAGCTGTGCGGCGAGCATTCTGTCGGCCGGAGTCGGACCACGAAGGACACGAATCAGTCCGGCGACCACATTGAAAAGCAGGAAAGAGGCTACAAGCAAGGAAGTGTCAATCATAATCGCGTCCTCCTGAATCGACTCTGTGGAGAGGTTTTGAGGTGAATATATTTGCTATCCTGGACTCCAACGTCTGCAGCTCCTTATGCGCGTCAACCGTGGCATCCAGGATGTGCACCTTCAAGCAGTCACCGCGCAACTCCGCGCTCAGGGTGCCCGGCAGCAGACTCACTACATTCGCCATGAAGAGGCGTGGGGCTCCAACAGGCAGGCTCAAGGAATAATCCATAAATGCCGGCTCCAGTAGCACCTTCGGGTGCAGTGCCCGGCGAGCCACATCGATACTGCCGCAAATGGAACGCCAGATGAAAAAAGGCACGAAACTAATGAGCCCGCTCAGCCGCCAAGGAGGCCGAACTCCGGGAGAAAGCATCAGACTTAGGGTGGTTGCAGAGAGGACAACAGGCCCGCCAACCACCCAGGACTCCAGATTGCCATTCGAAAGAATCCACCAAAAGAGCGCGAGAAGTGTTCCCCTAGCGCTGAATCGGAGCATGAAACGCCAGACATCCCCCTCTCCTTGCTCCGGATGACCTGGGGGGAGATCGGTTCTTGTCACCCGAGCACGTTCCTCCACAGCTAGCTCCTCGGCACATTGCCTCTAAGTCGGACTACTGCCGTTTACGACCACAAGGAATACTGTTATCGTGATTTGGTGACCCCGCGATGTGCGGGCTGAAGACGTCTGCATCAAGCCAATACGGAGGAGCAATTTTTGTGCTTCAGTAGCGTGGCTGCTTCGCTCCAAAAGACCCCTGAAACACAAAAGCTTGCATGCGCCTCGTCAAACTTCGGCTCTCCGCATACAGCATTTGAGTATAATCCACATTCTACGAGATATCCATAGATTTCGTGACATAGTGGGTTCAAAGAGGTAAAAGGGAGGAACTTGATGACTTAGCTGAGCGCGCTCAAAGGTAACTAGAGCTTCTCTTTAGATGATCTTAACAAGCAAAATAGTACAAAACCTTCAATGGAAGGGCAAAACTCCACATCTATGCAGAGATAACCTTGGCGCAGGCATGATGCAATCCGTAACGAGTGGGATATCTGAACAGCATCACAAATTCACGGCCAGCATGAGGTTCGTTTTTCTGAAAGCCGAAGTAAAAACTCAGTTTGTATTTTTTACGAAGATATCTGTTTGCCCCGCGCGAGCACCAATTTGTAGATGAAGCGGACGGGAAATCAAGGGCACAAGATGTTTGGGCACGTAACGCTTGCCTCTGAGAAAACTCTTGCCATTATGTTGGTTTGTCAATAGCTTAAGATATGATGAACAGAGTGAAAACTCGCCCTCCAAGGCCAGTAACATACTGCAGCGGCGGTTCTTAAGCTGTTGCGTTCGGTAAGCCATGCGGTCTATTCTTTCGGCCAGACAATCGAGCCACCCAGAAGCTTCCTTACAGAATATTTCCTGACCTCTTTTGGGTCTGAAAGACCGGCTAGAAAGCTCTTGACCTCGCTTGGCAATTTCAGTAAGTTCATGACCTGCGTTACGCGGGCAGGAGTTATGCCTTCGATACTTGCGATTTCGCTTCTTGATTTTGCGGTGCCGGAATCAAGTATTTTCTGCCACTTGATGGGCTTATGAATCGCATGCTTTTTCTTGATTGGGGGTTTTTCAGGACTTTTGCGCGTGTAACTTATTGAGATCATTAGGGTGGGTGTTCGAAAAACGTTGCGTACGGCCCACCAGTTAAAATATATTAAGTATTTTCAGATTGGTAATCATCTGGCTTTCGGAACGCTCTTTCGAACACCCATGGGGTCTGTTTCACAATATCGGTTAGGAATTATGTGGCGGGAAAAGTTTGCTCGCAATTTCTATCCTCTTTTGGTTACCGTATTTGCGGTCAAATTCTTTTTGAGAGTCTTTCCACACCACGCTTTTGTAGATCACGTTCACCGACATTCCTGCTGTTCCATGGGAGATGCTGCACGACTCCTTGTCGCCCAGGATCTTGGGACTACCCACAACCTCAGCACTTTCGTCGAAGCCCTGAAGTGCTAAACAACCGCAGTCAAAATACACTACAGCCACACCGATCGCCTTCGGTTCCTGGAGATACACGTCGCTGCAACTGCTCACTATGGCATCCCGGTATCGTTCCTTGATTTCGTCTGCCTTTTTCGCTCTCTCCTCTGCGCCCTCTTCGTCCACTTCATCCTCTCCTTGCAATCGGTTCAAAAATTAAAGAATCCGGTTCTCAAAGGACCCGGCTTTGACTTCACCCCGGAGCGCTGTAGTTCAATCTCAATGGAATAGTGGAATGATGGAAAAATGGAAACTGGGAACCTCTCAACCCCATTATTCCATTACTCCACGATTCCATCATTCCAACACAATGGTTGCCGGCAGAGCCGAAGATCTCTGCCTGGCCCTGAGGACCAGGTTTTCTATGACTAGATAAACCCTCTATTTATAGTATCCCCACTGCCTCAATCGCTTGTAGGCGTACTCGGCCTTCTCGCCACTCTGCACCGCCTTGAGATAACGGTGGTAATCATTAGCGGCCTCTTGAATGCGCTGCATCCCCTCCTGGGCATAGCCCTTGAGAAAAATCGTGTTCGGGTTTCCCGGAAGCAGTCTCTCGTAAACGGTGAAGTCCTGATAAGCCCCCTCGAAATCTTTAGTCTTAATCTTGGCAAATCCGCTGAGATGATAGGCCTGCGCTTCCTGCGGATATACTCTTTGAGCCTCTTCGGCAAAGGTGATCCCTCTCTTGTATTTCTTCCTCACCAACTGACAGGTCGACATCATCACCAGGCCGGCGTAGTCGTTAGGGGCCAGTTTTAAAGCCCTTCTGTAGTGGGTCTCCGCGTCGTCGAATCTTTTCTGCAACATGAACTTTTCACCCTTTTGCATCTCTTCGATGGCTCCCTTCAGAGTGCGCAATTTTGCGGTGTTGTCCATGTAGCGTTCCCGGTACAGGGGCAGGTTCTCTGCTGATTTGTATTCTGACTGGGACCTCTCCACGGCAGTTCGGTAGCGCTCGTCGCTCATCGGGTGCGTGGCAAACATCAACTCGATAGTGGACGGCTTATCTTTGGAGAGGCTTCTGAGCATGTCCATCAAACCAATCATTCCCTTCGGGCTATATCCGGTTCGGACCATATACTCCATACCCAGTGCATCTGCCTCCCGTTCGTTGTCCCGACTGTAAGAGGCCAGGAGTGCCCCGGCGCCGATCATGCCCACCTGGGAAGCCAGTTGGCCATAGGCACCGCCCTGGGTACCGGCAACCACCGAAATTCCGCCCACAACAGCCTGAGTCAACATCCCTTTCGACATCTGCTCTGCTGTGTGACGAGCGTTCACATGGCCCAGTTCATGCCCCAGCAGGGCGGCGAGCTCGGCTTCATTGTCGAGGGAAAGCAGAATCCCCCGGGTACAGGCAATGCTGCCTCCAGGAAACGCATAGGCATTCACATAGTTGGCATTCACCACACGGAAGGAGTAAGGCATGTGCAGTCGATGACTGCGAGCAGCCATCTTTTTTCCAGTTTGATCTACGTATTCATTGAGTCGTGTGTCTTGCACCGCGCCGTAATCCGCAGAAAACTGCATCGGCGAATACTGCTGGTCAATCTGGATTTCCTGCTCTTCGGATACCAGCATCAATTGCCGTTTGCCGGTGACGGGGTCAATCGCGCACCCAACCAAGAGACCGGCAGCCGACATTGATGTGAGCCACAAAAAATCGCGCCGGGTCATGGCATGCGGTCCTCTTGCCACCAAGACCTCGTGCTGCATAACTCCTCCTGTCGATTTGCTTCCCCGCTTGGTGGTCCGTGAGCGGATTGTGTCAACAACCAGAGCAAATTCGTTGAGGTGGATAATAATAGAAACCTGACCAGTGCAAAGAGAGTATAGGAGGAAGTGGTTTTCCAGTCAATGCGGTTCCACAGGCCGTCCGTCAACTGGTGAAGAGGTTGATTGTTAACCTCGTTATTCATCGAAAACCAATCACGCCCAAGAGCGTAAAAGCCCTCTCTCCCTTGTCGAAGATCCGCCCTGGCATGGACCGGAGAGATTCGAGGTGAGGGTGAAAAGGAGGTAATCGCCGTATCGCGTCAAAGATCTCTTTATTCGATGCACACGAGTCACTTGGAAGTGTCCTCGGCGACCACCTGTAATCTGTCTGCAGTCCTCGAGCTTGGCCAGAAACCCCTTGACTTCATTAGGCAGTTTGAGTAGATTCATGACCTGCATCGCGCTATGCAAGCCTGGCTTCGTCCCCATCGTCTAGTCAGGTCCAGGACACCGGCCTTTCACGCCGGCGACAGGGGTTCAAATCCCCTTGGGGACGCCAAATGATTTCAATAGGTTAGAGTGTTCCCGCACTCTAATTTGTCCTTCAGGGAGTAGAAAAGCAGTAGAAAGCAGTAGATGCACCCTGAGAGGCACCCAACTGCTGGAGCAGGAATAAAGTCCCACAAGGACTACTTTTCCTGCTCTTCTCTTTTTGGAACCTCAACTGCTTTGTCGCGGCCTTTTACCCTCTTCGAGAGAAGCCTGCTGAGCCTTCCCATTGCGGCCTCCCCCAGCTCCCTA
>Ga0209536_100012296_pt1 | contig 12456 bp, 17 predicted proteins | sample DeeMarSeWOR28_12_FD_187461 | JGI IMG/M metagenome (GOLD analysis project Ga0209536, IMG submission 187461) | Marine sediment microbial communities from White Oak River estuary, North Carolina - WOR-2-8_12 (SPAdes) (version 2) | ecosystem: Environmental > Aquatic > Marine > Intertidal zone >...
GGCATGTAATTTCAACTGTTTCTCCTGGTTTCCCTTGAATAGAAATTTCATTATTACAGTGGGGACATCCAACTTTTTTAGATATAAAGTTATTATCTCCCATCATTTTCACACCTTTTATTATATTATATATAGAATTCGTTAATATATTTGTTTTATGCAATACATGTATGATAGTATAAATACTAGTTAGTTATTTACAACATTATGCGAAAAATGATCTTAGAAATAAAATTAAATGAACAGTTTTTAAAAAACTTTAATTTTCTATTAGATAAAATTGAATCTGTTGAGTTATTAGAACTATTAAAATTGGATTTTCAGAAAAGAATAAAGATGGCTATTGCTGCATTTAATATGAATGAGGGTTATACAATAGAGGATATCAAAGTACCTGATTATGTGGAAATTTTCAATGTTTTACAAAAAAATGGGAACCGATATATTTGTTTGATTAAAGCTAAATATCTAAAGAGTTTATCGTCACTTGCAAAACAATTCAATATTGATATTATATGGGATACACCATCAATCTTTACAAAAGATAAGATGATTGTAAGTGTTACTGGTAATGAAGAGAACTTGAAAAAAATCCATGACTTATTTAAAAAGGTCGGAACAGTTAATAAAATCAGTTTTGTAAAATCCTTATATAATGAACAATCAATACTTTCATGTCTAACGGATAAGCAAAGAGAAATACTCATTGCTGCAAAAAAGAATGGATACTATAGTTATCCAAGGAAAATCAATAGTCAAGAGTTATCTGAAAAAATTGGTCTTAGTAAACCAACTGTCGTTCAACACTTGAGAAAAGCAGAAGTTCGTCTGGTTTCAAATATTCTGACTGGTTATTGATATAAATACACATGACTTATAAAATATTAATTTATTCTAATCAAAATTATTAACAATTATAAAAATAAATGAGGTTTTATCATGGTAAAAACACAATTTAATTTAAAACACAAGGAAGTTCTTGATACATTTCTATTAGATATGCCTTTTGTAAAACCAGGGAAGATGTATGGCCATCCAGCGTATTATATAGGTGGAAAACTATTTGCCTCTCTTTTCATGGAAGGAGTTTGCATAAAAGTTCCTGTAAAATTAAAAAATGAATTAATTAATGGAAAAGAGATTGTGCCTTTTGAGCCGATGGGCAGAAAAATGAGAGAATGGATTCTAATAAATAGAAAAAACTCTGAAGATTATCTAAAGGATAAAGAGATTTTTGAAAAATCACTTGAATATGTTGCTTCACTTGCTAATATTAAACTAAAGAAAAAATCGAATTAAAAATTAGAAAATCATCCAATACAAAACTATATAAGTAATATACGATGATATAGTATTGGAAGGAAATAGAATCTTGAGTATCCATTTCCAGTGGAAAGAATGGATTTGATTTTTTTTATTTTTTTCGGGCAATATTGTTAAAGTGATACTATGGTGATGTAATCATGGGGTTAAATAAAAAAAGAATAACGCGAAATAACGATAATAAAAGAGAAAAAAATGTAATTAGATGTAGAGCCTTGAATAGACCAGTATATGAACATGAGGTTTGCTCTAAATATAGTGTTAAAGTAAATTCAAATAATCAGAAGAATTGTTTGAATTGCACACATTCATTTTGAATTATTAATTTATAATAAAAATTGGTGTATTAGTATGAAAGGTATTGTAAATTGGTATAGTGATAGAAAAAAGAAAGGTCTGATCGAAGGTCAAGATGGGGAAACTGTTATGGTATATGAAAAGGATATTCCTTTTTTAACATTGCTTCATGCAGGTGATTTAGTAGAATATATTGTAAAAAAATCAGTTAATGAAATAAAAGCAATAAATATAAAAAAAATTACAAAGTAAAGTAACTTTTTAATAAAAATATGGTGAATAAAATGGATTTTAAAGATTTAAATTTTAATAATCGATTAACAGATACAATAAACGATTTTGGATTCAAGAATTTAACTGAAATCCAGAATAAGTGTATACCTAAAATAATTGATGGAAAGGATATACTTGGTCAAGCTGAAACAGGTTCAGGTAAAACGCTCGCTTTCTGTCTACCTATTTTGAATAAAATAAAAAATAATGAGGGGCTTCAGGTACTTGTATTAACTCCAACAAGAGAACTGTGTGTTCAGGTAACTGATGTTTTTCAAGATTTCGGGAGAGGTCTTGGTATTAAAACTATTAGTATATATGGTGGTGTAGGTATTGAACCTCAAATAAGAAATTTACCAACATCTCAAATTGTTATTGGAACACCAGGCAGATTACTTGATCATATAAAAAGAGGAACAATCGATTTTAAAAATATCAAATTTCTGGTACTAGATGAAACAGATAAAATGCTTGAAATGGGTTTTATTGAAGATGTTGAAAAAATAATATTCAATATTCCAAGATATAGACAAACTTTAATGTTCAGTGCTACAATATCTAATGATATCTACAAAATTGCAAGAAAACATCTAAAGAATCCATCTATGTTAAGAACGAAACCTCTTGTGGATGCAGATAAATTAAATCAGAAATATTATGATATACACAACCAAAATGACAAATTTTCCTTACTTGTTCATTTACTCAGATATTCAACAAAAGATTTGGCAATTGTATTTTGTGGAACGAGGATAGAAACAGATATAGTTGCTAAAAACCTCCGCAAGCAAGGTATAAATGCAACTGAAATACATGGAGGAATGAAACAAAATAAAAGATCAAAATCACTTGATAGCCTAAAAAAACAAAAAACTGAAGTACTTGTTGCAACAGATGTAGCTGCAAGAGGCCTTGATATAAAAAACGTTTCACATGTTTTTAATTATGATGTGCCAAAAACTCCTAAAGAATACATCCATAGGATTGGTAGAACAGCAAGAGCCGGTGAAAATGGAGTTGCAATAACGCTTCTGACTAGCCGAGATCATGATAATTTTAGAAGAGTTCAGAGCGATGAAAAGCTTAGAATAAAAGAGGCTGATTTTCCACAATTTAATAAAGTACCTTTTTTTAGAGGTTATAAAAGAAGAAAAAAACAACATTTTAGAGCTTATTAAATTAATAATTAGTTATTAAAGTAATTTAGAATATGTTAATTAGTTTGATAACATTCGTTATTTGATTAATTAACCTTAAATTTCATAATTTTATGTCCATCTATAATTTAAGGTGAATAAAATGAAAAAGATTTGTTTTATAATTTCTGCAATACTATTGTGTACAACAGTTTTGAGTTGTTCAGCACAGGTTTGTAAAAATAGTGTAACAATAGAAGATGAATGGTCTGGTCAAATTAGAATCGAAGGAAAAGATGAAACAGTCTTTAAAGGAATTGTAACTGTTAGTGATTCAAATATAACTGCAAGAAATGTTGACACAGGAGAAACAGAAAATTACTATATACCATATCCAAGTGTACTTGGCGCTGTTGATGAGGCATCTAAAATAGATGGTTTCTCATATTCTGTTGATTATTGGCCTTCCTGGAATGCATTTATTATTCAAACTATAGAAGACGATTCAGAATGGTGGCATTATTGGGTGGATTACAATCTACCAATGGTTGATGTTGGAACGTACAATTTAACAAATGAAGATAACAGTATTTTAGTTGGTTATCTTGAATCTTGGTATGCACATGCTTTAAAAAGTTTTGTCGATAAACATGAAATTTATGTAAATGAAGAGATTACTGTTAGTGTCACAAATGAAACAGACAAAAGTGTTGAGAGTGCAACTGTTTATGTTGGTTCCAAGTCGTATACAACAAACAATGAAGGTATGGTAAAAATAAAAGTAACTGAAAAAGGTAACTATAAAGTCTATTCGGAAAAGGATGGCTTTGTTAGATCAGATAAGGTAGATATCATTGTAAAAAACAGTAGGAACTCAAGAAGTATACAACTCTTTATACAAAATTTCAAGATATTTCTATTTGAATTGTTATCAATTTAGATACCAATTGTTATCTTAAACCAAAACTATTAATTTAAAATATTTTTTACAAAATATGTGAACAGAACTTTGCTTAAAAATATATTATTAATTACTATACCAATAATAGTTTTGGGAATAGTAGGAGTAGGTCTTATAGGAACAGGAATAATTTCAACAGAACCATTTAAATTAGATTCAAAAACAATCAATACGACACTTATTATCGACTATGGAAACAATGTAATAGATACCTACGCTCTAGAAATATCAAATGCAACAGTATATAATGCCTTAATTCAAGCATCAAATCAATATGATTTTGAGGTAAGATCGTATTATTATGACAATTACCAAAGTCACTACATATACTCAATAAACAATGTTGTCGAAGGAAAGAACAACAAATTCTGGCAGTATTATATAAATGGAGAATATGGAATTGTTGGAGCGGACCTGCAAGTATTAAAAAATTTTGATACCATTGAATGGAAATATCAAGAGCCGAAAATTTAAAAAAATTTAATAATGGAAAATAAATGGAGATAAAACCATGAGAGAAATAATAAAAAATCATGCATTAAAAATTTTTACTGCATCCATTTTGATAATTCTGGGTGTAGTTGGAAGGCTAACATTTACAAAATTCTTACCTAGCTCCCCATCAATATACTTAACCATTAATGGAATGACGCAACCAATGTTTATGATGGACTTATTTTTCATAATTGCAATAATATCAATTCTTGCAGGAATTCTCTTGAAAGGTTACTATGTAATTTTAGTTCCAATTACAGTAATGATGATTACAGATATTATTATTGGAAATAGCTTTATCTTTGTATTTACTTGGTCAGGATTTGCACTAATCGGTCTAATATTTTATGCTTTGAAATCAAAAAATAAAATTACAATACAAAGGATACCTTTGATCTTTGGAGCAGGGATTGGAAGTGTTCTACTTTATGATCTATGGACAAATTTTGGATGTTGGCTAGGATGGTATCCAAATAACATATCAGGTCTATCGTTATGTTATACACTCTCAATACCATTTACTCTCTGGCATCTTCTATCTACAACAATTGCAATAACAGTAATCGTTCTACCAATTGTTTATCTAAAAGAACACAAGGATGTCAAAATAAATCTAAAGAAAAAACAGATTGAAAAACCAATTTCAATCTAGTTCTTTTTTTCCTTTTTTTTAATATCTATTTTAATTTTTTTCTTACTAACAGGGACAAGTTTTTTAAGATGAATTGTTGAGTTATTTTCTGGTTTGAATTCGTCTATTGCCTTTTTTGGTATCTTTCCATCAACTTCATAAATATAAAATCCACCATCTCCATCTATTGATGTTATGTATTGGTTCTTCCCAATGCTCTTTGTTTCAATACCTGGAAGTTGTTTAAGAATTTCAAAAATTGTTGCGTTTTTCTCAATTTCAATTTTTGATTCTTCAATAAATGGTTCAAACGCCTTTTCAATTGACTCAATGTTTGCAGATAGAAGATGAACATTTCCTATAATTCTACGTTTTATCAAACCTGCTTTTTCAAGGATTTTGATATGTCGTGATATAACTGGTTTAGATAAATTAAGCTCCCGTGAAAGTTTAGAAAGATGAATTTCTTTTCTTGCAAGTTTCTTGATTATTTTAATTCTTGATTCACTACTTAAGGCATAAAACAAACTGTTGTTACTCATTTTAATAACATTTGTTATTAAATTTGACATCTTTATATCTTTCCTCACTATTAATTTTCATTTGGATTATTAAAAATGAATAAAAAAATTAGATTCTCTTTAATTGCAATAATAGCCACATTACTCCTAAATATTACTATAAATATTAATTTTGCAGAAGCTGACAATCGAGGAAATTATCCATATCAACCTAATGATACTGAAATTACCAAAGCACTTGAATATTTAAAAAATAGACAATCTGAAGATGGGGGAATTAGTGGAATAACTGTTACTGCTTGGGCAGCTATGGCAATTTCTGCATCAGAGGAATCTTTTGAAGATTGGGGAAATCTAATAAATTATTTAAAAAAAAAGAGTATGGTGCTTGACCCTGAAAAAGCAACAGATTGGGAAAGACATGCTCTAGCAATTATTGCCTGTAACGAAAATCCAAATAATTTTACTGGAATTGATTTTATTGAAAAAATTATAAGTTTCTATGATGGAATTCAATTTGATGAAGTATCAATTTTGTATGATGATTATTTTGGAATTATATCTTTAATTTCTGCAGGTTTTAAGACAACAGATTTAATAATTCAAAACACAAAATCTTATATTATTAGTAAACAAGATGAGAATGGGGGATGGGGAGATGCTGACTCAACTGCAGCTGCAATAATGTCATTAGTTACTGCTGGAGAGACAATTGATTCTAAAAGTATCACAGATGGTCTAACCTATTTAAAAACACTTCAAACTAATGATGGAGGGTTTCGCTCATGGACTGAAACAAATGCAGCATCAACTGCTTGGGCAGTTATGGCAATAATTGCAACTAACAATAATCCTACAAGTAGTGAATGGACAAAAAATGGGAATGATCCAATAAGTTATCTTATAAGTTTGCAGCAACAGGATGGAAGCTTTAATTGGGCAAAAGATAAAAGCATAAATCCAGAATGGATGACATCATATGTAATTCCTGCACTTCTTGGAAAATATTATCCAGTAAAGATAAACGAATCAGCTTTCAAAAAAAACAATCCACCAAATAAACCAAAGAAACCCTCAGGTCCAAATTCAGGGAATATTGGTGTCTTATATAATTTTATTACTAGTGGTACAGATCCAGACAATGATAGATTACAATATCGATTTAATTGGGGAGATGGAACTTTTAGTAAATGGACTTCACTTGCGTCCTCAGGAGATAGTATATCTTCATCAAAAAAATGGAATAAAGCAGGAACATACACAATAAAGGCTCAAACAAGAGATATACATGGTTTGAACAGTGTGTGGTCAAATGAACTTAATATAAAAATAAATAAAAAATCTGAAGAAAAAGATTATTGGACAGGATATGTTAGGATTGAAGGTAAAAATGAAACAATTTGGAGTGGAGATTTGGAAGTTTATGATACAAATATAAATGCAAAAAATGTTGATACTGGAAAAATTGAAAAGCATCTTATATCCCATCCAAGTCTATTAGGTGCACTTGATAAAGCAGCAAGAATTGGTAAATTTTCGTACAATATTTTATACATTCCAAACAAAAATTCATTTTTAATTTCAAGTATTGAAAATGATTCAGATTGGTGGCACTTTTTAGTTGATTATAAAATACCAATTTTTAACACTAAGGATTATAGATTAAATGATTATGATAAAGAAATATTATTCTGTTATCTTGAAAAAGAGCAGTGTAATGCCTTAAAACTATATATTAATAAAACTAATATAAAGAAAAATGAAAATACAACAATTAGTGTTTTTGATGAAAATGATAGTTATGTTCCAGGTGCCGATGTTTATATTGGTACAAAAAAATTTAAAACAGATGAAAATGGAAACTTAATAATTAGTTTTAACGAAAGTGGAAATTATCAAATATTTGCAGAAAAAAATGGTTATGTTCGCAGCAAAAAAGAAAATTTAAATGTAATAAAAAGTTTGAAAATTATAAAACCTGTTTCTAATTGTTTTTATATTTTGAATTTTCAATTATTTAAAAAAATTGAAAATACTTGGGTGATTGGTGCTATTAACATTGAGATTGAAACATCAGAGGAAATTGACAGAGTAGATTTTTACGTTAATAAAAGACTTATATTTTCTGATAATTCTACCCCATATAAATTCAAATTAAATGAAAAATCATTTTTTAATAAAACTGAGATTCTTGTTAAATCCTATATAATTGAAAAGATTGATTTTGAAATTCTGATTGAGAAAATAAACAAAATCATTAAAATGATGAATTCAAAATATGGCGATATTGAAATTATTTCCCAATTAGACTCTTTGAAAAATTTTTTAATAAATCTTGATAAAACATATTATGTTGAAGAGGATACTGATAATATTGAATTAATAATCTTTAATATGTTTCCAAAGCTTCACATATAGGTTGTAAATTATCTCTTATGTTTTCGATTTTTTAGATAGTACTCATAATCTTCTTTGTTTGTAAATATTTTCCATTTTTCAAAATTTCCAAATTTAACAAGTTTTACAAAACAAAGTAGAAATAACAAGCATGAGACCAGTTGATCTATTGTCAGAAATGGATAGTATGTTTGATAATTTTAGAACGGATATTGATAAATTATTTTGGCCTTGGGGACAAAGAAATTATCCAGTCACATCAATGACACAAAGACGAATTCCACCAATGGATGTTTCAGATTTAGGAAAACACTATGAAATATGTCTTGAAATGCCTGGAATACCAAATGACAAAATAAACATTGAAGTAACACAAAATACAGTTGAAATATCTGCAAAATATAAAGACACTAAAGAAGAAAAATCAAATGATTTCTCAATCTTATTTTTCTTTAATTATTTTAATTAAAAAAAAATTTTTAGTTTTAATTGTTAAAATATAGTTAGAAAACAGAATATCGAAAATTTTAAAAATTCAATTAAATTTAACTAAATTCATCTAATGCTTTTTTTACATCAACGATGTATGTCATCGCAGGACCGCCACCCATGAGTATTGCAACTGTTGCAACTTCTAAGATTTCTTCCTTTGAGACTCCAGCTTTTAATGCCTTTTCAACATGTATTGCTATACAATATTTGCATCTAGCAGTAATAGCGGTTCCAACAGCAACCAGTTCTTTTGTCTTAGTATCAAGAACTCCTTCTTCAAGAGTTGAACTCATGAATGCCTTAAAATGTCTCATTGTTGTTGGTTGCTTTTTTGAAAGTTCCTTCATCATTTGCATTACATTTTCAACTGATTCCTTCATTTCACCCATTTTTAATACCTCTTTTTTTCTTCTTTTTTAGTAACTCTCCCATCAGGGATCTTACTAGTTTTTCCAACTCTTCAATTCTCATTTTTTTTACCTCCTTTATATTTTTTATATATAAATCTCACAAGATATCTCTCGATTTTTAACTCCCTCATCAGAAAATATATGAATTCCGCAAAAACCTAGATTTCTGAACCAATCTATTTTAACCAAATTTCCACATTTTTTACAATATCATTGTCCGGACATCTTATCTATATTGCAATTCTTCAACAGCTTGTTAATAAAACCTTGTTTATCATCTCTATAACTGTAAAATAATATAGCGTTTTTTTCATTCATTTCTTAATACCTCATTTTTATTCTCTAACATCATCGATTATCGAGATACTAGGTGCTCTGATATCTTCCTCAATGCTTAGCACTTTTAATAGTTCTATAATTGAAGTAAATAGCTTATTATCGCTCATTATGAAATTAACAACTTTTAAAATGTCATCACGAGAAGCACCAGCATCAAGAGCAGCAATAACATGTTTATCTATAGATTTTATATTTCCTGCCATTATAGCTTTTCCAAGAGCAACAAGTTCTCTTCTTTTAATATCAAGAACCTCAAGTTTTATAACTCCATTTGTTTTTAAACAAACTAATACTTGCTCCATTTCATTTTCACCTCCATATATTTTTTTTAAAAACTTCTTCAATAATTATTCCTTTAATATTCTGTCTTTTACACATTTTTAAAATTAATCTTTGAGTTTGATTATAGGCTTCAATAAATTTATTGATCTTTTCAAGATCCTTTGTTGATATATTTAATTGTTGTAATCTAGTATCTATTTCGGATTTGAAATAAAATGTTCTCCATATAAGTTTTTGAATAGACTCTGGATAATTTTCTATTTTTTCAGCAGCGTTACATTTATTGATTTTTAAGTAATTTTCAATTTCATCTTTGAAAGTATCAAGTAAAATTTTTTTATCTGTATTTATTTCTAAATCCTTATAGATTAAAATTTGTTTTGATTTCATGATTCTTCTCCTGTTTTATTATATTCCTTATTCGTATTCTTCGCAAAACAATTTATTGGCTGATTTAGGATAGGTACAGTTTTTTTGGTGAATGCAATTTACACAAATCCCAACAGATGAATTTTCCATTGTCTCATAAACAGCTACCTGCCTTCCTATTTCAAATTTTTTCTTATTCATATTTTTTCCTCCATATAATTTTTTTATTGGGATTCCGCCCAATCCGTTCTCCTATTCATTGCATATTGAATTCTTTTTTCTGCAATCTTTTTTGCAATTTTCCTTGGAGTACATCCTGAGGAAATATGCCCTTCAATTACATTTTTTGTATTTTCTTTAATTTTAGATTCAATCAATAAAAAAGCCTCTTCAGCACTCATTCCTTTATATTCTGCATATGATCCTATAACTCCTCCAGCATTTGCTAAAAAATCTGGTATAACAATTATTCCTTTTGAATAAAGATAATGCTCAGCATCTGGAGTTACTGAATTATTTGCTCCTTCAACAATTAATTTTGCCTTTAGTTGAGAAGAAGTTTCATTATTAATTGAATCTCCATTAGCACAAGTTATAAAAACATCACAATCAACTTTGAAAATATCATCACGTGGAATTTCTTGTGCATCTCTAAAATTTTTAATAGAATCTTTTTCATTGGTTGCATATGAGTGCTTTTCTGCTTTTGATATATCAATTCCATTTTTATTATAAATACATCCCCAATAATCATTTATTGCAACAACTTTTGCCCCTTTTTTATCTAAAAATTTAGCAATTCCTATTCCAACATTTCCAAATCCTTGGATAGCTACACGTATATCAGATAGATTCTCAGGTATACCAATCCTTTTTCCTATCATCCCTAAAGTTGTTTCAAGTGAAACTCCAACCCCAAATCCAGTTGTTCCAAGTTCATGAGGTATACCACCGAGTCTTGCAGGTTTACCCGTTGCCCCATTTAAATCCCCAATTGCTGTTACAAAGGCATCTATTTCTTTTTCCCCGACATTCATATCAGGAGCTGCAATATATTTATGAGGAACATAGGGTGCAATCAATTTTGCAAATGCTTTCATTATTTTTGATTTATCAACTTTAAAGGGATCAACTCGTATTCCTGATTTAGCTCCTCCAAAAGGAATACCAGCAAGAGCACATTTCCAGGTCATTGCTCGAGCAAGACGGAAAACTTCAAGAGGGGTCACAGTTGGTGAAATTCTAATACCACCTTTTCCAGGACCAAGAGCAGTATTGTCAATAACCAATATACCCTGCATTCCAAGTGCAGGATTATACACCTGTACTACATTTTCAGGTCCCCATCTATCTAGAAAAGCTGGGACATTTACATTATCTAATGCCTGATTTATGTAGCTTAATTTTGTAATAGATTTAACATTTTTTTGTGTCATTATTATCACAACAGTTAATATGTATGTCATTTTGATTATTTATATATACATTACAAAATTTTTTTTATTTATGATAAATATGATACTTTTTTCAAATGAAAATATACAATTTTTCCACAATAATTTAAAAAAAATGCTAAATAATTACGCACATAAATCAAGCAAAATTTTATAAACTATGATAATATTATAGTAATTATTTAGCAAAAATGCTAATTAACGTGATAAATATGGACAATATGCTAAACGATGAACTAAATCTAAAACTTCTAAAAGATATATGCTCGGGCAATGGAGTTGAGGTAAATATTAGTGAATTATCAAGATCACTTAAAAAGCATAGAAATACAATTAGAGACAGAATAAATAATCTCTTTGAATTTGAAATTATCAATAAACCAATATTCCCATTTTTTTGGCTTTATTCAGAATATCCTCTTATGGTTATAGCAAGAGCTGATTTACCTAGAGATAGTCAAACTAACAGTTTTATCGAAAATGATGCCCATATTTTTGCAGCATTTTTTAAAAAAGACGAAGAATATAACACATTTATAATCGAATACCATAAAGATATAGCAGGATACCAAAAATGGAGAGATTCCATAGTTAGAGAAGGCAAAATGCCTCCAAGAGAAACAAGATATCCTGCAGATATAATGTATTTTAGTAATAAAAATTTCATTAAATACAATCCTTCACATATGGTTAAATTAATAGAAGAAGATTTTAAAAATCATCACGGTATAATAAACAATCATAAATTAGATGATTTATCAATAAAAATATTGACAAAATTAGTAAAAGGAGAAGGAGTTCAAACTAATGAACACTTTCTTGCAGAGAAACATGGTATTCACAGAAAAACAATAGAAAGAAGAATAGAAAAATTAGTTGAGGAAAAAATTGTATTAACTCCTACTTGCCGTTTTCCACGTTTTTTAGTTCCACCGGATTATACCCTTGTTGTAACATTAGTTGAAATCAAAAAAAATTCTGAAAAAGTGTTAAAAGCATGGCAAGAAGATCCACATATACCTATAATGTTATCTGCAAGTACTGGAAGATATTCCCATCTATTATTTTGTTGTTTT
>Ga0209536_100012297_pt1 | contig 12456 bp, 14 predicted proteins | sample DeeMarSeWOR28_12_FD_187461 | JGI IMG/M metagenome (GOLD analysis project Ga0209536, IMG submission 187461) | Marine sediment microbial communities from White Oak River estuary, North Carolina - WOR-2-8_12 (SPAdes) (version 2) | ecosystem: Environmental > Aquatic > Marine > Intertidal zone >...
CGGCATGGACGTCACCGAGCGCCTGGGCGGCCCCGAGCACCTGTTGGTAGAAGACCTCCTGCCCGTGCAGGCTGGAGTCGGCCTCGTACTGTTGGGTCAGCGCGTCCATGGCGCAGTCCCACAGACCACCCTCGACACAGGCGCGCGCCTGGAGCTGCAGCACCTCAACGTCTTTCGCAGTCTCCTCCAGCCACTCGTCGGCCAGCTCGCGTGCGGTGTCGTATTCGCGCATCGTGATGGCACCGGCGATGACGCCGACGCGCAGCTGCCGGTTCCCCACATCGGCCCGGCTCTGGTTCACGAACGCGTCCAGCGCGGCGGTGGAATCACCCCCCCGCTGGTAGAGCAGGCCCAGACGCTCCCACGCGCGCGCCAGCAGCGAGTCTCCCGCGACCGCGCGGCGCAGATACGCGACCTGCGAATCGGCAGGCTGCTCGAGCGCCTCCGAGGCCACTTCGGCGCACATGGCGGCCGATGGGTGGTTCGGGTAGTCCCGGAACACCCGGGCTGCGCGGTCCAGCGCATCGTCAAAGTCACCGCGGTCGCGTTCGTCGGAGCACTGCCGCGCCCGCTCCGCCGCCCGCACCTGGTTCTCCAGCGAGTCGACGATCGTGCGCGCAAAGTCCCGGGGCTCCTGGTCGCCCGCCCCGTCCACCACCATCCAGCCCGACAGCCCGGACCGGCCGATGTCCACCAACCGGAAGCGGCCCATCAGCCCGGTGTCCTCCGACCAGATGGAGCCGACGATGTAAGCATCCGCCCGAAGCGCCCGTGCCAGTCGGTCCGAATCGGCCGGCCCGAGCACGGCAGTGCACGAGTACGCGGATTCCATCAGCACCGTGCACACCTGCTCGTTGCTGACCGTGACGATGTCGTTGCGGAACTTCGAGGTCATCCGGTTGCGGACCTCCTCGGCCACGGCAGCCGCGAACCCCCTGCTCTCCGGGCTGGGGGTCGCGGGGACCAGGAACAGAACGCGCTCCAACGGCCCTTGGCGCCCCCCCAACTGCGCGCTGGCGCTGGTCGCCGTCGCAGCCCCAACCAGGCTCACGCCGACCGCCGCCACGAATGTCCGAACACTCATTGATCTCCACCGCACCAGTTGCGCCCTCCGGTTCTGGCGGCCCGAATCGCCATCGGGCCAGGTCATCGTCAAGTGAGATGGGCGAAGAGGGATTCGAACCCCCGACTTCCTGCTTGTAAGGCAGGCGCTCTGGACCCCTGAGCTATTCGCCCCGACTCGGTCACCTAGAGCGCCAGTCCCAGCGGGAACAGGACACAGTACCCCAGCACCAACAGTACCGGCGCCACCGTCGTCGACCCCCCCGCGAGCAGCACGTAGCCGACCGCGATGGAGGCGAGCGCACCACCCAGCAAGACCACGTTCCGTCGCCGGAACCGCAGCCGTGCGGGCGACCCTATTCCATTTAACATAGACACTCAGGCTAACCGCAGGTTCCGAACCCGTCAAGCATTCGGGTTCCACTGATCTTCCGGTACGATCCACCCGTCTTCAAGCGCTGCGCGGCGCTCCCGATCGCGTTGCCGGCGCCGCGCCCAGAGGACCACCAGCAGCAGGCCCACGAACGCCCAGAACAGCGTGACCGAGCTGAAGATCAACAGCCAACCATACCGCTTGCGCAGGTCGCGGCGCCACATCACCTCGAACTGGCCCAGGGTGATCTGATAGGTGCTGCGCAGCGCTTCGTCGAGGTTCGGCGCGTCTCCCATGTTGGTGATGAGCGGCTCGAGGCCCCGCTCCCCACCCAAACGCTCCAGCAACCGCACCGCCGTCGCCGCCAGCGCGTAGGACGCTTCCGCCTCGGCGGCACCACCCTCGCGGATGTGGCGGTCGAGGCCGGCCATGGTCGGCACCACCCCGCGCAGCACGATCCAGTTCACGCGCAGCACGTCGTGCTGGTCCCACTCCCCCGCGGCGTGCGCCGCGTAGCCCTCGTCGAACCACCGGGGAACGCGGCGTACCACACTGTGCAAGGCGATGTGGGCCAGCTCGTGCCGCAGTACGCGCCGGTGGTCGCGCCCCACCTGCAGCACGATGGTGCGGCTCGCCGGAAAGGCCGCGGCAGCACCCCAGTCGGGCACGCGTCCCGCGGTGATCGAGTCGAACTGCGCGTCGCTCGTTGCGAGGATCAGGCGGACACGCATGGGTGCCGGGTCGGGAATTCCCGGCCAGGGTCCGGCGCGGTCGGCGATTTCGGCGAGGGTGATCGCGGTGGTCTCGTCGGACCAGTACACGGCGGTGACGCCGCCGACGTGCACCACCGAAGGCTGCTGCGGCAGCACCAAGAAGAAGAGGACGGCAGCTAGCGTGGCGGCTCCTGGCCTTGCGCGACCAGGTCCAGGGTCTCCTTGCAGCGCTTGCCCCACGGATTGAACTTGTTGGCCTGATACCCCTCCTCCCACGTCCGCCGAGCCCCATCGTGGTCCCCCGCATACCAATGCGAGCGTCCCAACTCATAGTACGCCTCGATGAGGTTCGGACCGAGGTTCAGCGTCTTGCGGAAGAACGTCTGCGCGTCCTCGAACATCTCGCGCTCGAGGTACACCAGCCCGAGATAGAAGTGCGCGTACAGCGTCGCCTTCTTGTCGTTGTCGAGGCGAATGGCCTTGGACAGGTGCTCGATGGCCTCACCGAAAATCTGCTTCTTGAGGCAGATATAGCCGACGTTGATCCGGGCCAGCGAGTTGGCCGGCTCCCGAGCGAGCACCAACTGAAAGGTCGCCATCGCCGAGTCGTAGTCCTCGCTGAGCATCTGGGCCCAACCGAGCAGCGACTGGGCCTGCACGTCGTTGGGGGAGAGCTGCAGTGCCTTGCTCAGTGACTGGATCGCACCGCCGTAGTCGCCCAGCGAGATGAGGCTCCATCCTTTCTCGATGAACGTGGTCGCACCGAGATGATCCTGCAGCACCGGCACCGTACCGGTGAACTGTGGCGCCTGGTCGCCGCTCTCGCTCTGGGCCAGCTCCTTGTACTTGTCCACCAACACGCGGATGCTCTCCTTGAGCGCGCTGAGATCGGCAATGGTCTGATCCACCCTCTTGAACAGGGTGATGATCTCCGCCTTCAGGTCCTCGCGCTCCTCACCACTCGGGGACGCATCGAGGCGCCCCGCGATCGAGTCGTACTCGCCGCGCAGCGATGCGATGAGTGAGTCACTCATGCGACGCCTCCACTTCGAGCTTCTCGAGTGCCAGCCGCTCCTTCGACGAGAGGAGTTTGCTCACCTGGAGCAGCACGAGTGTCCGATCACCGTCCACGACCACACCATTGATGTACTTGGCCGCCAGCCCCCGCACGATCGACGCCGGAGGGCTGATCCTCTCGGCCGACACGCGCAGCACTTCCTGCACCGCATCGACCACCACGCCGATCTTCTCCCCGTCAAGCTCGAGGATCATGATGCGAGTCTCCTCGCGCACGGGGGCTTCCAGGTCGACACGCTTGCGGAGATCCATCAACGGCACGACGGCGTCGCCGTACCGCACCACACCTTCGAGGAAGGCCGGAGCCTTCGGCAGGGGAGCGGGGTTCTGGTAACGGAGAATCCGCTCGACCTGGAAGATGTTCACCGCGAAGTCGTGCCCACCGACACGAAAGGTGACGAGCTGGACTTCGTCTCCCGCCGTCATCGCTCCCCACTCGCGCCCACCGATACGAGCCGTTCGGCCAGGACGTCCATGTCGATCACAGGGATCAAGGTCCCCCCCTCCCGCGCAACGCCCGCCGCCCAGGCGAGAGCCCATCCGTCGGGCAGAGGCTCGGGCTCCTCATGCACCACCGCCTCCGCATCGTCCACCGCCAGCGCCACCAGCCGCTGCGCGCAGCGTGTCACGACCGCCAAGGTCGTGCCGGGCATCGGGGCCCGGTGTGCCTCCACCAGCGCGCCGAGATCCACCAGGGGCATGAGCCGCCCGCCCACCTGGATGACGCCCAACACGGCGGGATGCGTACTGGGCGCGGCCGAGGCCGGCGGCAACTCGATGACTTGGCGGACATCTGCCAGCGGTACACCGTACCGCGCGCCGCCCGCCTCGACCAAAAGATAGCCTTTCACGCGCCGACGCGCCCCTTGAGCCGCTCCTCAATGCGTGCCGCGATGGCATCGAGCGCCACCACCTCGTGGGCCCCGCCAGCGGCGATGGCAGCCTGCGGCATCCCGAAGATCACCGCCGACGCCTGGTCCTGTGCCATGCCAAGGCCACCGGCGTCCCGGATGGCACGCAGCCCCTCGGCCCCGTCCCTCCCCATTCCCGTCAGGACCACACCGAGCGAACTCGCTCCGAAGAGCCGGGCGACCGATTTGAACAGGGGATCCGCGGCCGGCCGCACCCCCCACACCGGCGCGTCCTGGCGCAACTGAACCGCAGGGCCGTCCGTACCCGCTTCGACCCGCATGTGATAATCCCCCGGGGCAACGTACGCCGTGTCCGCCAGCACCGGTGCGCCGTCGTCCGCCTCGACCACCCGGAGCATGCTCGATGCGTCGAGCCGCTCGGCCAGGCTCCGCGTGAAGTTTGGCGGCATGTGCTGTACGACGAAGACGGCTGCATCGCCGCCCGTCGGAAGGCGGGGAATGACCTCGGCGAGCGCCCGCGGGCCGCCGGTGCTGGCGGCGATGGCGATCGCGAACCGCGCCCGCCCCTTCACCCACGCGATGTGTGGCGGTGCCACGACGGGGACCGGCGGCCGCGCCAGGATCGGGACGCGATCAAGGGACGCCGCCATCGCGGCGTCCAACGCCCGCAGCAGCGGCGGCCCCAGCGCCTCCAGGGCCTCCCGCCCCGCCCCCCGTGGCTTGGCCACCACCTCCACCGCGCCCAGCTCCAGCGCGCGAATCGCGGCCTCCGTCCCGGGCCCGGCGTGCGCGCTGACCACCACGATGCGGCACGGGGACTCACTCATGATGTAACCGATGGCGCCCAGCCCATCGAGCCGCGGCATCTCAATGTCCATCGTGACGACGTCCGGCTCGAGACGGTGCACCTTCTCGGCGGCCTCCAGCCCGTCGCGCGCGATCCCCACCACACGGTACCGCTCGGAGGCGTTGATCACGTCAGAGAGCACCCGCCGGATGAGCGCGCTGTCGTCGACGACGAGCACGGTGGCGACGCCGCTTCCGGTCGACGTCACAGCTCCACCGGCTCCCGTCCGACGACTCGCACCGTCACCGTCCCCGTCCCTACGTCGAAGATCACCGAGCGGCCCGCGCGCCCGCCGACGGCCTCGGCAACGATCGGGACGCCCGCCTGCCGCAGCGCAGTGCGGCACGCCAGAACGTTGCGCTCGCCGATATGGACGCTCCCCGTGGGCAAGAGGTCGCCAAACATCGTGCTTCCCCCCACAAGGCGTGCGTGCGTGCGCTCCAGCACCGCGCCCCGCTCCCGCATCTGTGCCACCAGGAGCGGCACCGCCGTGTCCGCCGCGCGCGCGGGGATGTTGCGCCCCCGTGTGAGCGATTGGGCCGGGAGCAACACGTGGGCCATCGCCCCAACCCGTCCCGCGGTGTCGTGCAGGATCACGGCGACGCAGCTCCCCAGGCCGAGCGCCGAGATCGTGCCGCTGCCGTCGATCACGGCGTATTCGCCCAGTCCGACGATCTTCCGCTGGTCCGCGCCTGTCATGGCCGGCGGTAGATGCGCTCCCTGGCATCCACGAGCTCGAGCTCCTGCCGCACCTCACCCACGAGGGTCTCGACCTTGCCCAGCACGAGGTAGCCACCGTGATGCAGGGCGTCCACGAAGCGGCGAAAGAGCAGCTCTTGCGTGGGGCGGTCGAAGTAGATCACCACGTTGCGGCACATGACGAGATCGTAGGGCGGATGAGGTGGAGGGCTCCGCAGGAGGTCGTGCTGGTGGAACCGAACCATCTCCTTGACCTCCGGCGCCAGGTGGCGCGGGTCGTCGCCGCACACGTAACGCGCTACCAGCGCCGCCGGCATCTCGTCGAACGCCGCCGGCCGATACACCCCTTCCGCGGCGTGCGCGAGGCTCGTGCGGTCGAGATCGGTCGCATCGATGCTCGCGCCCCCGCGCGGTCCGTGCGGGAGCGCGCGCACCAGCTCCAGAAAAAGGATCGCCAGGGTGTAGGGCTCCTCGCCCGATGCACAGCCGGCCGACCAGCACCGCACGCGGCCCTCCCGCGTCGTCCACAGGTCCGGCAGCACGTCGGCCTCGAGCCGCTGCCACGTCTCCCGGTTGCGATAGAACTTGGTGACGTTGATGGTAATGGTGTCGAGCAAACGATCGTACTCGTCCGCGTCTCCGTCGAGCACCTGAGCGTATTGTTCGTAGGTGTGCACGCCCCGTGCGCGCATGCGCACGGCGATGCGCCGCCGCAGGCAGCCTTCCTTGTAGGCGTTCCCGCAGAAACCGCGCACCTCGCTGATCTTACCGAGCAACGCGACCAGATCGGGATCGCGCTCGCGGGGCTTCACGCCAGCGCGCTCACGGTATCGAGGTTGGTTTGGGCGAGCTCATGACCGGGATTCAGCTCGAGCGCCTTGCGCCACAGGGCGGCGGCCGATTCTCGGTCCAGGCGCTTGTACGCGATGTTACCGAGCTTGAAGTAGACGTCGTCGCCCAACTTCGGCTGCAACTTCACTGCGCGCTGGTAGGCGTCCCACGCCTCATCGTAGCGGCCCGCGCGATAGTGGAGGTCGCCGAGGTTCTTGGACAGCTGTGGGACGGAGGGATCCTCCGCCAGCGCGGCGCGCAACGCCTCTTCAGCCTGGTCCAGATCTCCCAGGAGCTCCAGCAGGACCGCGCGGTTGTTGCGCAGCACGACGTTGTCGGGGTGAGCCTCCAGCCCTTCACGCAACAGCACCTCCGCCTCCTCGACCTCCTCCAGCGCCGCCGCGGCGAGGGAGCGCGCCCAGAACCACATGGCCGTGGGGATCTCGTCGCCGCCAACCTCACGCGCCCGGTCGAGGCGGCCTGCGGCGACCTCGTAGTCGCCCCGTTGCAGCGCCACAATGCCCCAACTGGTCATGATCCTCGTGTGGCGACGCGCCTTGCTCGCGGCCTCCGCGTAGGTACCCTCGGCCTCCTCGAAACGACCGGCCTTCTCATAGGCAAGCGCGAGGTTGTGCAGCACGCCCGGCCGCGGCCCACCCCGCTCGGCGGCCTGATTGAAGTGGCCCGCCGCCTCCTGCCAGTGAGCTTGCTTGACGGCGATGAGCCCGAGGTGGAAATACGCGCTACCGTCCGACGGCCGCAGCTCGACGACCCGGCGGAACTCGCGTGTCGCCTCGTCCAGCATGCCGGTCTTGTAGAAGGCGATGCCGAGATTGCGGTGCTCATCCACGCGGGCGTCTCCCACGTCGGCTGCCTGCGGCTCGCTCCGGCCGGTGCGGTGCACGAAGCCCGCGGTGATGAGACCGTACAGGGCCTTGCCGACGTCGAACTCCACCAATCCCGAGTCCTCGACGAGCCTCGTGAAGTCACGCGTGCCGTCGAGCAGCGGCACGAGGCGCTGCTGGTGCTCGGTGAGTGTCACCTGCGAAGCCGCGATCCGGCGCTCGTCCACCGTGAAGATGATGTCGAGCGACGGGATCTTCTTCTCGATGAGACTCCACTCGTCCACCCGTCGCGCGCCTTCGAGCACCAGCGTTTCCGGGTTGATGGCCACGAGGAAATCCTGCTCCTCGGGTTGCACGTCGGCCTCGAAGTTGAATGAGCCTCGCGTCCACGTGAACAGGAAGTAGACCGCCTCCTCGATCTGCAGCCGCATGTAGTGCTCCAGCTCCTCGCGCGCGATGGCTCCCGACTCGACCAGCAGTTCCCCGACTCGCTTGTCTCGCTGGCGGATCTGCTGATCGATGGCGGCGTGGAGCTGCCCCTGCGTGATCTTGCCGTTCTTGACGAGGATGTCGCCGATGCGGTCGCGACGGTTGACGAGGGATGCGTACGATATCTGTCCCCGATTGAAGTAGATGTGCCCCAGGTTGGTCCGGTCGGTCACCGCGAGGCACCCGGTCTTCTGGCCGAGGGCCAGAAGCTGCAGCACGTCGGCGAGCGACGCCTCCTTGAGGCTGCCCTTGATCGCCACTAGGCCATCTCCTCGATCACCCGCTGCGCCGGATCCGGCCAGTGCCAAACCATCTTTTCCCTGCTCCGCACCCCGCCGCTCGGCGAGATCATGATCCCGCTTGTCCGCACCGCCGCGGACACGCGCGGACGGGCCGGCGCGGCGCCCTCCACCATCTCACGCGCCAACGCGGCGCTCGGAGCCACCCCCTGCGCCTCGGCCGCCACAATGACGCGCTGCAGGAGCCCGACGACGGACCGAATCGACTCGGCGGGACGCGCTGCCAGGTAGTCGGCCAACTCCTCGTCCGCGGCACCGACGTCCTCGTGCAGCTTGCGCACCACGATCGAACGGCGGAGCTCCCGATCGGGACTCGGAACGTTCACCACCAGCCCACCCTCCAACCGCGACACCAGCCGATCGTCCAGGCCCTCGACCTCGCGCGGCACCCTGCCCATGGTGAACGCCAATTGCCGCTGCGAGTCGAACAGCTCGTTGAAGAGGTGGAAGACCTCCTCCTGGGTACGGTCCTGTCCCGTCAGGAGGTGCGCATCGTCCAGCAGAAACGCCGTGGCGCGACGGTACCGCGTGCGCCAGACGTCGACACGCTCGTTGCTGATCGCCTCCACGAGCTCGTCGATGAGCTGCTGCGCCGACAGGCAGGCCACGACCGCTCCGGGGTGTGCGGCGAGCTCATGGCCGATCGCGTGGAGCAGGTGCGTCTTGCCGACGCCCGTGGGCCCCACCAGCACGAGCGGGTTGTACCGCACGCCCGGCTGCTTCACCACCGCCTGCGCCGAGTTGTGCGCGAGCTTGTTCGACTCGCCAATCACAAACGACGAGAGTGCCCACGCGGCGGAGGGTCCGGGCGGCGGCCCCACTTCGTGGAGCGCCGTCTGCACGAGCTGGTCCACCTCGTCCAGGCGGTCCGGGTCGTAGAAGACGGGATCCTCCGCACGTTCCGCATCGACCTTGGCCATCGTGGCCTGCATGGACCGCAGCTGCTCGACGTCCCGCTCGAACTGCCTCAGCACCCGGTCGAGCGAGACCGGCACGTCCTGATCCAGCAACCGCTCGAGGCGCCCCGTGCCATAGCCCTCGGCCTCCCAGCGCATGATCGCCTCGCCGAGCCTGGACCTCCACGCCTCCACCTGCTCCTCCACCGTGTGGGCTACGTCGGAGAGGAAGTCCGCAAACTCGTCGGGCCGTTCCGATGGTGGGGCGGCGACGGGCTCACCGGCGGCGGTCAGCGCCGGCGCCGGGCCGGTCGTCATCGGGGCCTGCGTGCGCACCTCGCCGGCGAGCAGCTCACGGGCGCTCGCGGGAGTGATGGGCGACTCGCTCACGGCCTGATACGCCACCAGCTTGTTGAGCAGCCCGAGGAGCTCGCGCACGTTGGGCACCTCGAACTCCGCCACCGCCTGCAACACGCCCGCCCCGAACTCCGCCGCCCGCTCCTCCGAGCGACGCAGGAGGATCGCGAGCCGCGTCTCGGCGTCGGGCGGCCCGATATCCACCAGCAGGCCCGCGTCGAAGCGCGACAGCAGCCGCTCGTCCAGGTCCTCGATGTCCGCGGGGGGACAGTCGCTGGTGAGCACGACCTGCTTCCCGGCCGCCTGGAGCTCCTGGACGATCCGCAGCAGCTCCGCCTGCATCTCTCGGCGGTGCGTCAGGAACTGGACGTCGTCCACGAGCAGGACGTCGACCTGGGCGTAGCGGCTCCGCAACGCCTCGCTCTGCCCCGCTGCCACGGCGGCATGGTGGGCCTCCACGAACTCGTCGATCGTGAGGTATTCCACACGGGCCTGAGGGGCGAGCTGCTTGGCGAGCTGCCCGATTGCCATCAGGAGGTGCGTCTTGCCCAATCCGGTGGGGCTGTACACGAACAGCGGGTTGTACGCGGCGCCCGGCGACTCCGCGACGGTCCGGGCGGCAGTCACCGCGAGCCGGTTGGCGGCCCCGACCACCAGGGTCTCGAAGCTGAACTTGGGATTCAGCTCCTCGGTCACACTGGCTCCTCTTGACTCAGCTTGCGCAGGACGAGCTCGGAGGCGGCCTTCAGCGTCTCGAACACACCCGTGCCTGCGAGCGCGGCCGCTGAGAAGCTCGGCACACCCCAGAAGTTCAATGCGTCGTCCAACTCTTCTTTCGACAGCACGAGATCCTGCGGCAGATCCTGCTTGTTGTACTGGAGCACGAACGGCATGCCGCGCGCGTCCGCACCCTGGGCCAACAGATTCTCCTGAAGGTTCTGCAGGCTCTCGACATTCTCCTCCAGCTGCCTCGCCTGACTGTCGGCGACGAATACCACCCCGTCCGCCCCCTGAAGCACCAGCTTTCGTGTGGCGTTGTAGTAGACCTGCCCCGGCACGGTGTACAGCTGGAACCGCGTCGTGAATCCCGAGATGCTGCCCAATTCGAGCGGGAGAAAGTCAAAGAACAGCGTACGGTCGGTTTGTGTGGCGAGCGACACCATCCGGCCGCGCCGGTCGTCGGGCACGCGTCCGTAGATATACTGCAAGTTCGTGGTCTTGCCCGACCGTCCCGGTCCATAGTAGACGATCTTGCACGTGATCTCACGGGTCGTGAAGTTGACTAGGGACACGTCGTCACTGTCCGAAAAGGGTCGCGAGACTCTCGTTCAACTCTCGCTCGAAATCCGCAGCGAGCACCGCTTTGCCCCTCTCCTCTGCGGGGGCTGCCGCTGCCAACTCGGTCACGAACTCCTCGAAGAATAACTGCACCAATCCGACGGAGGAGTCCGGACCATAAACTACCAGCGCGAGCAGCCGTCCGCGCGGGGTGTCGAACGCCCCCAGGAAGATGCCATGCTCGACTCCCTGGTGATTGAGCGCCGAGAACTGCCTCTGGCGGAGCATGGTAGCGAGCTCCCCACTCGACGCCACGATCGCTGCGCCCAGCGCGGCCGCCGACATCACGTCCACCGCGCGCGTGAACCCGTGCTGCGCGAGCACCTGCCCGGCGGGGGTCATCAGCAGCGTCAACCTCGCTCCGGCCTCCGCCACGAAGCGCTCCAGCGGCCGCAGCGTCCACGCCTCCACCGCGCGCGTCTGCGTCACGTGAGTCCCTCGGCTGCCCGCAGCATCTCCAGCCGCACGAGCCCCACGTTCATGTTGGGATCGCCGACGGCCACCACCAGGATGCCGTCCGGCGCCGGCACCACGATGAGCGTACCGCCGTCTCCCTGCAGATGCAGGAAGTGCGGCGCCCCCGCCGCCCCCGCGTCCATCGACTGACGGAAGCGCTTGTGCAGGCTGGCCGCCAGCGCTGCCACGGCGTTGCCCCGCACGCCCTCCATCAACGACTCGGCCACGATCAGCCCGTCATCTCCCGCCACGAGCATGGCGCCGCGCACCCCGCGCACACGCGTGACATTGTCGAGCGCTCGCCGAAACCTGGTCGTCACAGCCGCTGACCCTCCAGCCACGCCCGAGCCACCGCCCCGGCGCGCTCGGCCAGCATCGCGAGCCGGCCCGACGGCACACTCTGGTCGCGCAGAATGAGCAACAGCGTCTCGGGCGTGGGCGGCGTCACGTACACGTTGGCTTCGGGCCCCTCGGCCACGATCCAGCGCCACTCACCCAGGCCGAGCATGCGCGCGGTGCGATCCGCCTCCTGCGCGGCCCCGGCCAGGTACGCCGCCACCGCCTCCGAGACCTCGCGTCCACCGCGGTCAAGCAGCCGCCCGCCCAACACGCGGCCGCGGTCGTCCACCAGCAGCAACCCTTGCTCCGCACCCTCCAGCCCGGCGAACAACGGATCCTCGCCCGCATCCGTCGGGGCCACTTCCGCCTGCAGCTCCTGCGCCGCATCGCGCACCGTGCGCAGGGCGCTGATCACGCTCTGATCGGTCGGGTCCGCCGCGAGCGCCAGCTCGAGATGCTCGAGTGCGCCGTCCAGGTCGCCCCCTCGAAAGCTCACGAACCCGAGCCCCTTGTGGGCCCCGACGTGCCGGGCATCCCGCTCCAGCACGGTCCCCCACACCTGGGCGGCACGGGCATACTCACCCTTGTCCACCAGCACGCGGGCGTAGAGGTCGCGACCTCCGATAAGGTCCGGATGTTGCTCCAATCCGCTGACGAGCACGCGGCTCGCGGCGTCGAGCTGGCCCACGCGCCGCAGCGCCTCCCCGAGCTCCAGGAAGACGAGGCTCGACGGATCGCGCGCGAGCTCCGCCGTCATGGCCTTGATGTCGCTAGCCACTGGACCCCATCAGGATCGTGCTGAGCGTCTGGGCAGCGGCAACAGCGTCGCGCACCTGCTGCAGGTCTTCGTCGTCTCCCCCCTCCTGCTCATGGATCTTGAGCCAACGCTGCCACCACTCGACCGCCTCGGGATTGAAGTAGTCGAGCAGGCTCCCCTCGCCCTTCCACCACTCGATGACGGTG
>Ga0209536_100012298_pt1 | contig 12456 bp, 13 predicted proteins | sample DeeMarSeWOR28_12_FD_187461 | JGI IMG/M metagenome (GOLD analysis project Ga0209536, IMG submission 187461) | Marine sediment microbial communities from White Oak River estuary, North Carolina - WOR-2-8_12 (SPAdes) (version 2) | ecosystem: Environmental > Aquatic > Marine > Intertidal zone >...
GCAGGCAGGCGCTGCACGGCCGTCAGGGCGCTGAATTTCACCTTCTCGGCATCTCCGAATACCGCAGCGGCAACTGCCTTGGCGGTGTCTACATCGAGGCCTTTCCAAACCCCCTTGTCATCGGGCTGGCTGAATCCGTATACCCCACCGTTAACGCCGGCAAGGATGTAGCCTCTGGCTTTTACTTCATCAAGAGTACCGGCCATGGCAAAGCCTGCAGCGACAAAAAGAATCACAGCAACGATAACACTACAAAGTTTCAATCTTTTCATCATTTCTCCTCCTTTAGTGTTGCGGGTTCACATAAAAAATAAAAACCGATCGTCCCCTGCCCTGGTCTTTCCTTCCCACTTGAACAATCTTTGAACACGGAAAACGCAATTTTTTGAATGGGAAAGTCGCTGAATGAGATTAATCGATTAAACACTGCCCGTATAACAGGATGGCTATACCAAAATGCGCTTATGTTTGGCAAGTGAAAATGTTTCAAGGGGTCATCAATAATATCAAGTTTAAGGCAACCGCTGCCGATATAGATATTAGCGGCCTAAAAATAGAAAAAACAAATTCGGAGTTTTTACCATGGCGGAGTTCAAGACAGCGGAAGATAAATATAGTGTCGTCACACGCCTGTTTGAAAAAATGAACCAGATATCTGAAGACCAGCTGCTCATCTACCTGCGAGAGCTTCTGCAGGATAGCTTTTCGGCGCAGATGTTTAAAATGGTCATCGACATGAGCAATGAGCAGCAGGCCCTGCTTCTTAAAAAGTTAGAATCAAAATCATCAATAAAAAACCAGGAAGATCGCCGCAGCCAGTCTCGCAAAAGCTGCCTGGTGCCGGCTGACTATGAGATCCAGGGGCGGTCCTTTAAGGGCTATATCCTGGATATCAGCGATAGCGGCGCCTTTATTGAAACCTCAGATTATTTCTTCGGAGGTCAGGATATCATCATAACCTTTGCGGTGCCGGCCTACCAAAAACCCCTGAAACTCACAGGGAAAATCGTTTGGAGCAGCGAGCAGGGCATCGGGGTTAAATTCACCCACCTTACCCCGCATCAACTGGGGGCCGTAAAATATTTCTCCGAAAACGATAAAGTACTTTGTCAAATATGAAGTTGACACACCAAAAAATTTATCCTAAAAAAATCTGCGATCTTAAGCCGCAGATGCCATAACCTCTGTCCTAAATAAAGGACAAGGGCTCATGGATCCTGTAAATTGCGGGATTTCACATCATCATTTCTTGAATTAAAAAATTTAAAAAAACGCGGGTTGGCGAAAAGCGAAGCATACGCAAAAAATGTCTGCCTGTTTTAAGTCATTCCGCATCGCCGTTATGGGGCCTTAAGCGCTGTTTGGAGGCCGTTTACTGAAGAGGGTGGATATGCTGACAATAAAAAACACGCTTTTGCTCATTGTTGATGTCCAGGGGAAATTGGCACAAGCAATGTACGCGCGCGAACAGTTATTCGAAAATCTGGTCAAGGTAATCAAGGGCGCACTGGCCCTGGGCATTCCCATCCTTGTCACCGAGCAAAATCCCCGGGGGCTGGGGCCAACCATACCCGAAATATGCGGCCTGCTGGCTGACTGCAAAACGATAAGTAAGTTTAGCTTCAGCTGCTGCGATAATGAAGCGTTCATGGAGGCGCTGAGGTCTTTGAACCCGAAGAACATTCTCATCGCCGGGATTGAAAGCCACATATGCGTGTATCAAACCGTAAGAGATTTGACAAAATCAAATTATGACGTTCAAATAATTACGGATGCCGTTTCCTCAAGAACACCAGAAAACAGGCGCATTGGAATTGAAAGGGGCAAAGACTGCGGTGCAGCCCTGACCAGCGTTGAGATGTTTCTGTTTGAGTTTGTCAAAGACGCACAAAAAAGCGAATTCAGGGAAATTCTTAAAATTGTGAAATAGCTTCCGATTCCAGAAACGGGAACTGAAACATCCACACAATGTTGACTGGGTTCGAGATCAAGGCGTCCCGGGAATTGAACGCGGAGCGCGCACTTTAGTGCGTGAGCATTTCAATTTGCGATACAACGCGGCTATTGGACGTTAGATGAGGTTTTGAAATCACTTTAAAGATTTTTGTGCAAGCAACGCTGCCCCGATTGCGCCGGTGACCTGGGTTTTCGGCGATACGTCTATGCGCTGACCAATTTTCTTTTCCAAGGCGTACAGCACTCCGATATTTTTGGCTACCCCTCCGGTCATCATCGTTGGCGCGGTAATTCCAATCCGATTGGCCATGGCGGCCACCCGGGCAGCGATGGCTTCATGGATTCCGGCGATGATATTTTCTCTTTTTTCTCCTTTTGAAATGAGAGAAATCACCTCTGATTCGGCAAAAACTGTGCATAGACTGCTGATTTTGGAGGGTCGATCCGCCTTGAGGGAAACTTCTCCAAAATCATCAAGATCGACCTGAAGCGCTCTTGCCATGACTTCCAGAAATCTACCGGTCCCGGCAGCGCATTTATCGTTCATGGCAAAGTCTTTGACACTGCCGTTTTCGTCAATGGCGATTGCCTTACTGTCCTGCCCACCGATATCGATGACGGACCGGACCGCCGGATTCAGGTAATGTGCGCCGACTGCATGGCAGGTAATTTCGGTTACGGTCTTTTGGGCGAATTCAACACTATTTCTGCCATAGCCGGTTGAAACTATTTTTTCTACTGAGGAAGCGCTTAAGCCCGAATCTGCAAGGATATCCCGATATACCGCTTTGCCTGCATCTTTGGCGTTATAGCCGGTTTCAATAATTTTCTCGACAAGCAGTTTTCCGTCTTCAACAACAGCCGCCTTGGTTGTTATCGAACCCACATCGATACCCACTGTAATCATGCTGCTTCCTCTTTCAGCGTAAGATTTTTTTTTCGAATTCCGGTTTTGAAGCTTTGAATTAAGAATTTATCAGCCTAACATCCCGCCCCGGCAGTTTCCATTTTTTTTCGCTGAGGCCATATCCGTCCAGGAACGAAAGGCAATTTAAATCAAAGGAATATCTTCTTTTTTTATTGAGACTGACGCAAAGCGGATAAACGGTGTAAGTCATAATTATCATTAATTATTTCACACTTATTGGTCCACTGAGTTATAAACAATATAAACAGTTAACCCAAAGAAATCAATTGCTATCCCATTCTGCCATAAATTTGGAAAAATCGGTTCAGCAGGCCGCAAGCGGACTCCCTGGCTGCTGGGGTTAAATCCAATTATGACGCGGGAGGAGCTAGTCCCAAGAAAGTGCTTATGGGATTCTGGAAACCCTAACTCATCATTAGCCGCTGCTGGAAGCTGGGCTGTAAAGACCATAAAGAAACCGATCAGGATGGGCAGAACTCTATAGAGACTGAAGAATTTTATTTCTCTTTTCACTAAAACTGAACTTTTTATATTCAGAAATTTTAAAACTTTTTTATGACTTGGAAAACATGAGATAAAATGAATATTTCAAAATTTTATTTTTGTCGATTTATGGATGAAATTAAGGGAGCTAACACAAGACCGGCTCCTATCCCTATGAAAATAGATGCAACGAATATTAGGCCTGATGTTTTAAGGAATATGAATCCAACACCGAGACCTATAAGTGTCGTTCCACCAATGACCCATGTACTCTTATCGTCTTTTTTATTCATTTTAATTTAGTCCCTTTTTCCCCTTTCGCTATCAAAATTCCAAATACAAATATATTGATCGGTGATAGATCGCCCCTCAGAAAACCTTTGATATTCCAGGATATCACAAATTGCCCCATAGTTGTGATTCGCAGATGAACTGAACCGCTTCGCGGAGGATGTTTTCCACCATTCGCATTTCATCCACAGATCATCTTTATCTTTTAGATCTAAGCGATATCGTTTTATAGTACCGCCAGGTCAACTGTCTCAAGGTTTATTCACTTTTTACCAAGGAGGTACCAAGGCAATTCGCTTTATCACGGATAAATCTCAACCTGAATCAGAGTCCAAAGGCGGTTACCGTAATTTTTTTACTAAAGAAAGGTTGCAGATATCTGCAATTGAGGCTCAATAGTGATTAATGGATATCAAAGATTTATTGGGACTCCAAATCATTTTCTCGATAAGGAGTTAAGCGAGGAATCCATCGCCCCACAGATTTACAATACTGTTTATAAGGCTCACCAAATATTTTTTCCAGACGAGGTTCCTCACGACCCACAACAAAGAAGTGAAACACACCGATCATTACCAACAAATAAATAAAAACACCTTTGGATTGAAACAGTAAAACTTCTCCCGCCAATATGAGAATGCCTGCTATGTACATTGGATTTCGTACAAACCCGTATAGACCCTTAACCACAAGTTCTTTCGGTGGCATGGAAGCAATTGGTGTGCCCTTGCCAGAAAAAACAAATCTAAAAGAACACCAAAGGTAAATAATACCACCGACAACAATGGGTACCAATCCCAAATATCGAAATGCACCTATGTTGAAAAAATGGGTATGACTCGGCGATGAGACAATTAAATGCGGTATCCCAATATAAAATATGGGAAGCAAAACAAATAGGAATCCCAGTGTTCCAAAAAACGCCTTAGTAATTTCAGCTATATTTGACTTCATTTCGCTGAACCGCTGAGTTTGCGCAATATTTATTGGATGGGATTTAATTGAACAAAAATGGACTGCCACGAAAGCGTCACACAAGAGCAAAAATCTAAAAAATACTGCTGCTCAACCCTTTGAAAACACGTCGATTTTTCAACCCGTCTTTTAATTTTTTTCTTGACTCTGATACAATGTAGCTTTAATGTAGCTTCTACGGTCAATTTATATGATTTCGCTTGCCTTAGCAAGTTAAATTGCTGCCTGGAAACCGAACCCAAAGAGGCCACCCACCGTGCCAAACGAAAAAATGCAAAAGAATAACTCTGGTACTGATGATAAAAGAGAATTCTCTGCAGATCCCTCCAGCAACAAGGTCAAATTTGAGATATACGGGGAAGAAATGATCGAAAAACGAGTTAAATTAAGCGGAAATAGTGGCCGGGTTTACCTGCCACCGAATTGGGTCGGCCATAAAGTTAAAATTATTAGAACCGATTAATCTGCAAAAACACTAAAAAGAAAGAGGGGCTCAGGGGTGGATAATATCCGGATTAGGCGACTGCGTAAAAATGATCTCGCCGAGATCAGCGCCATTTACGCAGGCATCACCATGAAACCGGCCGGCAGCGATTTAAAACAAGTTGTTGAGGAGCACGCCGATAAAGAAGATAACGCTTGTTTTGTGGCTGAACTTGATGGCAAGGTTGTCGGCTTTATGATCAGCTACATTCTTACCGCTGGTTTCGGTATGCCGACCAGTGCGTGGATTGCCACCCTGGGCGTTGATCCGAACCACATGGGCCAGGGAATCGGAGCAAGCCTGGCTGAAGAAATCTTTAAGTACTACAAGGAAAAGGGCATCGAAAATGTTTACACCTCGGTCCGCTGGGATTCCACCGATCTATTGTCCTTTTTCAAAACCCTGGGATTCGATCGCAGCAATTTTATTAATCTAAGGAAAGTCATAGATTGAGTGTTTGTTTTTCAAAATCCGGTGTCAAACTAAATCGTCTATATCATCCGCCCCGGCCCCCGGCATCTCCCCGTGTTCCCGGATATATTTTTGTATCAATTCGCTTTCCCGCTGGGAATACATTTTGTCTTCCTCATATTTGAAGTGTGTGGCGTCTTTGTTTTCCTCCCGTGCGGTGCGCAGATCCTGTTTTAAATTCGCCGTCCCTTTGATCGCCAGGATATTGCCATCCGTATCCAGCAATTGAAACACGCCTTCAGTTTCCGGTATCGGGCAGACATGATCTTCGTCCAGCGGAAAACCGTCTTCCGGCGGCGGTGGATTGCAACCGAGCTGAAGTCTCAGGTCGCACTGCAAACAACGCCTGGCCTCAAGAACGGCTTGATCGTCATCAAACCCTTGATAAATTTCCAGAAAACTGCTGCTGCGGGTGGCCGCATCAAGTTGAGGGATTTTTACCCGGGCGAGTTCGGCAAATCCTTGATCGCGTCCCATATTCGGATTGGGATTGCCGCGGACAAATAGAACCTCATCAATTTCTCCGCTACCCCCCAGGTTTTTATCAATAGCAGCGGCAGCCTGCCGCCCGGCCGCAATCGCATGTATTATACTGCCCGAAGCCATGCTAACATCGCCACCGGCATAGACACCCTCCATTGCAGTTTCGAAAGTCTCCTGCTCCACGACAATCAGGCCGTTGTCGATTTTAACCCGGCTGAAATCATCAAGAAAAAAAGTATCAACTGCCTGCCCGACGGCCATAATGATCTGATCGGTCGGGATACACTCCTTTATGTCACTGAACTCCGGACAAAAGTTTCCGTTTTCATCAAAAACTCGGGTGCACACCACCAGGTCCATACCGGCAATTTTGCCACCTTTGCTGACAATTCGATCCGGCCCGCATGAGGGCAGGATCCCAATACCCTCTGCTTTGGCCTCTGCCAGCCTCCTGGGGCTGGCGGGCATTTCGTCAACGCTCTCCAGGCATGCCATTTTGACATCAGTTGCTCCACAGCGGAGGGCGGTCATCGCGGCGTCCACGGCTGCATTTCCACCGCCGATGACAACGACACGATCTTTCATCTTGATCTTTTTTCCCTCGCAGACGCTTCGCAGAAAATCGACGCCCGAGGTAACATCCGCCAAATTGCATCCCTGCAAGGCTATGCGCTTGCCCAGCTGGGCGCCAATACCCAAAAAGACGGCATCATACCCGCTATTGTTAAGATCATCCAGCGAAACATCCTTGCCGACAGCCTTATTCGGCTTGAAATCGATACCCAGATCCAGAATATTCTCGATTTCGCGATCCAAAATGTCGCGGGGTAAACGATATTCCGGGATTCCATAGCGCATCATTCCGCCCGGCTTTCTATTTTTATCGAAAATGGTGACCGTATGGCCGCGTTTGCGCAGATAAAAGGCGGCCGTTAAGCCTGCTGGGCCTGCCCCCACGACGGCCACCTTTTTTCCGGTATCGGTCTCAATTTTATTCTTTTTTCTCCATTGCGCCTGATCCCTGTCGGCGGCGAAGCGTTTCAGGGCGCAGATTGAAATCGGTTCATTAATTGCGCCCCGGCGGCAAACCGGCTCACACGGGTGAATGCATACTCTGCCCAGTACGCCTGGAAAAGGTACTTTTTCCCGGATGATCGCAGCCGCCGCGCCCACTTTTCCCTGCGCAATCATTCTCAGATAACCCGGGATATCGATATGAACCGGACAGGCCGCTTTGCATGGCACGATGTCTTCGGCTTTCGTGCCCGGTTCTACGGCTTTGTCGACCAGCGCACCGGTTGGACAGACCTCGACACAGGCGGTACAGAATTTACATCCTGAACCCTCCAGCGTTTCGGCGATCGTTCCGATTTGAACCAGGCCTTTTTCATCATAGACAAACCCGAGGGCTTCAATACCCCTGAAATCCCGGCAGACCCGCACACACCTTGTGCATCCGATGCACAGGTTGTAATCTCTTTCAAAAAGCGGGTGATCTTTGAGTACCGGCAGATCCGTCGGTGCCCATTTCGGGGTAGTGTCCAGAATGCCAATATAGCTGGCCACATTTTGCAATTCACAATGTCCGAAATTTGGACAACAGCGTTCATTTTCAGGCACATTGGTTGAACACTGGCTGCGCGGGCATCCTTGCTGCTGCGCACAAGTCAGGCAGGCATGCGGGTGACGGCTCATGATCGGCACCAGATTTTTGCGGCGCCCGGCCCTTATGCGGTCGTTTTCAGTGATAACAACCATTCCTTCTTCAGCAGCCTTGGCACATGACTCCACAAGTTCATCCTGCCCTTGGATTTCGACAAGGCATAAACCGCAGCCCTTGCCGGCTTCTTGGGCCGATGCGTTTTCGACTTTCCGGTTTCCCTGAAAAATGGCATGGATTGCCCGACCATCCTTTGCCGGCGGCAAATCCGGATGAAAGCACAGTGCCGGAATATATATAGCCGCTTTTCTCGCAGCCTCCAGGATGCTGATCCCGGACGGCACCTCCAGTTGCTGCCCGTCAATTATCAACTTTACGGTATCCATTGAAATGCATCCTTAATCATTTTTTCCGGCCTTTGGTCATCTTAAAACCACCTTTCCGATAATACCAAAGCAAAAATGTTTGTTGAGCAAGGCCGCACAAGGGTTTTGGGCTGAGGCGTACTTATCGTACGTCGAAGTCAAAAACCCGCGGAGAACGCCGCTCACCGGCAAAAAGGACGATCAGGAATCATTTTTTCCGGCCTTTTCCTTTTTGGCACAATGCATACCCAATCAAAGCCGCGCCGACAGCACCGACGATCTGAGTATCCCAATCCGTTTTCATGCGTTCCAAGCCGATCATCGGCATCAACCGATCCATCACCCCGCGGTTTTTGGCCACTCCCCCGGTAACCGCAAATTCAGGCTTTACCTCGACCCTTTCCACCAGCGCGTAAATACGCTCGGCCATAGCCTTGCAATAGGCGGCCAGTACCGCTTCCGGAGGCCGGCCGTTTCGCATAAGGTTTGTGGCCTCAGACTTTGCATAGACAACACAGATATTTGAAACTGCCTCCGGTTCTTCGCCTTGATATGCAAAGGATTTATCACCAACTTCGTTAATTGAAAGACCCAGCAAATCGGCAAAGACCTCCATGCCGCGACCCGTTCCCGCGGCACATTTATCGTTCATCAAAAAGTTGGTGACTTTTCCACTTTCATCGCATTGGATGGCTTTGATATCCTGCCCGCCGACATCCAGAACGGTTCGGACTTCGGGGCCATAAATAAAATTCGCGCCGCGTGCAAGGCAGGCAATCTCGGTAAGCGCCCGGTCCGCCATGGGCACATTGACCCGGCCGTATCCGGTGCCGATACAATAATCCATACGCTCCTCGGGAAGATCGGTGGCCTCAAGCGCAAATTTTAATGCGTCGCGGGCGCTGTTCGGACTGTCGTAGCCAGTGCGCATATTACCATAAGCAAAAATCCGTCCGTCAGCCATAATTACAGCTTGAGAACTGATTGAACCCACATCGATTCCTACAGTAATAAATTGGGCATCCTGCCAATTTATATTGGTGTTCTTCCAGTTGGTCTCAGGCCAACGCCAGAACTCTCTTTTTTTTTCCTGCGCCATTTTTATATCCCCATCATGAATTCGGGAGGCAGACTTCAGGTATTCTCAGCCGCCACTACCGCGGCACCAACGGCTGCACCAAATTCCGGTGCATCCGGAACGTATATTTTTTCAATTTTCAGTTCCCGTAACATAGCCGCAATGAAGCCCGGATTGTACCCAAGACCACCGATCATGACCACATCCCGGTTGATACCGATTCTGCGTATCATCGATACAGTGCGGCTTGCCATGGAATCGTGAATCGCCTTGCTGATATCCTTTTTATCTGTCTTGGCATGAATTAGCCCAACCACCTCCGATTCGGCAAAGATGGCACACTGGGCGTTCATGGGTATCTTCTTGTCCGATTGCAGACATAAAGGCCCCATCTCTTCAATGGTGACATCAAGCGCTCGGGCCATGGCTTCGATAAAAACCCCGGCACCGGCAGCGCATTTTTCATTGATTGCAAAGTCTACAGGGTTTCCCTTTTGATCGATCTTAGCGGCCCTGGCCTCCTCCGCACCGACATCGGCGACGGTTCTGGCGTTGGGAAAGAAAAAATTAGCCCCTTTTGACATGGCCTTAATGTCATCTATAGCATCATCGGCCATCTCGACTGCCTTTTTTCCGGAGCCGGTTGCGCAGATCCGCTCAATATCATCCCGCAGAATACCTGCGAACTCGACGGCCTTCGCCAGGCAATCTTCAACGGCTTTTTTCTGGTCAATGCCAGTCAAAACCTGCCCTTTTCCGATGATCTCTCCATCTTTCATAATGATGGTCTTGGTGTTTTTGGCACCACAATCAATTCCTGCTGTAATCATTGCATTCTTCCTCCAATATAAATCCTGGAAACTACCTCAAATCGGGGTTTTCGGGAAACGGAATTCTATGACTCCAGTCCGGTTAGCGATCACCCAAATAGAACTTCCATTGGCAGAACATGTCTTCCGGGTGCTGATCGGGGGGCGCAAACAAACATTTCACCTGTATCCGCTCATCGATTTCTTTTGCAAAACTGGCAAATTCACCGCGGTGCATATCTTTGCATACAAATTCGTCAAGACCGCGTCTTAGCCTGGCTTCCTGGGTCGGACACGATGGAACTGAAATGAGAACCTCATCCGGTTTCTGCTGGATCTCATACCCGACAAGAATGCACCAGGGGAAGTATTTCAGGGCCTTGACAAAACCTCCAAGACCCTGCTCCTGAATATTAAACCGCTCGATGAGGTCTCTGGCGGCCATGGCCGGCACCCGCCCCCACACCTTCTCATTGAGACGCTCGGCCGTGGGCTGATCAAAGCGCTCGGCCACATATATAAACCAGAAGGCGTCCATGACCCGGTAATGCCATAAAAGAAATTCGATGTATTTCCGAAGCTCGGGCGCTTCCATCTTTTCAAAGATTTCAAGATCCATGGGCAACTCCTTTTGAATATGAGGTTCTGGGTTCCGGGTCCGGGGTTAGAAAAGGTTATAGACGAACAATCCTTCGAACCCCGCAGCTCGGAGCCTTTTGACCGCTGAATTTACCACATACTTTTAATCACAACAAGTTGCAGATGTTGTGGTTGAAATTTTCAGACGACCCATGTATGCATGGGATTCTGCGGTAGGTTTTTTTTCCGCTTGTCATAATAATGTTCCGATAACAATAATGGTGGCCCAAGTGATTGAAAAAAAACCTTCCCGAATCGGTTCGTTTTTTTGGCAATCACTATAGAGGGCTCGAAACCATACCGATTTATGCAAAAAGCGATGATAAGGAGAAACAATCATGGATGTAACTGAGTTGGCTGAGAAATCACAATTTATCCACAACAATTTAAGAATGAGAACCTTTCCGGTGGGGATTAAATTTTTAAAAGGTAAAAATGAATTGCCTGAAAATTGCCGCCGGCCCGCCGTATTTTTGAAAAAAAAGATTACGATCTGTCAGGCCATGACAATGGCCCGAAACTACGGCTGGCAAATGGGAATAACGGCAGAGGACATCGTCTGCGTTTTAGCTGCATTGGCCTTTGGCTTCACAAAATCAACAGATCAAAGAAAAGAGATGGCTGAATCCTTTCTGGAATCGACATACAAGACCGGCATTGAAAAAGCGGTTTCAGAAGTGGCTCAAATGTGTTTTCTGGATGGCGACGAGTACCAGTCCCTTCTTATCAGCCCGCTGCATAAAATATCGATGACTCCGGACACCATAGTGCTTTATGGCAGCCCGGGGCAAATTTCACGTATGGTGCAGGCGGCAACGTTTGATACCGAAGAAAAAATTCAGGGTCTCTTTGGCGGCAAGGTGGAATGCCCCGAATACCTCATTCGCCCTTTCAAGACGGGTCAGCCCAGAATCATCGTTCCCGGGCCCGGTGACCGCATTTTTTCAATGACCGCCGATGATGAGATGATCTTTGCAATGCCTGTCTCTTTTTTAGACAGTCTGATTTCGGGCCTTAAAGAATCCGGCAAAAAGGCGGGTTCCCGTTATCCGATAACCCACTATCAGAACTTTCAACCGGAATTTCCGGCCCATTACCAGAAATTAGCCCAAAAATATGGCATATAAAAAATTGAGAACTATTTCAGGTAGCCTGAAATGATGACGCCGGTGAGAATGAGTCCCCCCACCAGCGAGATACCCAAGGCAAAGGACCCCATATCTCCGATAGCCCCGATCAGCGTGGGAACCGCCCCTGCACCCACCAGAAATGCGATGGGAACTGTGAGGGAAACAAAAAGATTCCTTTCCCTGTCTGTGCTGACCGAAGAGAGCGCAGCCAAACCCGCAGGGAAAAAACACGCCGCGACTACCGGCTGCAGAAAAACCGCCAAAACCACCCAGGAGGTTGAAGCAAAACCGATGAGGATGGTCAGCAAGCCCGTGAGTACAAAGACCATCCTCAGAATCATTTTAGTACCGAACCTATCCGCCGCCCATCCTCCGATCAGTGTCATTGCAATTCCGGCAACTCGCGAAAGCGCCACCAGGGTATTGGCCCAGCTTCGCTCCAGGCCATGAGCGGTCACAAGATACAGCGGCAACATGGTATAGATTCCAAGTGTACCGCTGATTCCCAGGCTGAACATGATCACCATGATCCAGAAAACAGGCCGCCTCAAAATCGCCCCGAAAGATGAAAAACTCGGTGCCTGGCCATGAAAATCTCCGCCATAGCCGAAGCGGGCAAATACACCGGAAAGCAGCAAGGCAGCGATTCCAAGAAAACCAAACACAGCGCGCCAGGAAAACCAGACCATCACCGCCTCCGAGAT
>Ga0209536_100012299_pt1 | contig 12455 bp, 9 predicted proteins | sample DeeMarSeWOR28_12_FD_187461 | JGI IMG/M metagenome (GOLD analysis project Ga0209536, IMG submission 187461) | Marine sediment microbial communities from White Oak River estuary, North Carolina - WOR-2-8_12 (SPAdes) (version 2) | ecosystem: Environmental > Aquatic > Marine > Intertidal zone >...
TATAATTAGGAATCATGAAATAAATCTGATGATCCGATGATTTTTAATTGTATGTTTGAGTTTTGTCAAGCAAAAAAGGTGACTTGTTAAAAGGCCACTGCTGTTGATCAAGAATAGAATCAAAAATGTTCTTCAGATTCCGCTTCGGAATGGTGTCAGTTTTTTATCGATTAAGTCTAAATACATGTAAAATTTAATATGTACTTTTAGATATTGCAGCAAAATTTCTTTTGGTTTATAGCAAGATGCAACAACACATTGTGATCGCCAATCTTACTCTAAAACCCCTGTTAACTCTGATTCGCTAAAAATAAAGGAAAAGAAAAATGAGCAAACGAAGTGATTTAATGACCAAAGGCCCGGAAAGGGCCCCGCACCGTTCGCTTTTAAGAGCTGACGGATTTACCGATTGGGAATTGCAGCGGCCGATCATCGGCATTGCCAATTCCTTTAATGAAATCATTCCGGGACACATGCATCTGGACAAACTGGTGGATGCCGTCAAGGCCGGCATTTATGCCGCTGGCGGTACGCCGCTGGTATTTAACACCATCGGGGTGTGTGACGGCATCGCCATGAACCACGTTGGAATGAAATATTCGCTGCCCAGTCGGGAATTGATAGCCGATTCTTTAGAAATTATGGCCACCTCCCATCCCTTTGATGGCCTGGTACTGATGGCATCCTGTGATAAGATCATTCCAGGCATGCTGATTGCTGCGGCGCGGTTGAACATCCCGTCAATCTTTCTCTCCGGCGGTCCTATGCTGCCCGGAAGAGTTCATGGAAAAGATACTGGTTTGGACAAAGTGTTTGAAGCCGTCGGCCAATTCAAAGGTGGTAAAATTACCGCAAAAGAGCTGGAAAATTATGAATGTGCGGCCTGTCCGGGAGCCGGCTCCTGCTCCGGAATGTTCACGGCCAACACCATGAGCAATTTGTCGGAAGCACTGGGTATGGCATTGCCGTTTAACGGCAGCGCACCGGCTGTTTTTGCCGAAAGAATTTGGTTGGCTAAACAAACTGGTTATAAATCCGTAGAACTGGTGAATAATAACATCACCCCCAGAACAGTCATGACGAAAGACGCATTTTATAACGTAATTGCGGCAGATATGGCTTTAGGCGGATCCACAAATACCGCATTGCACATCCCGGCCATTGCCTATTACGCGGAGGTTGACTTAACTCTCAAAGACTTCGGCATTTTAACTGAAAAAATCCCTCACCTGACCTCCATCGCCCCTGCGGGCCCCCACCACGTCGTTGATCTTTTCCATGCCGGAGGTATTCCGGCAATTATGGCCGAATTGCAAAAATCTAAATTAATAAATAGTGAACCGGTAACGGTGTACGGAAAACCCATGGCTAAAATGCTAGATGAAATTGATGCCGGTATCAAAGATCCGTCTGTGATTCGCTCCATTGAAAACCCGGTTCATAAAACCGGCGGTCTGGCGATTTTAAGCGGAAACTTGGCGCCGGACGGCGCCATCGTCAAGCAGGCTGCGGTGGCTGAAGAAATGCTCAAACACGCCGGTCCCGCCCGCATATTTGATTCCGAAGAAGATGCCTTTCAAGCTATCGTGGATGCCAAGATCCAAAAAGGCGATGTGATTGTCATTCGCTACGAAGGTCCCAAAGGGGGCCCCGGAATGCAAGAGATGCTTTCGCCGACTTCCGCGCTGGCCGGCATGGGCATGGATAAAGCGGTCGCTTTAATTACCGATGGTCGATTTTCAGGTGCCAGCAGAGGAGCGGCCATTGGGCATATTTCTCCGGAAGCAGCAGCCAATGGGCCTTTAGCAGCTTTAAAAGAAGGCGATATCATCGAAATCGACATTTCGGAAAAATCTTTAAACGTGCAGCTTTCGGAAGAGGAAATCCAAAAAAGAATTGCCGAATTGCCGCCATTTGAACCCAAGATAAAAACCGGGTATTTGGCCCGATATGCACAGATGGTATCCAGCGCGGATAAAGGGGCAGTTTTTCCGAGATAAAACGCTTGGCCGTTTTGTTTTTCATCGCGCCAGACGCTGAGATCGCAAAGATTTGATTTTTTTTACGCAATACATAATTGAATACTGCCATAGTAGATAGGCGGGAAAACTTGGCCGAAGGGCTGAGTTTTTTAGTTTTCCGGATGCCAACCTTTAAATTAAATCTTTAAAATCGAATGGTTATCCCGCCTAAACGGGGCCTCTCAGCGGAAAATCAAAAGATATTGTCTCACTGCGTCCTCGGCGTCTGCATTGAATTAAAATGAAATCATCATGAATATGAAAGAAATATATCAGCAGCGTCTGGATCGCATCTTAAAAGCCGTAGCATTAGAAAAGACCGATCGCACGCCGGTGGTTTTGGAATACTCCGGCTTTGCCGCCTATGTTACCCACACCATTATGGCGGAGTTTCTCAGCTCTCCCACCAAAAATCTTGAAACCATGATCCGGGCCTATCAACTCGTCGGCGACGGCGATGCCGTTAATTACGGTTCATTTTGGCCCTATGGCCTATGTTATGATTTCATGGCCAAGGTCCGAGTGCCGGGAGTGGATTTGCCGCAAAACGAGATGTGGCAGATTGTCGAAACCGAACTGATGAAACAGGAGGATTATGACCAAATTCTGAAAATGGGGTGGCCGGCATTTTTCGAAGAATTTATGAAACAGCGGGTTATCGATGATGCTCCGGCAGAATTTTTTCCTCCCCACAGAAAGCCGGTGGATGTTCGGGGAGAATGGCTGACCAATGGTGTTCCGGTGCTTAGCGGAGGAGACATTACAACCCCCATTGAAGTGCTGTGCGGTGCCCGTTCGTTAATGGAGTTTGCCAGTGATTTGATTCATATTCCGGATAAGGTTCAGGCTGCCATGGATGAAATTGTTCCCCATTTAGCGAATAAGGCCATTGGACGTGCGAATAAGCTCGGCTATCCTGCTGTTTGGATCGGTGGCTGGCGATCGGCACCCTGCCTGCTTTCACCTGCCATGTGGAACCGCTTTGTCTGGCCTTACTTCCGACAGCTGGTCAACGAGGTGGTTGACGGTGGATTAATCGCACTGCTCCATTTAGATTCGGATTGGACCCGTGAACTGGAGCGCTTTAGGGAATTGCCCAAGACAAAATGCATCATGGCGCTTGACGGCGAAACCGATATATTTAAGGCCAAAGCGATTTTGGGCGACCACATGTGTATTATGGGAGATGTATCGGCAGCCATGCTGTTTATGGAATCACCGGATAACGTCTATGCTTACAGCTCCAGATTGATCCGAGAATTAGGTCCTGAGGGTTTTATTCTGCAGTCCGGCTGCGATATCCCGACAAATGCCAAATTGGAAAATGTTAAAGCGATGGTAGCTGCAGCCATTGACTATTCTAAAAAATATTCAACTTAATTGGTGCCGGCTGGATCCATTTATTGCTGGAACCATAGTAAAACCATTTATCCGGAAACCCTCGACGTGAAATAAAAACCGGATTTTCGGACCATTGAATAAGTTGCCGGTAGGCATCGTGGAGTTTTCGAAATACCGCAGCATCACCACCTATATCCGGGTGATATCTTTTAGCCTGTTGCCGATAAGCTTTTTTTATGATTTGCTGAAGTTTTGGCGAAGTTAAATCAGTTTTTTTTAGCTTTAAAAACGCTAAAGATCTACCCATACGCACGGGTTCTCTGATTTCAATAGGCTTTATGGATTTCGCATCTACATTTTTGCTATTTGCCTTTTGCAGAACATGTAGGTTAGCAAGGTAGCGTTTATTCGTGCGTCTCTTTTCATCCCACCAGGCATTGCCTAAAATATTGCTCATTGTACAAAAATCTTCTACCGGTTTTTTCCCTCTTGAGCGCGGGAAAATGAAGCTAAACAATTCGACCGAACCATAAGGCAGGAGATCTAAAACAATCATTGATTCGGTAAAATAAAAGGTCGCATATCTCGTACTCAATGCTCGCAACAAACCGGTTCGCATATTGAGGTTGTACCGCAGACGCTGTCTACATTCTATGGAACAGTATCTGCGCCTGTACATATTTTCAGTTGTACCGCACGATAAACAACGGTTCTTGTCGCGGTTTGCTGAAGCGTCGATATGTTTTGCGTCGGTATATTTCATCTGAAGCGGATCACAAAATAGTGAAAATTTCGATTAAATTTTTACCATAGCAGATTAAGCGTTTCAGGTCAAAATACATCCGTATTTGAAGTTGTAATTTATTTAATTTTGACTGAAATGCATAAAAATACTATAATTGAAAATAGTTAAACGATACCTAAAAAAAATCAAATAATTATGAAACATACTTTAGGCTTGCTAATTTTTTCAACAAAAAATAAAATATTTATCTCAGACATATTTATTAGACCCGTAAAATTGGACTGTTTTATTACCGATTTTAAAAACCAACAGGAGGTCAGCGTAAAGATGAAAAAAACATTTGCCAATACCAGAATTGTTCGTTTGGGAGTCCTTCTCGCCGCAGCATTATTATTATCGGCTTGTGCCGCACAACAGCTAGAGGTGAAGCCCATTGCGAAATCAGAAAATCCTCAGGAGGTCATTAACAAATTAGACAACGAAATCGTCCTGGCCCGGAGGAATCAAGTTAATGTGTTGGCCCCTTCGTGGTTTGCCGAAGCAGAAATTTCGCTAAATGAAGCCAAAAAAGCGCTGGATCAAGGCGCTGAACTTACGAGAATATTTGACGGTGTTGCTACCGGTCGCGCCCAAATCCGTCGCGCCGAAGAAATCGCTAAAATATCAAGAACCACTTTACCGGAGGTGATTGAAGGCCGCAAATCAGCACGGGCTGCGGGTGCGGCAAGTTTGGGAGAAGATTATCTAGCAGCCGAAGTCCAATTTCTTAAACTCACTCGAGCAATCGAGAAAAACAATTTGAACTATGCGCAGCGCAATCAGGCAAAGGTGACCGAGCTCTTCCGTAACCTGGAATTGCGGGCCATCAAGATTCGAACTCTCGGTGAGGTTCGCAGCTTGCTGAGAGTAGCCGAAAAAAGGGGAGCGGCAAAAATCGCACCTCAATCCTATGCTCTGGCTCAAAAAAAATTAGTCCAAACGGACGCTTTTATTACGAAGAATCCTTACGCGAAGGAAAAGATGCACCAAATGGCATCCGATGCATTGTTTTTTTCGCGGCGCCTTCTTGAAGTGATGAAACTGTGTGAGAAAGTTCAAACGATGCAACCTGAGCAGATCGCGCTATGGATGGAGGAAACGTTGTATAAAACGACCCGCAAGCTTTCTGCGCCCGATATGCGAGATCAGTCGTTTGACAAACAGGTGGAAAATATTCTCGCATCCATTGAGGCTCACCAGGCCGACAATACCTATATGGTAAAGAAGACGAAGGATCAGCAGGTCGAAATCGATCGCCTCGAAAATAAGATTGCCGCATTGGAAGGATTGACACATAAAGAACAAAAAGAAAAGGAACGCCTGCTGGCCGAAAAACGGTTTAACGAACAACTCAGCAGTGTGCAAAGCTTTTTTGAACTCAATGAAGCCGAAGTCTACAAAAAAGAAAATCAGGTGATCATTCGCTTAAAGGCCATGCATTTCCCGGTGGGTCAAAGTGTAATCATGCCCGATAATTATGCACTCCTCAGCAAGGTTCAGCGTGCCATCCGCCTTTTTGGAGAACCGGAAGTTATTATCGGCGGTCATACAGACAGTACCGGAGCTGAAGGACTCAATGAAGTTTTGTCCCAGCAAAGAGCGGAAGCCGTAAGGCAATATTTTGTAGCCAACGCTACGATCCCTTATGATAAAATCATCGCGGTCGGTTACGGGTCGATGCGACCGCTTGCATCTAACGCGACTGAGGCCGGAAGGGCGATCAACCGACGCATCGATGTTACCATAGCACCGCAGATCCAAATAGACAGATAATCCATTGAACATGATGATTTGAATTTTCAAAAATTCAAAATTTGGTTAAAAACCCGCTGTCAGCAGTGCACATTTTATCGCTGCTATGCAAACAGCGGGTTCTTTTTTTATTTGCTTTTCTAAATCTAAAAATGCTTATGTTACTCTTATGTTACTTAAAGTTATTCTCATTCTCGGCTTTATACTTGCTGTTACCATTGGAGCTCATGTTGTATTATACAAATCCATCGTTAATTTTTTTGTGATTACAAATACACGTGTCAAATTTGGCTTGTTCGCGTGCCTTTTATTTTTGGCGCTGAGTTTTATGTCATCTTTTTTTTTGCTTCGCTGGCACGAAAATGAATTTAGCATCGGTTATTATGTGTTTTCTGCAACCTGGACAGGAGCATTTATCAACTTTTTGCTGGCAGCTGGAGTGAGTTGGCTTTTAATTGGATTCCTTCGCATCACGGGTCATAATCCCAACACCCGTTCTATCGCTGCTTCTTGGTTCATTCTGGCGGTCTTTTACTCAACATTTGGTGTATGGAATGCGCTTCATCCACGAATAAAAACCATAAATTTCCAAATTAAAAATCTACCCGACCATTGGAAAAACAAAACTATCTTTCAGCTCTCAGATGTTCATTTAGGCCACATTCATGGGCAACGATTTCTAAAAAATGTCATCGAAAAAGTAAATGCGGCCAACCCTGAAATTGTTTTTATTACCGGTGATCTTTTTGATGGCATGATCTCAAGTTTTATGCATTTTGCAAAACCACTGAAGCTGTTAAAAGCGCCCAAGGGCGTATTTTTTATCACCGGCAATCATGAAACATATGTGGGACTGACCCGTGTGTTAAAGGTTCTAAATCAAACAAAAATAAAAATTTTACATAACGAAGTGATCGAAATAGACGGGTTACAAATTATCGGCATCAGCTATCCGGGTATAAAAAAAGTAAGCGAAATCCACGGTTTTGAAAAATTAAAACAAAATCCTTCTCACAAGAATCCACGTATCCTGCTCTTTCATACCCCCACCAATATTTGTCCAAGAGGAAAAGATGAACTTGATCGGCACTTTATGACCTACTGGGTTCCCGACACAAATTTTGAACTGCACCAGCATCTGGGCGTCGACTTGCAGCTTTCCGGTCATAGCCATGCCGGTCAAATATTGCCTTTCGGATTTCTGACGAAATTAATCTTTAAAGGATACGATTACGGGCTCCGGCAGGAAAGTGGTTTTTACATTTATACAACCAGCGGCGTCGGAACATGGGGCCCGCCCTTGCGAACCGGAAACTCCCCAGAAATTGTGGCGCTTACATTAAACTAAAAATTTAGATATTGAAGGTTCTGGATTAAGACCTATTTTGATCTCATGTTTTGACTTAAATCAATGCATAACCAACTACGGATAGATTATGCTATGAGTCAGCTTTTATTCCAAAACAGTGCACGCAATGAGTTAAACGGAGGTAAACGATGAAACAGATAAATGTATATGATGAAAATGACTTCTCCGAAAAAGCGTTTAAGCGTTTGGTGGTGCATGATTCGCCGTATTTTAAAATTTTGAATTTTAACTTCAAGGCCGGCCAAGAACTTCCTGTGCACAGTCACGATATCGACGGCCAGGTCAGTTTAGTTATCCTGGAAGGGGAAGGCGAGTTTCTCGGAAAGGATAATGCAATGCTACCGGCAAAAACCGGTGATGTGCTGATCAGTGAAATTGCCGAGCCGCATGGTATTCACGCCAAAACCGATCTCAGGTTGCTGGTGACCATCGCCCCGCCAATATGAAAAGTTTGCCCGTTGGTCTTTTTTCCAGTTAACCCGTTTAAAAAGGAAAGCTCTCTAATTTACTGTTTTACCGGCAAACGGGCTTAACGGGCTAATTTACCTTTCACGTAAGCACGTGAGCATCTTTCGACGACGAGCAACACAGCTCTCGGATAAAAGAGGAGGGTTTCAATACCCGTTCTAGACGAGTTTTTCGACAACCGGGACCAACAACTCCTGGTAAGGAACTAATGAATTGAAATCCAGATTGGTATTATATCTTCTTATCAGCCACAGCGGGACTTCGAATTCTTCTTGAGAAAGAGTCCAGATGTTGTCGCCTTTTTTAATATAATAAACTTCCACCTTTTCGACGCGATAATTGGCAAAAAAATCTTCGGTTAACTCTTTGTGATATTCAAAGCGTTTTTCTTCAAATTTTTCCTTTGTTGTGCGATAAAATGGGATTTTTATCTGCTGATCAAGGTGAATGACACTACCGTAATGGAATCCATTTAGCCTACGGATCTCCCAGGCCGTCATTCCCGACCACTCTGCATAGTGTCCCAACGTCTCCTCCGCCTCAACACGGATGGTTCCCACTTGTTTGCCGTTTTGATTCCAAGTACGCTCAACAGCAAGATGGGCCTGGATGATCTCCGGATGGTCTTGCGGGACCAAAACTGCAGGCTGAACTTTGACGTCGTCAATCTCGGGCTGTGAGTCGGGCTCAGGTTCATCTTCTGTCAGTTGGGTAGGAGCGGATTCTGTCGCTGCTGTTTTTTGATTTTCTTGAGCTTCTAAGCTTGCAAGCATCGGTGCTATCTCTTGGTCGGTATTTTCTTCCGCCTGCTGAATTTGTGAAAGTTCGCTCTCTTTGTCGTCTGCGGTCAAATACGATTCTTTGCTCGCAATTACCGGAGGCGCCTCTTTTTTACTTGCGCTTTCTACCGCCTCGGGTTCTGGGATTTCGGCCTCTTTCTTTTCTTCAATATAATCTGATTTTAAGCTGGCAATAACTGCTGATGATTCCAATTCGGTCTCTTTTTGATCAGCCTCGATCATGGAAGATCCGGCTACCGTCTCTTCTTCGGTCTGCCGGGCTTCAGAACCGGAGTTCAGGGCAAGCAACATATCAACTGTCGGTGTCTTTAATGGTTGAGCCTCCATTGCGGGTGATTTTGTGGATTTTGCAACATTCTCGCGGTTTTGTTTTCGGTTTTCGATTTTGGCCAGCTTCATTGGTTTTTCATCCGGCAGCGGTATGCGCAAATTCTGATTGACATAGATAGTGGCCCGAAAATCCAGATTATTTGCCGCAATCAGATCACGTAGCTTTACCCCGTGCATCCTTGCAATTTTTCCCGCGGTATCACCCCTGCGGACCGTGTAAATACGGCTGCGTTTCTGAAAATTTTTAAAAAGCTTCCGGGACAATTCGGCAATCATGTCTTCCCAATCTTGGCCGCTGTCTGCCGGCAGCCGCAAACGGTATCCTTTGGGCACGTATTTTTGTCCGCGAATAACCGGCCTTCGCAGAGCCGGATTTAGCTCGCTGATGATCTCGACATCCAAATTTAAATGACGGGCTATTTCGGGCAGCGAGACATAACCGCCTAGCGTTACCTCAGTGGTTTCAACCGGCGTATCTAAGGTTAATTCACCGAAATATTGCCTATAATTTTTTGCGATCTCCCGGGCCGCTAAAAACTCGGAATAAAAATTTCTGGACGCAAACTTGAAAATCCGGCTTCTGTAAGCCTTAAAAATGGCTTCATAACTGCCTTTTCTTCTTTGGGCCCGCAGCATACCGGTGATACCATGGTTATATGCCGTAATGGCCATCGGCCAGCTTAATAGCTTTTGGTAATTATCTTTGAGCAACTTGGCTGCGGCTCGAGACGACAGAATCGGATCTCGCCGCTCATCCACGGTGTAACCAACCGCCATGTACCGTCGACCAGTTGAACGTGTAAATTGCCACATACCGGCGGCCCCGAATTTGCTGTAAGCCTGGGGATTAAAGGAGGACTCCACATGTGGCAAGTAGGCAAGGTCCTCGGGCAAACCGAATTCACGGAATATTTGCTTGATTTCTTCGATATACGCACCGGATCGAATAAGGCCCTCGCGGAATCGATCTTTTTGGCCAACCTGACAACGAATATTTCGCATTGCAGTTCGATAATCAGTTGATTTTGCATCCGGGCCGAACAAATCAGCAACGGACTGCTCCTCTGCTCCGGAAGGCGTTTCGCCCCGCCTCAGTTTGGCCAATATCTGCTTGTATTTGCGCTTGGCTGTTTTGATGCGGTCGCGATTTATTTTTCTGGCGCCCGACGCATTCGGATTTTCAAGCTCGATAATGCCATATATGATGTTGAGATTCTGATTATCGTGGATGACACCTTGATCCGAGGAATATTCGCTATATATCTTTTTCCAGAAAGAAACGTTGGATTGAATGCAAGAATATTCCGGAAATGGATAGAATTCGGCCCTGACATCGCTGCAAATGATAAAAACAATCAACACGAGTGGAAGACAGAAAATAAAAGAAATATGTTTTCTTAATAGCTTCATATTAACTGGTCTCGATTCAAATAACTGAACTAATTCTCAACACAAATTCCGGTGACCGACCATATCGTTTATGATCGAATCCAAAATTCCTTATTAATTAGCAAAAACCAAGCCAGAATTTCACAATTGAAGCTATATTAATTAATTCATATACTTACAACATAATCATATAATATCGGCCTTCAAAATAATTACAAATTTTTGACAAAATGCCACATTTTGTCCTGAAATTATTATTTTTCCTTTTGTTTCACCTGTGCCATGGGGATAAGCAAAATCTTACCCAGAAGCAGCATCATTTTGTCGTCACTTTTCAAACAGTTCGCTTTAATTTCAAACAGGATTTTGGATGCTACCGTATCCTGCCAGAACCAGTTGTCCAAAACCGCACTTACCGGTGTTCTGTTTCCCGGCTGGGCAACAACCGCTTCGTAATAATAGGCCTTAAGATCATCCACCGCAAAATTGAGTGCAAATGCCAGAGAAAGGTCTTTGCTGGGATTAGGTGGAATTCCGTCAAGAAAAGCGCCAATAAAATCAACGATGGTTTCCATGTCCAGACCGCTTACCCCAACGGTGGTTCGTCCCCGCTGTTTGAGTGCTAATTCATACCATGAGCGCAGTTCTGTTACCTCTTGTTTAAACGCAGCCCGCAGTTGCTGTTTGTCGCTTAAGCCTTCAGATTTTCGGGTAAAATTCACGGGGCAGGACCAGACAGGTTGCCCTTGACCGGAAAACGGTGCATCTTCCGAAAAATCCTCGAGCACCGGCCCACGTGTTGCCTCCAAAAGCCTTAAGGCCCCAAGCAATACCCGTTTTTGGAAAGCCGCATCATTTGGAACACCCAAGGGGCGGCCGAGCTCAAAGGGGACCCATAAGGCACGGGGGGGCTTGATGGCTGCACTGTGTTCGCGAATCAGGCTGATCTGGGTAGTCGGCACCCCCTCGTCTTCGACATAATGTGCCAGCCCGCCCACGGCGCGCGTGCAAAGCGGTCAGACGGGCACAAGCAATACGGCGTTGACGCGGTCCTCTTTTAACAAACCGGCCAATTTGCGTGCAGATTGTTCAACATCCGCCGGATCAACGGCACCCATAAACGAATAATGAAAATCAGCCGGACTTCCAATCAGTCCTTCATCGTAGAGCTCCCGCAGCCGATCCAGTGGAAAAACAATGTTCCAGTCTTGCTGAAAACCGCTGCGATCAAAATTCGTAGAAATATGGGACATAATCAGCTCACGGGCCGCAATATCACCGGGAATAACCCGATAATGGTCTCCGGGTTCAAATGAAAACGGGCGGTCATCACGCCGGTGCAGACCCGCAGTAGAAATAATCGCAACTCGCCTGCGGTTTAGCGGCGGCCCGGTAACCCAAGGATACGTATCAAAGGTGGGCAGTTTCGTTTTGGCGATATGCGAGCGCTGTGGTTCCGGCATAGATTCAAGGTGGGCCATAAGACTCTCCTTTCTTACATTTTTATCTTAGTTGGCATGATGTTCAGAGGGTATGCCTGCACAAAAGATTCTAAAATTTCAAGTTTGCTGGAAAAAATCAAGTTTTTTTGGCAAAAGTTCGCTATAATTTAAAGCACAAAAATACTATACTGAATACATAGGATTTTTTTATTGACAGATATAGTTGCACCGTGGCATTTTACTATTTAAAGCAGCGCGGAACCACACACTGTAACGACTGCCCCAGTGTAGTGCATTTTAACGTAAACCTGGGTGACCTGAACCAAACAGACGACCTGCGTGTTCTCGACTACGAGGGGCATCATGTATTCTATAACTTCTCGCTAAAAGTTCCTGGAGAGTCGATTTGCTATGAGGCTTGAAGTGTATCGATTTTTCACCTCCAAAGGAGGAATACATGCAAAATAAAGAATTTCAATACTTTAAGTTATTTCGAGATGTTTGTAAGGTTATTAATTCAAGCTTGAATTTCACGGAAGTGTTAAATTCGATCACTGAAAATATTGTTAAATCGCTAAATGTTAAAGCTTGTGCGATTTTCCTTTTGAGCAGGGAATGGAACATATTAAAAGTCAGGGCTTCTTATGGTCTAAGTGAGGATTATCTCAATAAGGGGGTTGTAGATGCTGAAAAAAGCATGGTAGACTCATTGGAAGGAAAACCGGTTTTGGTGTACGATGTAATGAAGGACGCTCGAGT
>Ga0209536_100012300_pt1 | contig 12455 bp, 11 predicted proteins | sample DeeMarSeWOR28_12_FD_187461 | JGI IMG/M metagenome (GOLD analysis project Ga0209536, IMG submission 187461) | Marine sediment microbial communities from White Oak River estuary, North Carolina - WOR-2-8_12 (SPAdes) (version 2) | ecosystem: Environmental > Aquatic > Marine > Intertidal zone >...
AAAAAAGTTTTTTCCAATCTAAAAAATCCGGAGGCATTCGCCGACATTATCGCAGAAGATGAGGCCATGGCATTGATCTTTCATCAGGTGGAGGCGGTGGCCGGTACAGATTATAGTGTTGTCATCAGCGGTGAATCCGGGACCGGCAAAGAAATGCTCGCGCGCGTCATTCATAAATTAAGCAATCGCTCCAGTGCTCCCTTTTATGCCGTTAATATGGCATCTTTCAGTAAAACGATTTTTGAAGATGAATTTTTTGGTCATGCCAAAGGCGCTTATACAGATGCTGGCAGCGACAAAATGGGTTTTTTTGAAGCCGCCCACGGCGGAACTTTATTTTTAGATGAAATCACCGAATTGGATCCATCCTTGCAGGGCAAATTGCTGCGGGTTATTGAGGAACGCGAGCTTTATCGTCTGGGCAGCACCGAAGTCCGCAACGTCGATGTTCGCATCATCGCAGCCACCAACCGCGATATAAATGAGGAAATCGTTAGGGGTGGGTTTCGGGCAGACTTATATTACCGCATTAATATGTATAACATAAAAGTGCCACCCCTCAGAGACAGGCAAAAAGACATTTTGCCGATCGCGCGCCACTTTCTCAAAATCCATGCCGAAATAAATAATAAAAAAATCCGCTCGCTGTCACCCGAACTCGAAAAGCGCCTCATACAGTATTCTTACCCGGGAAACGTTCGTGAACTGGAAAACATCATCGCCGCCGCCGTCCTTCAGGAAAAAGGGGAAAAAATAAGCCTGGCATCTACGTTAAACTTGCTGCCCTACGAAGGACCGGAGCGACGCAGACATGTTGAATTACTTACCCTTGAGGAGCTTGAAAAACGCCATATCGAAAAAGTACTGGAAATCGCCGGTGGCAATCGCCTCAAAGCCGCAAAAATACTGGGCGTCAATGTCTCCACCGTGTATAGGAAAATTGAAAAATACAATCTGGGTCCATGATGAATCGCCGGCGAACTTAAATCGTTTGTGGGTGCAATAAAAACAGTGGTTCAGGATTCTTCATCTTGATGCTTAGAATCAACTGCAGGAGGTATTAAAAATATGTCGGACGGTTTAGATGTAATTGTCATTGATGATGATAAAGGCATCTGCGATATCATCACTGAGCTGGTTGAAAGCTTTTATAGCTGGGGCAAGGTGATTTCATTTACAAATGCAGATAAAGCAATGGAATATTGCCTGCAGCGCGATGTTGGTGTGGCGATTTTTATTATTGACGTATTTCTTGGCGGCCTGAGTGGATTCTACTTTTTAGATGTTATCGAAAAGAAGTTCCCCACCGCCCATGAAGACTCAATCATCATCAGCGGAAATGCCAGCGATGATGTGGTCAATATGTGTTTGGCTTCCCGGGTAAACTATCTGCTGGAAAAACCGATTAAACCTTATGCGCTGCAGCTTGCGGTACGGGCCATCACGGCAAAATACCTGGACTTTGCCAAAAAATTATTACAGGATCCGGCATATGCTGATAGCGTCGCCAGCTTATAATGTATCGGAGCGACCAACGCCATGGCCAAATCTGAGAAAATTAAAGGCAATGCTATCACCAAGCTCTTCGAAGAATTAATCACTTATAAGACCTCCCTTAAAATGAGCCTTTTGAACTCCGATTTTGAACAGCTGACCCGGATAACAGCCTTGGCTGACCGTCACAATGAGCTCCACTTTATTATTGGCACCCAGGAAGATTTCGAGCACGCCTCAGCCAAGGCTGCTCCTTGGCGAATTCGCTTCGAATTTACGGGAAGAGATCATATCGAATATGGCTTTACAACCATCGGTGGAGAAATTCACGGCAACCGGACTTTTGTAAAAATGCCCCGGGTAGTGGAGCGCAACCAGCGCCGCAAGCTTTTCAGAATCAACGCGCCTGCCGGAACAAAACTTTGCTTGACGCTGGGTGGTATTCGACCTGAGCTTGAGGTAATTAATTTGAGTATCGGTGGCTCACTCGCTGCTTTGGTTCAAACAAATTCGGAAGTCAAGGGAAGTCCGCTCTTTGCGGATAACTATTTTTTAAAAGACGCCGAATTGATTTTCCCGGCGGAAATCATGCGCCATCCCATTAAGATCAGTGCCATCCAGATAAAGCGGATGAAAATGAATACGGAAAGAGAACGTTACGAGGTCGCTCTTGAGTTTTATGAGATAGACCAAAGCGAGCAGCAGAAACTGACCGACTTAATTTATCGGCTCCAAAGACAGTATTTGCGGAAGAGATTACCTTTAGACATCTAGAAAGTGACTAAAATGCCTAAAATTAAAATAAAGAATATATCCTTTTTTAACTTTAAGCACTTTATGTATTTTGGCTCACTTTAAACTTCCTATATCTCCACCTGCATTCCTTCTTGGGCAAAAAAGACTTCAGTGTTACCTGTATTTTTAGGATCACAAAACAATTCCGCCAGTTCGTCTATTTGGACATCGGTGCGCATCGGATCATGGTGAAAAAGTGCCAGGCGTTTGACATTTGATCGCATGGCTGATTTGATCACGTGTTCGATGGGCGAATGTCCCCAGCCACGCCGGGAGGTGTCATATTCCTGCTGGGTGTACTGAGCGTCGTGAATTAATAATTCCGCGCCCTCGAAGAATTCTTCCAGCCGACGATTTGCATCCCTGGCCGCCGCCGCCCCTTCATGGGCCATTAGCTCATCGAAAGCGGGATCATGGGGATCGGTAACAAATAAGTTCTGAAACGGTTCGGTATCATAAGCGGCACAACATATCTTACCTTTATATTCAAACCGAAACCCTAAACACAGCAGGGGATGGTTGAGATATTGGGTCGTTAACCGAATATGATCTCCCAGATCGAAGCAACCCTCTTTCAAATTAATATAGTCGATGCGGGCGGCCAATTCTTCCTGACGAACCGGGAAATATCGGTAGGACAGCTGCCCACCAAGAACTGCCTGCAGCGAATCATCCTCATAGGTGACCGGACCATAAATCTTTAACCGGGTACCGGACTGATATATGGGAGCAAAAAAGGGAAATCCAATAATGTGATCCAGATGGGTATGAGTTAAAAAAATATCGGCTTTAAGCGGACCTGCAGTAAACCCTTTGTCCATGAGGTGGTTGCCCAGCAACCGCAGACCGGAGCCGGCGTCAATAATGATTCGCCGCTCAATATCATCAAAGTTCAATTCCACACAAAGCGTATTGCCACCATATTTTACAAAATGGAAACCTGGGGTGGGAATCGAACCTCTCGTCCCCCAAAATTTTATTTTCATGACCATATTCTTTACTCTGTAATTTCCAGAAATATTTTTGCCTTATCGATTTCATTCAGAACTGTATTGCGCAAGTCATAAAGGCCAGGCCAATCCACTCCGACTTGATCCAGCAAATACTCGGTGAATGCATTGCTCGCAAGGGGTGCTGCACACATTCTCATATTGAGCAGCTGCGCGTAAATATCTGCCAATGCGACCATAAAGACGAGTTGCCGACAGTCCGGCGGGGATTCTTCCGGCCGATGATGACAATCAAGGCTTTCGATCACCGCCGGGCTTAAGCGCCACTTTCTGGCAATCCATCCGCCGATGGTGGCGTGATCGATGCCAAAGACGACGCTCTCTGCGCGACCCAGCGGCCAGCAGGATCTTTCGGCCATATCCAGAGCCTTTAAGTACTCATCGGGAAACTTTTGGTTTAGAGGAATTTTACCCAAATCGTGCAGAAGTCCACATATAAAAAATTCTTCCTGCACGGCGAGTGAAACGCCTTTAACCACTGCAAGACATTTAGCGATGACCCCGACACCTAAAGAATGCGCCCAGAATTTTTCGGCTGATAACGCCCGAAATGATTGTTTATGGCGCATCTGTTCCAGGATGGCACAGCTCAACACCAGATTCTTTACCGTGTTAATTCCAAGCATGATGATCGCCCGGGTCAGCGAAGAGACGGGGTGGCGAAGGGAATAATAGGCAGAATTTATCAGCCTCAGTACCTGACCGGTTAGCAGTGGGTCAAGGGAAATAACCCGATTCAGATCGTTGGGTGACGATTCTGGATTGTTGCAGGTTTCCAAAACCTTTGCAGCCGTCGTCGACAAGCTGGGCAAACGGGCAATATACGTCTGAATCTGCTTCAGATATGAATCGTGGTTGTTCAATAAATAAAGGATGCGAGGGGCTCAGCGCAATTTCAGGAAGTGATATAATCGCCCCTGTTATATTTTATAACTTCCAAAGATGCGGTAATCAGCGTGTGATTGACAATATCTTTAAGCCCGTCCTCATTCGGCATTGAATTCAGTAGCGATGATAGTTGATCTTTTTCTTTAATAATTCTTTTCATCACGGGCTCGATGCTCCTTAAAGTGATCGCGTGATCTGCCAGTTGCTTGCGATAATCATCGAGCAAATCGATGAGGTTATCAACCCGCTTAATTGCAGAAACTTTATCTTGCGGCGATTCTGGATTGAATCGAACCGCCGACAAGGCGTTGATTAACGAAGGTGATTTAATTTCAGTTGGATGCCGGGTTGATTTTTCGACAGACTCTTTGAGAATATCTTTAAAGTCGGTATTTGAGGTCTGTTCGCTTCGTTGGGACTTATCCGGATAACTGCTTTTGATTATTCCGTTATTTTCGCTAATTTTCATCGCTTATCATTTCCTTGCTTTCAATTCGATTTTTACCTGATCGTTCAGATCGCTCAAAATGAAGCGCCTTCACCCGATGCACAAATTTAATGCAAAAACTATGCAAAGGGCGCCCAGAATTCATTTTTTTTGTATCTGTCTGTATTTATTTATAATGACAAATTAAACCTGCATGTCCGATTTCAAACAATACCCATCATAAATGGTAAAAAATGCCCAAAGCACGAATTTCTGCCTCTCACGGCATTTATCAGGCCTTTCGGAAAATCCTGAGGTTTAAACGTTTCGGCTGGCGCATGCCTGTCGGGCAACTTCCTCAAATCAATGCCACAAATGATCAATTCATTTAAATTTTGCCGGGTCCGGCATCGTTATTCAGTTCACGCTGCGCCAGTATTAGAAATGCGCCGAGTGGTTCCTTTAATAAAAAAACAGATAGCCTTGCTTTAATCTTATCTAATTGACGGTTTTTAATATAAATGCTGCATTCGGTGGGTGCCCCCGGATCTCCCAGTGCCTTTCTCTTAGCCCCTGAGATCACATGTTCCAGTGAATTAGGATGGATAATTTTTTCAATTCCCATCCCCACCAGATCTTTTTCATCAACTTCACAAAGATTTGCCATCTCCAGATTACCGGCCCAAAAATATAGATCTTTCACCACCGCCGCAGGTATATCGAATTGATGAATAATTTGAAGGCGCGGATAATACGTTTCTTGGTAGTAGCGGCAGGTTTCGCAGTGCCCCAAGCAACCGAGCCTCCCACTATTACGGGCGCTGAAACAAACCTGCAGTTTTATTTGAAAGACGATGCATCGATGACAATTCAGCCCATGGGAGTTGCCCTGATAAAATTGCCAACAATCCTGAAAGGTGCGGAAAACAGGTCCGTTCAAATTTGCCTTTTCCAGCTGTGCAGGTATTTTATGTCCTCCGGCTTTTAAAAAATACAACAAATCCTGCACCGGTATGACATATTTTTTGCCTTTGCGGTTAGCCGGAAGTTTATTCGATCGTATCCAGTAGCCTACAGTGGTGCGCCCCACACCGCAAAGCGCTGCCGCCTGTGTAACTGATAAGTTTTTGTCATATTTGTCCATCCAGTAATCAAACTCCTTTGATGGGAGAATCTATAATACTATCGGAATTTTGCCGAAAAACTTAATCAAATATACGAGTGGATTTATCAAAATTCTGAAAATTGCCCGTTCGCGCACTCTGAGCTAACCGGAGCGCTTGGCGCTTGAAATCCGCAATATGCAAAATGATGCATTGCATTTTGCAATTGGGCAATTTTTTACCAGTTTATGTGAAATTGGTTAAAGAATTGACTGCTAAATCAAACACGTCAAGGTAATACCAATCTGATGGTAACTTATAACTACTTAAAATTATGTTATAAATAACATACACCGCCATGTAAGATTCAAACAAGAGTTGGTTTTGATAAAGTAAATAATTTGCCCATTCGTCAGATAATTGACCAAATTTTGCTCAATTTGCCTAAACGGAGTGAAAGTTACACAATTGAAATAAAATGGTTTATGAATTTCGATATTTTATTTAAGTTACCGTAATTATTTTATAATAAGTATGCATTGACCATCCTGAAAGTTTCCAAACAAGTCGATCTTCAAGTATATAAAAATGGCACAGTAGTTGCATTAATGTATGGCAAAAGGGATGAAGTTTCCTCCTTTCCTTCATTCCCACCTCCGACGAACCCTGTTAGGCACCCCCCCCTAGCAGGGTTTTTTTTTGGTTCGACAACATTTTGGCAAAAAATGTCAAAGCATTGTCAAATTCATTTCGAGATTAAAGGGCGTTCGCCCGTATTCATAAGATTTAGTGCAGCCAGCTTAGCGTTTATGGCTTCAGCCTCCTGTGCAAGGGGGGCAAAAGCCGCCAACCGGTAAAAAAGGGTTTTGAAATGGCTTGTAAACTGAATGATCCTTAGATTTGGCATGCCTATTGCTTTTATTCATAGTTGACGCTCAGACAACAAACCACCCCAAGGAAAATTTGATGACAACTCAGGAAGTTATCGAATTCGTCGAAAGCAAAATCAATAAATTGCCCCTCATCGATTCAGAGGTTGTCGGGATAATCATGTTACTCAACAATCCGGCCAGTAATTATGAGCAAATCGTTGAAAAATTGTCTCCGAGCCTGGCGGCAAGATTTTTAAACATTGCCAATTCTGCCTACTATGGAGGCCGCGAAGTTCGCTCAATCAACTATGCGGTTAAACTGCTGGGGTACGGTAAAATGAAAGATATTCTGATAACCTCGATATTAATGGATCATTTTACCAAGCAGTTGAAAGGTTTCAATTTTGAGAAATTTCTCAAACAGGCTCAATTCTGTGCAGTGGTTGCCAAGGTATTAGGTGAAATCCTGAACTTCCAGCCCCTTGATGATCTTTTCACAGTGGCAACACTTCAAAATATTGGGAAGTTGGTCATTGCGGTGTATTTTAAGGACCACCACCGGCAAATTGTTGCCCTAAAAAAAGCAGAGGGGTTACCCTCTTGTAAGGCTGAAAGAAGAATTTTGGGTATTAGCCACGGGGAAATTGGGGCCATTTTGCTGCAACGCTTTAACGTGCCACCGGAAATCTGCGATGCCGTTAGATTTCACGACAGTCTCGACACCGAATTGCCGGTAAACAACAATCATTTGCAGCATATTGCCCGTCAGGCAAGCACCATCATCGCTCAATTTTCCCTTCCAGAAGAAGTTGCACCAATGGATCTTTACCACATGTTGCAGGCAGCTGTCGAGGTAGGCAAAAGGAATTACCGTGAACAGGTACAAGATCAAATCCGATCAAAGGGGTACGATGAAATTTTTCCCTCTTTGCTTGAACAGTCAGTGAACCTGATCTTTAATGACTTAAAAGCGCATTTACATGAGCGTGACTCAGCCATTAAAACTGCGACCAACGAGGCCTTTGCTGATCGGTGAACCGTATTAGAAATGGGTTCGAGCACATCCCGTCAGGTTCTAATTTCCAATCTTCTCAATCGGTTGAAATTTCTTTTTTTTCTTTGCAGTAAAGAGCAAGCAGTTTTTACCCTTCATAATACGGTGAACTTCAGTATTGGGGTAGTGCCGACTTATAAATCCCATACCGTGGCAGCCGTGAGGAAAAACTGAATTCCAGGTCACATAATAATAAATGCACTTGTGGCAATCAATGGGCATGTCTGTCTTGGAGTGTTGGAGCAATGGAGTGCTGGAGTGTCGGAATTTTTTTTATGCAGGTAGCTTGCTAAGAAAATTTATACATTACTCCAGCACTCCATTACTCCGGCAACGAATTTCTTTTTGAGCTCAAAGCGCTGTGCAGTAAATTCTGACTGCAATGCAGCAAATAACCCAGCGTTAGTCCCCACCGCGTAAATCCACTCGAATTTCCATTTTTTTAAGCATGTCGTATGCTTGCTGCCGCTCGGAATCGGCACTTTCACCGACAACGTGAATAATCGCCTGAATGACTTCATCAGATATTCCAGCTTTTTTGAGTTCGATGATATCCCGTGCGGTGGAAAACTCAATGGAGCGAACATCCTTCCCATAAACAATGGGGGCTGTATCTTTAAGAAAAGAACCTTCCTGAATCAGCATCTGAATGGTTTTTTCGCTGAGTCCGGCGTTTTTCAGATCGATGATTTCCTGCACACTGAACGAAGCAGTTTCAACGGTTTTTTCTCTGATCATAAGCTGGATCGTGGCGTCGCTGAGGCCGGCTTCCTTTAATCGCACAATACTTTCACTATTTAAACCGGAAATGGGATGGGTGATGATAACCAGCAGCAATGCGACACAACCAATGATGATAAATGTTTTTTTCATTTTTTTACTTAAGAAAATCCAGTAAGCCCGGTTGAATGATCCTGGCTGCGGTAGCCAGCGTGGTTTGATACGCAAGTTCAATGCTTTGAAGCTCCACCACGGCCTGGGTAATATCCGCCTCTTCTTCCTTGCCCAACAAATCCTGGATTTTAGATTTGTAATTGTGCCAGTGGTTTTCGGTGGTCTCCAGCTGATATACAATCGGTGCATTGGCCGCTCGAATATTATTAATTTGGCTTCGAGCTTGATCCATCATGTCGACCTGGGCGGAAATGGCGGCCGTATCATCATTTTCCAGTCCCACGATTAAATCGCGCATGGCATCGAAGGTGCTGATGCCGCCTCCGGCTGCATTGTGAAACAGTGGTCGACCATCGGCATCGATGGCGATTTCGGTGTTATGGGCGACGATAAATCGCGCATCCCCGGCATCACCATTGTAGGTCACGGTGAATTGGTCAAATGTCGTGGCCAGCGTATCATCGCGTGAAAACGGCGCTGTTTTGGTTTGATAGCCGGAAAACAAATAACTACCGTTGAGCTCTGAATTTGCCAGATCGAGTACCTGGTTGAAAAGACTCTTGACTTCTTCAGCTGCCAGTTGACGGCTTGCGGTTGTCGAAGTCACCTCGCTTTCCGCCATGCTTTTGACCAGCTGCAACAAATCATCCACCAGGTCCAGATTGACTTCAGTAACTTCCAGCCGTGTTTTACCTCTTTGAATATTGGTCTGATATTGCTCAATGGAACTAAGGGTTTGACGATAATCCATTATCTTGCCCGTGCCGATGGGATCATCTGACGGCCTGTTGATTCGCTTTTGAGATCCGATAATCGTCTGTCGTTCAAAGAGTGCCTCATTCTGGGCCGTGAGATAGCGCACCAGCGAATCTGTCATAATGTTATTGGTCACTCGCATGATCATCCCCTCCTTCTGGGAACTGACTCAGCGGGTCAGATAAAGTACGTATGCGTTTCGTAATCATTAATGAAGATATTGTCCAAATCAGTTGCTGTATTTTACAGCATCTGTAAAATCGTTTGCATCATTTCGTCAGCGGTCGTAATCAATTTGGCAGCAGCCGCATAGGCGTTCTGGAATTTGAGTAAATTAATCATCTCTTCATCCAATGAAACCCCCGAGACCGATTCCCGCTGATTTTCCAGCTGCGCCATCATATCCGACTGGTGATTATATGCAGCCTCCGATTTAAGCACTTCATTGCCCGCATCGCGGATAATGGCGCTGTAGTAGTCGTTGTAAGACTGCGTGCCGCCCATTCCCAGTTGATATTGTAGGCTCGCAATTTGAAAGGCTTTACGATTATCACCGGGTACGGTCAACGCATCAGATGCCGCCGCAACTAAATCAAGATCGCCGACAATATTCGGATTAACTTCCATATCCCTGGCCCCGGTTCCGATAAAGAATACTTCGCCCCCTGACCCGTCCAAGGCAAAACCGCTCTGGTGTGCGGTATTGACATCCGTCATTAAGGTCTGGGCCAGGGTATCCAGACGATTGATATAGTCGTCGATGACCCCATCGCGCACGTCCAGGTAGCCTTTTAACTTGCCGCCGGAAATATCGGCGGTAATATTGGTGGTGTTGCCGGCATCATCGATCCACACAACATCCTGAAGCCCAGCGACATTGGTCTCGGTGGACAGCTGCCAAAACAGGACACCGGTCACCAGCGGTTGCCCGGCGGAAACAAGCATCGAAACCGCACCACTTGAATCTTCAAATGAACTGAAATCAATTAATTCAGAAAGCTGTTTTAATACCAGTTCGCGTTGATCACGGTAGTCATTGGCGCTGAAGGAGCCGGCCTCGGATGAAATGATTTTTTCGTTCAAATCGGCTATCTGTTGCGATAAGCGGTTGATATCTGACACGGTTCCCTGGAGGGCGAGATCGAGATTCTGCTGGGTTTGGGAAAGATCCGAGTTGAGCTGATTAAAGGTGGTGGCCAAAATCTGACTTGCCGTAACCAGAATCTGTCGTTCGGTGGTGCCGGCGGGATTGTTTGCCAGTGACTGCCACGCATCCCAGAATTCGCTCATCGCCTGGCTCAACCCGGACCCGTCTACTTCATTGAAAATCATTTCCACCAGCTCCACGGCATCTTTCTGCGCATCCCATCTTCCCAGCGCCTGGTTCTCATTGGTTAGCTGGGCACTTAAAAACCGATCATAAATGCGCTCGATCGTCTCACCGCTGACCCCGTTGCCTATCAGCCCGATCGCAGAATCCGAGGGCGTATTGGTTGTCATTATCAAACGCTGGCGAGAATAACCGGGGGTGTTTACATTGGCAATATTATGACTGGTGACACTGATGGCCTGCTGCTGCGTCATCAGCGCCTGACCCGCTAAACTCATAATTCCGTAAATATCTGACATAGCGTCTCCCTCTTCATCACTGGTTTTTCCCCTGCCCGGCCTTTTCCCGTTATAAAATAAATCCTGCTGGCCGGCCAGACCGATTCTCGAAGATCGCTAATGCGGCCCAAGAACCTCGGTTAATTCGTTTACCCACTGCGTGGTCTGGCTCGCTACCCTTTCCAGATGATGCGATGCAAGTCCCAAACGCTCGGTCACTTCAACACTCGGCTGGTGTTGTAACCCATCTCTGCCGATTCCGATGCCGATCATCATACTTATAAAATTGGCCACATGCACAATATCTAACATGGTGTTGATCTGCGCAGCACTCTGGGGTGCGTGGTGAAACTGAATGGCATTGACAATTTCCATCGGCAGTGCCCAGTTGGTCAATATTCGGGCACCAACATCCGCATGATTGATACCCAGAACGATCGTTTCTGCCATTTCAAAGCTGATCCCCTGGGAAACGGCAGTTTGAATTTGTTTAAAGTCATCTTTGACAAATTGACCCAATACCATTTTGCCAACATCATGCAAAAGGGCTGCTGTAAATATTTCCTCGGCTGCTTCAATCTGCAGCTCTTTTACCAGGCCCTCAGCGGCAACCGACACCGCAATCGAGTGACGCCAAAGCTCACCGGGCGACAGATCATAGCCCGGTACCGGTTTGTCCATGATTGCGCCGACACAGGCGGCGATTACCATTTGAATCAAACGTTTTAATCCGAGCAAGATAACGGCCTGTCTAATCGAGCCGACCTTGGATGGAATCCCAAAATAGGCGGAATTGGCCAGTCTGAGTACATTGGCTGTTAAACCCGCATCATGGCGTAATATTCTTTCTATTTGGGATACCCGCATGGCGGGATCATCAATCAGTCCCAGCAGCTTAACGGCTGCACCTGGCATGCCGGGGAAGGCCTTAATGGCCGATACGATTTTCTTTGCCTCCATTCTCACTATTTCCTTAACGATATCATTTTCGCTTGGGCACTAATTAAAAGCCAGTGCATCCGATAATTCATCCACCCAGTGTGCAATTTTTTCAGAAATGGTTTCAAATTGATCCAGCTGAATTCCCAAACGCTCAATGACTGCCGGTGACAATTCAATCGCATGTCCTGGGGCTTGACTGCTGGTATCCGATGGATGACACAACAGATTGGCCAGGTACACCACATCCACCTGGGCATTGGAAACGTCAGACGAATCCGGATCATGGTGCCAACGAACCGCATTGATGATGTCTGCCGGCAGATTCCAATGTGCAAGTATCCGTGCGCCGATTTCGGCATGGTCCGTACCCAGAATCATATTTTCAGCAACCACAAACGGAACACCTTTGGCTGCAATACTCTCAATGGCTTCAAGTTCTTCCTTTACAAAAGCGCCTAAAACAAGCTTGCCAACATCGTGCAAAAGCGCAGGCGTGAAAAAATCTTCCGTGTCTATCTTTTTTTTGCCTTTCACCAGCGCCTCGGCAGCAAGGGACACGGCAATCGAATGTCGCCACATATCCCCGGCGGGCAAATCATAACCGGGAACTGA
>Ga0209536_100012301_pt1 | contig 12455 bp, 8 predicted proteins | sample DeeMarSeWOR28_12_FD_187461 | JGI IMG/M metagenome (GOLD analysis project Ga0209536, IMG submission 187461) | Marine sediment microbial communities from White Oak River estuary, North Carolina - WOR-2-8_12 (SPAdes) (version 2) | ecosystem: Environmental > Aquatic > Marine > Intertidal zone >...
ATCCCAGGTGCAAAAGTTTCTCAGAATCTTGAGCCCTGCCACGCCGCTTTTTTCCGGGTGAAACTGCATGGCGATCAGGTTCTTGTGGCCAATCACGGAAGGAAACACTATACCATAGTCGGTTGTTCCAATGACATATTTATCCGAGTCAGGTCGCGGGTAGTAAGCATGCACAAAATAGAACTCATCGGAGGGCGTAATCCCCTTCATGACCGGATGTTGTTTTTGCAAGCGGACACCGTTCCACCCCATATGGGGTATCTTCAGGCGTTCCTTTTCCTCAGACAAAAGAGGCTGAGGAAAGAGTCTGACCTCACCCCGGATAATCCCTAAGCACTGGGTTGTGTTCTCTTCGCTCCTTTCCAGAATGACCTGAGCCCCCAGACAGATGCCGAGGATCGGTTTGTTGGCCCCAAAGGCTTCCTTCAACACCTTGTCCAGACCAAGTTGCCTCAAGTGGGCCATGGCCTTTCCGGCCGCTCCCACACCTGGAAAGACGATCCGTTCGCAGTCTGAAATCTCATCGGTGCGCTGACTCACCCGGCAGGGGAATCCCAACTCTTTCAGGGCCCGTTCAACACTCTTTAGGTTACCAGCCTTGTAATCAACGATCGCAATCATTGGGTTGTCCTTGTACCACCGGCAGAGATTGTTTCAATCAAATTCTTTTCATCTTCCACCCAGATTGGGAAAATACCCCAGAGGGCTTTCCCCGAAGGGTTCCGTTTTCAGGGGCGCAAAGGCTTTCCTGCCGAAGAAGGCCCACGCGCAAACGGGAGATCCGGTGAATCGTGGATCGATATTGGGTGTCTTAGATGAGTCTGGGGACACCGGTTCATTTGGATGGAATACAAAGAATTCCTGGGGCAAGATTCGGACCAAAATGATAAATATCATAATTTCAGTGTATTATGCGAAAATCTCACCCTTGACGCCCGAGAAGTCACGACAAAAATGTAGCTTTGTGGATCATAAAGCCACACTATTGTGATATCCTTGCTTGCACGATGCCCCACATCGTGTTGTTCATCAATGGCCTCCCGGGGAGCCCTTGTGGGGGTCCCAAGTCTTAGAAAAAATCGCTTGATATTAAAACGATCGTTTTATACAATTGTTTGTTAGAAAAGCGAGGTCGGATCATGAAACAAGAACACAAGAACGACAGCACCAAAGAACGGATTCTCAATGAGGCAGAAGCCCTGTTCGCCGAAAAAGGCTTTCACGCCGTCAGCGTCAGGGAAATCACGACAGCCGCCGAATGCAACCTGGCGGCCATGAACTACCACTTCGGCCATAAGCAAGATCTCTACCTGGAGGTGTTTCGCGCCCGGTGGGTGCCCCGGGCCAAGCGCGTGCAGGCATGTTTCAGAGAGTCTTTGCCCACCCAGGCACCCCCCTCGCCAACCGCGGTGGCGCAAGCCTTGGCAGAGGCCTTTCTGGTAGGCCCATTATCGGATGAGGAGCGTCAACGCCACCACCAACTCATGGTTAGAGAACTAGCGCAGCCTACTGAGGCCTTTGAGCTGCTGGCTCAGCAGGTGATTCGGCCATTCTTCAAAGAGTTGGCCGACCTATTTCGTCTGTTCATGCCGGAGGGCCTGGACGAGGAACGTCTGATGCTCAACATCTTAAGCATATTCGCCATGGTGCTTTACTTCAACTTCGCCAGGGTGGCGGTGAGCCGCATCACCGGACGGGAATACAATTCAGCTTTTAAGGCCAGGTTGGTGGAACACATCATGGCATTTTCCCTCAAAGGATTGGGTTTTCACGAAAAGGAGGCGCTCCGGTGAGACTCCCGTTTCTTTACCTGTCTATGTCCTTGGCAGCCCTCGTTGCGTCCGGAGGATGCATGAGGGTGGGGCCAGATTATCACCGACCAGACACCGGCATCCAAATGCCTGCGTCTTACCAGCATGGCCCTAAGAATATGGTCACTCCGGCATCCGAAGACCGGTGGTGGGAGGTCTTTGAAAAACCCGAGCTAAACCAACGGGTGGAGGAAGTGCTAACAAACAACCTGGATATCAAGAAAGCTACCGCCAGGATTTTGGAAGTGCGGTCCCAGTTGGTGCAGATGAGGGCGGATCGTTTTCCCAGGTTGAGCATTGACGGGTCGGCTGAACGGAGACAACGACCCATCATTGGGATTGTCCCCGGCAGGAGTTTTAGTACCAAGACCGACACTTATACCCTGTCATTGCCTGCTTCCTTCGAGGTGGACCTTTGGGGCCGTCTGGCGCGGGGTGAGGAGGCTGCGCGAGCCGATCTTTTGCAGGCAGAGGAGAACCGTCGCACGGTGGCTCAGACTGTCGTGGCGGAAACGATCAGCCTGTATCTTCAAATGGAATCTTTGGAGCGCCGTGTACAGATTGCCCTTGAGAGCATCGAAAATTTCCGCAGCAGCTTATCTCTGGTAGAAAGCCGTTACAAGAGAGGTCTGACCTCGGTGCTGGATGTAAGACAGGCCCGTCGCATCTTGGCTGGAGCAGAGGCCTTACTGCCTGTTTTGCGTGAGGAACTCGGTGTCACCCAGCAGAGACTGTCTGTCCTCCTGGGACGCTACCCAAAGGCCCAACCAGCTAGGCCCCAACCTGAAGAGTATTTCAAGCACTTAGCGCCCGTGCCACCAGGATTGCCCTCAGACCTCTTATTGCGTCGGCCGGACATCAGAGCTGCAGAGGCCAATTTGATGGCCTTGAATGCCCGCGTTGGTGCAGCCAAGGCCAGCCGCTTCCCCAGCATTACCTTGACAGGCAATTACGGCTACACGAGTGAGGAATTGGATCAACTGGTATGCGGGGAGAGCGAATTGTGGCACCTGGCCTCAGGGATTGCACAACCCCTGTTTGACGCAGGGAAGTTAAAAGCCGGCCAACGGGCTGCAGAGGCGAGATATCAGCAGGGTGTGGCCGAATACGCCAAGACTGTGTTGACGGCATTTTCGGAGGTGGAAAGCTCGCTCTTAACTCGCAAGGAGCAGTTGGAGCGCCGGGATCGACAGTTGAGGTTCCTGCTGGAAGCTCGGGCCACCCAGGACGTGGCTGATAAGCGTTACAGACGGGGTCTCGTGGATTACCTCACCGTGCTCGAGGCGCAGCGTACCCGCTTTGAAGCCGAAGAAAGTCTGGTGTTGGTTGAACTGGCCCTTCTGACCAACCGTGTTACCCTGCACCGCGCCTTGGGCGGCGGCTGGGCCGAACCGGGTGAAGTATTCAGTGATCAGTCTTCCGTGGTTGGCAAGCAACAGCCATCGGCCGGGAAGGGACAAGTATTTTCCAATATCCAGTATCAAGGGCTCTGATGCACGAGACCACGGACAAGAAACAAAAGAGACTAAAGGACTGTCTGCCATGATCCAAACAAAGAGGGGGCTTGTTCATTTTGCCATCGCTGTCGGTTTAGTGGCCTTGGGTGTTCTAGGCATGCGCGCCTTGACGGCGAGTCAAGCCGAGCTTGAGAAGCGTAGGCCCTCCACGCCAATACCGCTAGTCCGGACAATCGCAGTCACCGCCGGGCCGCACGCCGTTACTATTCAGGGGGAAGGCACGGTTCGGCCACTGCAGGAGATCCAACTGGTTCCTGAAGTAGATGGCAAGGTGGTTGATGTGTCACCGGCCCTGGTCGACGGAGGCGAATTCAGCAGGGGCGACACATTGCTCCGTATTGATCCGGTAGATTACGAATTGGCTGTGACGCTAGCAGAAGCCAAAGTGAAAGACGCTGAGAGTTCACTAGAGCTTGCCGAAGAAGAAGCGGCTGCAGCTGGGGAAGAGTGGCGAATGCTATATAGCGGCAACCCTGAAGCAGAACCGGAACCGCCGCCCCTGGTGGCTAAAGAGCCTCAGCTGGCAGCCGCCCAGGCCAAACTGGCAGCCAATAAAGCGGATCTCAGAAAGGCTCAGTTGAACCTTGAGCGGACTGAACTCATGGCCCCTTTTGGCGGCAGAGTGAGCCAGGAGAATGTGGACCTAGGCCAATACGTCTCACCCGGTCAGCCCCTGGCGACCCTCTACTCCACCGAGGCGGCTGAGGTTGTCCTTCCCCTGGAAGACGAAAGCCTATTCTGGTTTCATGTGCCAGGCTTTACTGAGGGTAAAGGTCCTGGCTCCCCAGCAACGGTGAGGGCCCGTGTTGGAGGCCGAGACCTGTTCTGGGCGGGTCGAGTAGTGCGTGCTGAAGGGAAGCTAGACGAGCGCACCCGCATGATTAACGTCATCGTCCGAGTGGACAAACCCTACGCCACAAGACCGCCCCTGGCCATGGGTCTCTTTGTGACTGTGGAGATCGAAGGCCGGCGCTTGCCAAAGGCCGCGGTCATTCCCAGGCCGGCCTTGCACGAAGACGATGTGGTTTGGGTCACAGATGAAGAGAACAGGCTTCGCTTCCGCAAGGTGGATGTGGCCCGCGTTCAAGGTGACAAGGTCGTGGTGGAGGCCGGCCTTAAAGACGGAGAAAGGGTCGTCATCAGCCCCTTAAAGGCGGTCACCGATGGTATGACCATCCGCCATGTGCCGCTGGAAGAGGAGAGGGCCCCATGAAAGGGATGGTTGCCTGGTTTGCAGAGAATCATGTTGCCGCCAATCTGCTCATGCTCTTTCTTCTGTTGGCCGGCGCGGTTACGGGCTTGACTATGAAACTCGAGGTGTTTCCCGAGACCTCGCTAGACCAGATTTCTATCAGCATGGAATATCGCGGCGCCTCACCGGCTGAGGTGGAGGAAGCCATCGTCCGCCGTATTGAAGAAAACATAGCAGGGCTTGCGGGCATCAAACGGATCGACTCCCAAGCCAGGGAGGGGTTTGGCTCGGTAACCATTGAGGTCATGAAGGACTGGGATCTCAAAGAGCTCCTGGATGAGGTGAAGGCCGAGGTGGATCGCATTACCACCTTTCCGGAGGAGGCAGAGGAGCCGGTGGTACAGGAGATGACCCGACGGACTCAGGTGATTGACGTTGTGGTTTATGGTGATGCGCCTGAATCGACGATCAAGCACCTCACGGAAAGCATCAAAGACGACCTCACCATTTTGCCAGGCATTACCTATGCCGAGCTTTTTGGCATCCGCCAGGGCGAGATTCACATAGAGATTTCTGAGCAAACCCTGCGTCGCTATGGCCTCACCCTGGGCCAGGTGGCCGACGCTGTGAGAACCGCGAGCTTAGACCTGCCCGCGGGGAGGGTTAAGACAACAGGCGGCGAAATCTTGGTTCGGACCAAAGGCCGGCGTTACTATGCAGCAGACTATGAAGATGTCGCGGTCGTCACCCGGCCTGACGGCAGTAAGGTTACACTGGGGCAGATCGCAAACCTCATAGATGGGTTCGAGGATGTGGATGTGACCACAAGATTTGACGGCAAGCTGGCTGGCGTGATTGAGGTATACCGAGTGGCTGACCAGAATGCTCTGGCGGTGGCTGAGACAGTCAAAACCTACCTTGAAGAGATGAAGCCCAGCCTGCCTGAAGGGGTGGACATTGGCTTCTATCAGGACAGGTCCAAGGTACTTCGGAGCCGTATCGAGCTTCTGTTAAGAAACATGGCCATCGGTCTGATCCTGGTGAGCATTCTGTTGGGGCTGTTTCTCAACGTGCGCCTTGCCTTTTGGGTCACTCTGGGAATTCCGATTTCCTTTGCAGCCGGCATCTGGGCTTTGCCCAGCTTTGATGTGTCCATTAACATGATTTCGCTTTTTGCCTTCATCACGGTACTTGGTATTGTGGTGGATGATGCCATCGTCATTGGGGAGAATATCTTTCGGAAGCATGACGAGGGGCTAGAGGGCCTTGAAGGTGCGGTGCAAGGTGCTGTTGAGGTGGGCCGTCCTGTGGTTTTTGCGGTCTTGACTACGGTGGTGGCCTTCTGGCCTTTGCTTTTGGGCACAGGCACCATGGGAAAGGTCATGCGCAACATCCCGATTGTGGTGATCTTGGTCTTGCTGGGCTCTCTAGTGGAGTCGCTGCTGATCCTACCGGCCCACTTGGCCAAGTCCAAGTATAACTCCAGACACTCTGGGGCACGTCGGCAAGAGGAAAGGCTTGTAGCAAGGTGGTTGAAATGGGTCATCAGCGGCCCCTACGCTACGCTGGTCGACTTTTGTGTCCGGTGGCGCTACGCGACCGTGGCTCTGGGCATTGCTGTGCTGCTGCTAACCGTGGGCATATGGAAAGGCGGATGGATCAAATTCACCCTGTTTCCCAAGGTAGAAAGTGACACGCTGATCTGCTCGCTCACCATGCCGGCCGGCACGCCTGTTGAACGGACCACAGAAATTTCTGATCATTTGGAAAAGTCTGCGAGAGAGGCCCTGGCTGAGGCGGACAAAAAACGCCCTGAGGATTCGCCACCTCTCTTCAAACACAGCATTTCTTCCGTTGGAATGCATATGGCTGGCCGTGGCCCTATGGCCAAGGGGCCCAGCATCGGGAGTCATCTGGCCCAAGTCCGGGTTGAGATTCTGGAAGGCGAGGAGCGGGACGTGACTGCGGCCCAATTAGCTACTGCGTGGCGCCAAAAGGTGGGTCTGATCCCGGACGCTGAATCTGTCACTTTTCAAAGCGCCCTCTTCAGCGCGGGTAATCCCATCGAAGCCCACCTCTCCTTAGACGATCATGAGCAACTTCTGACGGCGGCGGAGGAACTTAAGGACGCACTGACAGGTTATCCTGGTGTGTTCGACGTAGAAGATAGTTTCTTGCCAGGCAAAGAGGAGATGCAGCTTAAACTGAAGTTGGCTGCCCGCAGCCTGGGCCTGACCTTGAACGATCTGGCCCAGCAGGTCCGGCACGCCTTTTACGGCGCCGAGGCATTGCGCTTTCAGCGTGATCAGGATGAAGTCAAAGTGATGGTGCTTTATCCAGAGTCAGAACGCAAGTCATTGGGTGATGTGGAAAAAATGCGCATCCGCTTGCCGGGGGGCTTTGAGGTTCCCTTCACTCAGGTGGCTGAGGTAAACATGGAGCAGGGTTATGCCTCTATCGAGCGGGCCCAGCGCCGCCGTGTTATCAAAGTTGCAGCCGATGTGGATGAGACGATCACCAACGCCAACGAGGTTCGGTTGGATCTGGTGGACCGTTTCTTGCCAGAACTGCAAGAAAGCTATCCCGGCTTGCGATACACCATAGAGGGAGAAGGCAAGGAGCAGCAAGAGTCCATGGCCGACGTGGTCAGAGGCTTTGTCATTGCACTCTTTGGGATTTACGCCCTGCTGGCGATTCCTTTTAGATCCTTTTCTCAGCCCATTGTTGTCATGTCTGCTATTCCTTTTGGCCTGGTGGGCGCCGTCACAGGCCACCTTATTATGGGACACAACCTCAGCCTCCTGAGCATGTTCGGCATCGTGGGCCTGGCCGGCGTAGTCGTCAATGACTCCCTGGTGCTAGTTGATGCCACCAATCGCTTCCGCGATCAGGGCCTTTCCGCCCGTGACGCCATTACTCGAGCGGGGCCACTGCGCTTCAGGGCCGTCATTCTGACTTCTTTGACGACCTTTGCAGGGTTGACTCCGATGCTCCTAGAGCGGAGCCTCCAGGCCCAGTTCCTTATACCCATGGCCATCAGTCTAGGTTTCGGCGTGCTGTTTTCCACGGGCATCACATTGCTATTGGTCCCCTCCCTCTACATGATTCTAGACGACGCCCATCATCTGCTGGCCAGCGTAAAAGCCAAACTCACCCCGCCCGCGGCTGCTTGAGGGCTGCCAGAGGCGTTTTTATTTGCTCCTGTCGCACTTTTTGCTCCTGTCGCACTTGATTTTCTCATCACAGTGTTATATAAGTATCGCTAATAAAATTTAATTATATCTCTCTGCTGTTCTATTGAGGCCCACACGTTATGTGCCTGGCTGCTTCCTGGCTGGGTGGGATGGGGAGAGACAGAATGCATTGCCAGTTTTTTGGACTTTCTGAAAATCCCTTCGGTGTGACAGCGGATCCTAAGTTTCTCTACCACAACTCGGGGCTCCGTGACATACTTGCCGCCTTGATCTCCGGGATCAGCAATCGCTGCGGGTTAATGACCATCGTGGGCGACTCGGGCACGGGCAAGACAACTCTCCTCAACGCCATGCTGGGCCGCCTGGATGAGAAGATCAAGGTGGCTCACCTTTCCAATACCAACATCACTTTTGAGGAAATGCTCACCATGGCCCTTGCGGACCTGGGCCTCGTAGATCCGCTTAACCGCCTGTCTGCAACCGAAGCCTGGCACCGGTTGCACGAATTTGCGATCCGTCAACAGGCAGAGGGGGGCAATGTGGTACTCCTTGTGGACGAGGCCCAGAATCTCGACCGCCGGTGTATAAGAAACCTCCATCGCCTTATTGAGACGGACAACGGCGAGGGCAAACTGATCCAAGTCATCCTTTCCGGACTCCCCGAATGGGAGGGCAAGCTAAATCAGCCAACACTAGGCCGGCTTTCGGAACAGCCCCATATGAGATGGCACATAGGCCCGCTTAACAAACAGGATACTTATGCCTACATTCAGCACCGCCTCGAGGTTGCCGGTTATAAGGGACCAGGCCTTTTTACCCCCAAAGCCCAACGACTGATTTGGGATTACTCTCGAGGGGTACCGCGAAAGATAAATACCCTCTGCGAGACGGCGCTTCTCATTGGTTACACTCAGGGTGAGAAAAGAATCAGAGCCAGCCTGGTGAAGAAGGCCATGAGAGAGACCAGGTGGAGGCCCTACTCGGGAATCGCTCCAGGGCATGGGAGGACGGCGATGGAGCAGTGCCCATTTCGGTCTACAGGTAAGATCTCCCATGCTCGGTTTGCCCTGGCTGCAAGCCTCATGTTTGCGGCTTGCTTGACCCTGGTTACAGGCCTTCTCGTGGCACACTCTCGGCTTAAGCTGAAAAGCCATGGCTCCCATGCCTATCATGGGGCCGTGCAATCAGAAAAGTCCGTTCAGCCGGACGGCTCCGTTCAATCTCCGAGCCTCGATAGTCAGCCAGTGGTCTTTGCACGAGCGTCCATGGGCCAGGGACTTTCGGCAGCAAGGATGTCGGCTGAAAAGGTCAAGCCATCCGGTCACTCAGCAGTGGTTCCTGAGAAGGAAAAACGACCGGTTCAAGTGGCTTTCCTGATACCTGTCGACAAGGAGAGGAAGCCGCTTGGTGGCAGCGCCCCCCCTATGGGCGGGGGGCCGGTCAAATGCGAGAGAGCTCAAGGGCAAGCACCTGACGTTAAGGCAGACATCAGCAAGGCTGAAAGCGCGGTGATCCAGGTGGGCGCCTTTCGGGTAAGGGCCACGGCTGAACGCTTGATAAGCCGGCTGCGGGAAAAGGGATATGATCCCTATCTGGAAATACAAACCTTGCAAGACTTGGGCTTGATTCACCGAGTTCGACTCGGCGGTTATGGCAGTGTGGCTGGAGCCAGGACGGCCATGGCCCGCCTCCAAGACCAAGGATTTGACGACGTCTTTATCATAAGCCTCAAAACCCATCGCCCATTGTAAGCCATGGTGGGCAGGGCAGCCTCTCCTTGGTTTCCGGGCTTCCTGGTGTTTCTTACCTCTTCCACCTTGTTCCCGTCTCTTTCATGACCCCACGCATCATTCGTTTTCCAACCCCACGACCTCATTCATCATAGTCCTGCAAAAGGTCAATTTTGTTCACTCTCTGATCCTTTTGGGCGCACTGATGATGTGGGGCAAAAGGGCTGATGCTTGTTATAACATTCTAAAATAATTCATCATTTGCTCACTATAAGGCTGGGATATGACTTTGCCAAGAGGGTCCCCTAAGACATGAATCATGGGCGTTTCAATGAGTTCTTCAAAGATCTCCCGCGAACAAAAAAAGTACATTTTTGCCACTTCTTAAGGATCTTCCATCCACACAATGAGCAAAAAATGTGAACTTCTTTCATCTTTATGCCGTTCTATGTTCGTTAACTATTGATAAATATGAAGGAATTTCCGTTCTCTGCCATTTGGCATGGTCCTTGATGTAGGAGAGTATCCAGGAGACCCTATGCTGGCAAAAACAACGACGAAGCATGAGCGCTACTGGGACACCTCAGCCGTATTGAGCAGCGAAAAGGCTAGGCTCCATGCATTGCAGTTGTACGTCATGCGCTCAATTGCAAAGAGTCATGGGGGAACCATAGAAGCAGACTTGGCCAGCCAAACGATCAATGTAACGGTTCCAGGGATTCAAGGGGATGCCTGCGCCCAAGAGATAGAGGAACAAGTCAGTGCGATGGCCCATTACATTTACACCCAGGTTGACGCCCTTTTTAGCGGGGAGATTTTGGTTCGGGTTAACCTGAACTGAATCTTGAAGCGTCGCCATGACGTTACGCACCCTCTGAGCCCCACATGTCAACCCTTCTAAATCACACCTTCCTGTTACTGTGTGAGTCAGCATTGTTTGGATGTTGACGGGCCTCCGTGCAACCTGTCTATGACTGCTCGAACAACAGCCCTGTGACGACGTCAACGATTTCGTGTTCCCCCTTGCAATTTTGCTCTGACAGCCCTTGATTTTCCCGTCATCATGTTCTAAAAGACAAAACGAAAAGAGAGACCTTTATCTTTTTGTGTGTCTATGACCACCCCACGAAGCGCCAGCCTGAGGGGACAGGAAAGGAGGAAAGGCCATGTTGAGGAAGACCTATTCAAAGGCAGGTCGCTCATGTCGGGTGACCTTTGACCTCCCTCGAGAGGTCAACGCCAAAACCGTGTCGCTTTGCGGCGAATTCAACGAATGGAGTGCCAGGGCCCATCCCATGATGTGTCGAAAGGACGGCAGGTTCAGCACCACCATCTCCCTACAAGCGGGCGAGACGTACCGATTTAGGTATTTACTAGACGGCGAGCGCTGGGAAAACGACTGGGCTGCCGATGGCTACGCGCCCAACAGCTTCGGCACCGAAGATTCGGTGGTCAAGACTTAGGTCCTATCAGACAGGGGACGTCCCCCCGGTGCCGATGAATTGGATACCCTTCTTTCCAGAAGGTCCAACCTTCTCAGAAAACGCATGTCTTCCAGAGACGTTCTTGGCCCCCGCCCCTTTGTTCTCTCCTGAGCAGAGGTCTATTTTTCCTTGACACACACTCCATATTGTGGTTTTAATAACACAATCTACAAGATATATGTAAGCTTGGAACCTGGCGAAAAACCAAGACTTCGAGACAACACATCTGAACGACCATGATGAATCTCTTGGTGTACCCGTCTGGGCGAAATGAACATTCCCTCTTGGGTGGAAAAATGCTAAACTGTTTGAGGACGCTATGCCGAGTTTGAGTGCAAAGCGTCACGACATGTCAGCCGGTTTAACGTCCCGCAATTGTGCGGTAGCCAGACCAAGGCAGGGGTCAGGACCATGGAATACAGCGAAATAATCATTCAGAGGGTATGGAAAAAAGGTAAAATCGTGTCCACTCACAAGTCAAGTCTCTGGCGAAAAGATGACTGCGGGGCGTGGATGAAACGTGATGAGTTTGGGAATCGGGATTCTGAGTATGGTTGGGAAATTGACGACATCAGTCCTGGTGGCCCTGATGCCCTGTGCAATGTCAGACCCTTGCAATGGCAGAACTACGTGGATAACATGAGTGGGCTGTTGAAATGCAACATCACCGCGCACGGCGTCAACAACAGGCGCGTTGGTTGATTGCCAGAGCGTTGTGCTATATTTTGTGTGTTCCAACGAAAAAGACCACAATATATGCTTGACACATCTTTCTGATTGTGGTACACGCGTCATAAGGCTGGCGGAACCTTCCTTCCAACAAGTCATTTCTTTGGCGGGAAACAGCTTAGGAAGTTTTTAACCCACCGTTAAGAAGGTTCCCCGGCCTTTTTCTTGAATCCCATATCCATGAGAGCTAATGAAAAACTCATTTGAACGACCGTGATGAGCTTCTTGGGGTGTCCATACCCCTGAGCAAATCTCATGAGTGGATAGGCCGTGAAGACCTGCCACCCAAGCAACGGCGCCCTACTCCTTCTCTATCTCTTGTAGAATCAGCCTCAACCTGTCCTGTACAGGCATAACCCCTATCCTCTTTATCTCATAGCCGAGTGTTCTATAACCTGCCTCTAGCTCCCGATCCAGCCTCGCGGCTGTCTCCTGATCTTCTATCCTGGCCTGGTCCTTCGCATAAGGGAGTCTATCCAACACAAACACTTTCTTATACCGATGACGAGGACTTTTTTCTATCACCCCTTTAGTGTCAAGGCCTGCCAGCCTAAAATAAGGGATACTATCTGGGATGGCTCGGTCAAAAATAATCACCTCATCTTTGGGAAGTCTCTCTTCTATAGCAATCTTGGCATGAAGGACTCGGTTCTCGAAGGTCTCTTTGTCTGCTCCAATCTTTTCCAGCGTTTGCCCCTTCTCCATTTCCATCTCAATAAAGGCCCTAGCAACCTCATGAATCACCCGATACCCTAGTTCCTCGAGCTCCTTCAAGAGCGTGGTCTTGCCGGAAGACGG